>Ga0163109_10002505_pt1 | contig 14305 bp, 13 predicted proteins | sample CRUFie1St13metaG_FD_108704 | JGI IMG/M metagenome (GOLD analysis project Ga0163109, IMG submission 108704) | Marine microbial communities from the Costa Rica Dome - CRUD Field 142mm St13 metaG | ecosystem: Environmental > Aquatic > Marine > Oceanic > Photic zone | place: Costa Rica: the Eastern... | reverse complement strand
GGGCAGGAGCAAAGTTTGGAAATGAAGTTTGAGGTTCTTAAAAAGTTGACACAGAATCATATCGATCAGTTGAAGAATCAAAAGAGCACCTCAATAAAGTCAGAAGAACTTATAGACGCAAATTCTGTTTTATCTTTAGATAGTTTTGCCGGAAGTTCTTCTGATATTCTAGGGTTTTTAAGAACCGTGTCTTCCCTCGATTCCCAAGGTCAAATTATAAATGGGACAGAGGTTCGCAACGCTCAGGTTGATATAAGTCCAGAAGAAAGAAGAAATATTCCTCCCCAACTTAGAGCGCCCCTGGTTCTTGATAGGGCGATGCCTGGTGTTCTGGAAGATGGAAGTTTGTCAAGATTTAGGCAGGGAATGATGTTCGAGGTTAAACAAGTTGGATCTAGGGTTAGTGGTATGAAGTCTGCATCAACCCAGGCAAAGATAAATTCAGATCTCGGTCGCAAAAATGAAAACACTAGAGGCAATTTGAACAAAATAAACTTTTCAAGTTTAAAACCGATGCCTTCAGGACCTACAGGTCTAAATACTGGTAAAAAATATAGAATTTGTAAATTAATTCCATATGAAAGAAAGCAGAGTGGAATAATTAAGGGAGACGTTTCTGAAGAAGTTGCTATAGCAAACGAGTATTTCTTAGTGGAAGTTTAATATGGGATTGTACATAAACATAAATGCCTCAACGGTGACAGGTGTTAACACCACCCCCGGTTCCGCACCCGCAGGAGTTGCAGGAATCGCGAACCAGGTCGCCCCACAACAGAGTAGTGTTTATTCTGTTCTTGAGGCATTTGGGTGCCCTGAGTCTACACCTTTGCCGGAACAAATTACAGATGAGGTACCTGCTGAAGGTCAAGGAGACCCTTCTCCGTTGGCACCTGCAACCCGCATCGGTCCTTCAAATTTTTTCTTAACCCCCTCAAGGACAATAGACGCCCCGGCATCACAGGCATCTAGAGTAAAAATCGTTATAGATCAATCTATATTTTTCGCTTCAGGAAGCGATACATCTGCTGCTAGGTCTGTTGATACCCGTGGCAGGATTATGAGGGTTCCAGATGTTAGATACCCAGCAGAATCTTTTCAATATTCTTCTCAGGTAGAGATGGACGCTTTGAGATATGTCCTGGGTGGATTTTGGACAGTCCCAAGGACTCAGTATCAGATGATTGCCGAACCAAAAATGTATCTGCCATATGGTAGTGACATGTATTACAATCGTATGTTCCGAGATGTGAAGTGTCGCTTAGACCTTAGAGATCCAAGAAGGTTCACGATAACATTAAGACCAAATTACAACTTCTTCAGAACTAGAAGGCAAGGTGATAGAAATGTGCTATCCCCAGATTTGCCAAGTTTGAAGTCATACGTTCTTGGAATTGAAGATTCAGAGACATATGGGAGACCACTAATAAATGGTTCCACTTATCACGATTATGTTCATGACGTTAAGATGCCATTTTTTAGCAGTGAAAAGCAGAATGCAAATATAGGACGTGTTTTGGATGCTGACATCACGCTCAGTTCAAACTACATGATCAGAGAATTCAGAGAAGGGCAGGGTGGTCTAGACATAATCAATCCTTACAGAGTGGGAAACCCAGATGAAGATATAGATGCGAATTCTACAGGAATTTATTATGACAATAGCATAAGATTGACTGACATTTCTGTAGAGGACTCTATAACAAGAGATGACTCTGTTCTTGCGTTCTCTCCTGCACACATGGAACATTTCGATAGAATAAAAAGAGAATACAAAAACTCGTACCCCATGGTGGTTAATATTAATTTCGCAACCAGTCAGGGTGGAGAGATGCCAAGAATCTTAAAGACACAATCTAATGTAGTCAAAGAATTGGCAATGAGTTTTACAAACAGGTCTGATAAAACTGGTCTTTTTACAGAAATAATCTCTGAGACAATTGAAGAGATGTTGGACCAAGATAATCAGGGTGAGATTCAATTAGAGAATGATAAGTTTATACAGAATCAGAGATTAGAAAAGATAAATGTCCTAGATTCTTTAGACGCTCTTACTCCACCATCAATTAATATTGATAAATTTCCTTTGCACAAGCGAAAGCAAAACCAGGCAGAGTCAGATGATCCGAGTGCCTCCCTTTCTAGGTTTTTTGCAAGACTAGAAAGAACTATAAATATTGCAAAGTTAAAAGAGATGGAGTCCTCAAAGTCAAGAACTTTCAAAGATATATTGGAAGGTAAGAAGTGTTATGCGGAACCAATTGCCTATCTTGTAGAAAAGCACACAGTAAATTCCGCTGGAAACCCTGACCCGATTCCTGTGCAAACTTTTGTTTTTATGGATAATGATGATGTTGATAGGATTGATTTTATAGATCCCCAATTAACATATAAGCAGAGATATTTATACAGAATCTCCGTAATGAATTTGGTGGTCGGTAACGAGTACGTTTACGAAAACATGGATGTTGGATCTAGGTTCGAGACACCAACAACAGTTCAAAGGTTGGGCGTTTATTATTATTTAAATGAAAGATATACAAGACCCTTTTTAATGCAAAACGATCAACTTATAGATGCGATTACAGGTGAACCCTACAATCCTCTTATTACTACTCCGAAACAAAAGAGACTGCCTATGTCTTTGTCTACTTATAGCAACGAAGAAAGTGCAGGTAATTTGATGAAGAGAGGGATTGAACCGGAAACTAGCACTCAAGGCGTTATTTGGCAAAACCCAGATGGAGTTAGTGACTTCAATGCTCCTAGTGACGAAGACATTAGAAAAGAGATTGCTTTTAGAAAGCAGCATATCTCACAAACCATTATGAATTTTCAACTTGCTATCTCAGGTCCTATCTTGGACTCTTTTCAGACTAGGACTACCGAAGATCAAGACAGAATTGTGATTAATGGATCCTGTATTCCAAAAGCAAGAATCATAAAGGTTCCTTATTTTCAAAAAGAGATTTTTGCTGACGACGCCCCTCCATTGTCTCCTGATATAGACATTGTACCATTTAAGGGGATCACTAATCAGTTAAGAATCACAATGACTTCTAGGACAGGAGAAGAAGTGGTCGAACCGATTGCTATGAGGCAGTCTGATATCGAACTGTTTAACAACGCACGCCTCGCCCAAGGCAGATCGTCTACTGGTCCAATAAAGTTTCTTTCAGATGATCCTCCTTCATCATACGAGGTATATAGGGTGTCTACAATGCCATCTAGTTACAAAGACTTTGAAAAATCCTTGAGGGCAACGGTTAGCACTAATGGTTCCTCTGCATCCAGTTTGATTGATGAGATAGAACCAAACACTAGGTATTATTATATGTTTAGATCTGTAGATGCTGGTTCCCATGTTTCAAATCCAAGTAGAGTTTTTATAGCAGAATTAATATCTACCGATGATGGGATGTACTTAGAGTGGACGACTTTTAAGTTCCCTAAAAGAGAGAAAGTAAAATCAATTAGTATTGACCAGTTTATAGCAATCCGGTCTTCTCTTGACCAGAGGAACCCAGAACTGCCAGGTCAAAGACCTGATGGAGATTCTGCTTTTGAATTGCCTCCTGATCTAATCCCTGGTCCTAGTGACAATAGAATGTGGGGAAGGACATTTGTTCTTAGGGTCAAATCCAAGAACTCTCAAAATGTTTTGGACATAAAATTTAATTGTGTAAATGACATGGTTGACCGTCGTTCTGGACAACCACAGTCTACATCTGCCGACGAGGTTCAGGATACCGCCGCTGCCGAAGGAATTTTGGGTGAAAATACAAACCCAATGGCACGAAAAGCAATTCAGGAATCTTTGAGAAAAGGAAGAAATGAGGAGAATTTAGGAGGCACGACAGGGCAAAGTGATACAATGCAACCTGTCAGATACTAACTAAGTTAATTTAATTCAATCTTACTTGTGAAAGAGAATATAAAAAGAAACTTTTATTTAAAAATAAACTAATTATTGTAGTTTTTTATAAGTTATGGGAGTAAAACATGGCATTTTTAGATAATTCAGGAGACATTATCTTAGACGCTGTCTTGACCGATGCAGGTCGGCAAAGGATGGCAAGAGGTAATTTTAATATTGTAAAGTTCGCCCTCGGCGACGAAGAAATCAATTACGCATTGTACAACAGTAGTCACCCAAGTGGGTCTGCCTTTAACGATCTTGAGATCATGCAAACTCCGATTCTAGAGGCATTTACCAATAATACTTCCACAATGAAATCTAAACTTATTTCAATTTCCAGACCCAATCTGCTTTACTTGCCTATCCTTAGATTGAATGAAAAAACCAATCGGCAAGGTGCAGGACTTACGACGCAAGAAAGAAGAAGGGTTACATCAGGAACGAGTGCCACCCTTTTCTGCATTGCGGTCGATACAACCACGGTAAACGACGTAAAGGGAACCGACAACGCACTACCCCAAGGTTGTATGGCAGGAACCATGGCAGGCAACGAAGGGAATATTGAAGAAAATATCATTTTGATCGATCAAGGCAAAGAGACAAACGGAGCGGAATCTATCACGGCAACTATTGAATCTGGACTGCTGGAAACTCAGTATATTATTCAGATTGATCATAGACTTGGTTCAATCGCGCCAATCGACTCCGGGGCAGATATTGCAAACTATTCATTTGTAGATGATGATGACATTGCAACGTATTATTTCGGTATCGGCGATGCAGGTGGTATCGTACAGACGATTGACTATTTTGCAGGCGCAGACGCTGACGATAACAGATTGACCGATAAGGCAAATATCACTCCATTTAATGGTCCGCTGGGAACTAATGTTAGGTTTAAGATCAGATCGTCTGAGTTGCTCAGGCAGAGTGATCTGCTTTTTACTGAGATTGGAGGTGGTGCATCAACCACCACTTTGACTAAGTCTACCGGAGGTAGTACAAGCGGACTAAGGTTTATTGACTCTCTCGTTAGAGTTACTGGAGTTACCACGGGATATAGTTTAGATATTCCAGTTAGATTTTTAAAGAAGTAATCAAAGGAGTTTTTGGAGAACACAATGGCATCAACATACAAACATTTTTTAAGTTCAGACGCAACGAGTACTAGAACACTATTACACGAGTCAATCCCTCTTACGGGAACAATCGTTTCTGGAACGTACGGTGGCAACACAGTCGCCATCGGATCGGAGCCACATATCAAAACATTTTCACATGGAATGTTTCAGTCTATTTATGATTACCCTCATTTGAGTTCTTCTGCCAATCACATTTTTGATATCTCAGTTGGTGTAACAGGGTCCTCTTCTGCAAAATTGACCATTCAGGCATCAAAAAAAGTAAACATGTATGCACAAATGGCACAGATGCTCGTCGGTCATGATGTCAATGGGAATGTTAGACCTTTTGATGCAGACGGAGATTTGTCCGCTGGGACCAAGCATGGTGATGTGGTTTTTATTAGTTTGTCTAGACTTCTTGTAAAGGACGAAGTCAAAAAGGGGTCGTTTAGTATGGTTGTTGCAACTGCTTCTGCATACGCTCAAGCTGCTGCAAAAGGAGCAGCGATCACTATCACCGACTCAGGCGCAGCAACTTCTTATAAGACAAACTCTCCCGCTGGTGAGTACGGGATCTTGAAGCACGGTTCCACAAACGTGGGATTATTGTACTACCAGGCAGGCGTTGCGGTTTTGACCGGTTCTATTTTTGGCAACGGCATTATTAACGAAGGCGGTGCCGCATCCGCTAAATTTTCTGGCGCAATCACTGGTTCAACAATTAACACTCTTGCTAATGGGATTCGTAATCGTCTAGTCAATCTGACATTCAACAATACGACAGAACTTAATTCAACAGTGTACTTCTGTAGAGCAAATCACAATGAGTTTAACTACAGTTCCAACACTTCTTATTTGAACGAATCAACAATCCGAGTCAAGAACGTTAGATCAGACGCACCAAGAAGTTACATTACCACGGTTGGATTGTATTCTGCAAACAATGAACTTTTGGCAGTAGCAAAACTTTCAGAACCTCTCAGAAAGGACCCAACTAACGAAGTGACTCTTCGAGTGAGACTGGATTATTAAAACTGTTGATAAGGTCCTATATAGTATAGGAGAAGTTTAATAACATGTCTTACAAGAAGTTCAAGTCCACTGAGATATTTCACAATACAGTAAAAACTCACCCAAAATACACATTCCTTGTGCATAATTCAAAAGTTTATTTAAACAACGATCCACTTTTGGATGGTGAATTTTCTAATAAAATAAAGCACATGCCAAAGTCTGGATACATTAGTCTCCATGAGATCAACGTCAATAGACCTTCGGATTCTTTAGTCTTTCCTTTTATAACAAAGGAGGGTTCTAGAACTTCTTTTTCTACGATCACATCTAAATCTTTCAACTCAGATTTTCAATTCGGAGATCAGATAAATGGCACATACCCGCACAGTGCCAGCATCAGCAGGATCTACATCCCAGAGGGTGTTGATTACGTGGCATCTACTTTTGAGCAACCAGCGGTTACTGACACCGATAACAAGAAATACATACGCTCTCTGAAGGCGAGTCTTCGCGAATACACGGGTTTATCGAAGTACTTTGAGTATTCCTCTTCGTTCGGCGATAAAGGGTTTCAAAAGTTAAATATGATTGGAATTCCATCTATTTTTTATGGATCAAGCATTAAGAAAGGAACTTTAAAGATTAGAACTTATGTGACAGGCACGCTAACTGCTGAAGCATGTGATAAGAATTTAAATGGTGAGTTGATCGAGACCACTGGATCTCAAGTGGGACAGGTTGCTGGTGTTGTGATGTATCACCACGGTTTGCTTTTGCTTACAGGTTCTTGGAATATGGAGACGACAAACCAGGAACCGTACATAAACTCAGATGGAAACTCTTATCCAAAATGGTCCACTTTCGGCGCAGGTATTGATGTTGCACGCTCTGCCGTGGATAGACCTCCAGGAGCAACACCGAATACTGCATATGAGATAACATTTGAGGGAACAAACAGTATTCCAACGCTCACAATGCTTGCACATGCAGAAAAGGCAGAGATGAACCTATCCAGCAATCCTACCTTTATTGAAAAGTCTTCTTATCAAGGGTCCACCTTAACGACCGGCAGTTTCACTACTCCAGAAGCAACAGTTAAGAATATAGTAAAGTCTCCTTACACTAGTCATTCTGCATCTTTTGAGAAAATAACCTATATTTCAAAGATTGGGATCTATGATGAGGACAAGAATCTTATTGGTTATGCGACTTTGGCAAACCCTGTCAAGAAAAAAGAGAATAGAGACTATACGTTCAAACTTAAGTTGGACTTCTAAAAGAGGTGCGACATGAATGTTAAGAGAAGATACAGACTCATTTCAGCAAAACTAGAGTTTGTAAAAAAAGAACTAGAAATAACTAAAGATATTTTTGTAGATGCAAAGATGGAGTTCTCTGAGGACTTTATGAAAAGGGTGGAGATAGTTGATGACCATCCCCCGCAAGAACAAAACAAAGAAGAACAAGAAGAGTCACAAATATCCAACCATCGTCGTGAGACAAAGCAAGACATTTCAGATGAAGATATCGAAAAGCACATAAAAGAAGAGAAGGATGAAGAATTAAAAAAGGTTTTTAAGAAAATAGCAAGAAAAACTCATCCAGATTTGTTGTATAATAAGTCAGCGTTCGAAAGAGGCAAAAAAGAGGCACTTTTTCGAAACGCCAAATTAGCAATAGAGGAAGAAGATTTTTTTGAGTTGTCCAAGATAGCAAAAGAACTTGGTATTGAACCTCCCCAACCAACTAAAAAACATGTCAAAATGATGGAAAAGACTGTAGAAAAGATATCCGGGGAAATAAAGACTATCAAGGGGACAGTTGCTTGGGTGTGGTACCACGAGGATGACGAAGAGAGAAGACTTACTTTTATGAAGAAGTATATAGATGCACTCAAAAACAAGTAATATTTTAGGTTTAGATATCTCAACAAGAATGACAGGAGTTTGCGTTTTTGATCAAGACGGTCTCTGTGTCTACAATGAGTCGATTGACACAAGAAACAAAAATAAGTTCCCAACAATATATTCAAAGGGTACAGCAGTAAAAGATGTGTTGAGCATTATACACGAAAAGTTTAATATTGAAGCGACGTTTATTGAACAACCCTTCATGTTTTTCAATTCAGGTGGGTCAACTGCAAAGACAATGTCTGTACTTCAAAGGTTTAATGGCATAGTTTCTTGGACCTGCTTCGAACTGTTCAAACATGAACCAGTACACATCACGGCAACTGCTGCAAGAAAGATGCTGAATATCCCCCTTAAGAGGGGTGAGAACGCCAAAGAAAAATGTTTGCAATATGTCCTTGACGAATACAAGGACTTTGTGGTAGAATACACAAGACAAGGAAATATCAAGCAGGGAGTGTTTGATAGATCTGACAGTTACATAATTGCAAAAGCGGGTTGGGAAACTTGGAAGAAAGAAAATATAAAATCCTAGCAGAGACCTTGGGGCACTCCTATCAGAACGGTGGTGAAAGACTGTTTCATTGTCCCAAGTGCCGCCATCACAAGAGAAAACTTTCTGTAAACCTTGAACGAAACGTGTTTAAGTGTTGGGTTTGCGAATACTCAGGTGCAGATATATATCGTCTTGTGAAAAGATACGGCACCCGCGCCGCATCGGCAGAGTGGAAGCAGTTTTCGGAAGTCGTCGAGATAAGTAACTTTGATAAACTTTTTGAAGTGACCGAAATAGAAGATGAACCAGTAATACTGCATTTGCCCAAAGAGTTTGTCAGTTTGACCGGGAACATAACAAGCACGCTGGTGAGACCATACAACTATCTTTTGAATCGTGGATTGACTAAAGAAGACATCCTTAAGTGGAAGATTGGTTGCTGTGTGCATGGTCCATATGAAAAAAGAATATTAATACCATCGTTCGACGAAGAGGGTAGTTTAAATTACTATATAGCAAGGTCTTACGACAACGCTTATATTCGGTACAAGAACCCACCAGCAAGTAAGGATTTGGTATTCAATGAACTGTTAATAGATTGGGACAAACCAGTGGTTCTTGTCGAGGGCGTTTTCGATGCTATAAAAGCAGAAAATGCGATACCTATACTTGGGTCAAGTCTAAATCCTAGATCTAGTCTTTTTCAAAGTTTGATAAAGAAGGCAAAAAAAGTTTACCTTGCTCTAGACGATGACGCGGCAGAAAAGTCATTTAGCATAATAAAGAATTTGCTGCTTTATGATATAGAGGTTATGAGAATCGATACCTCAAATTTTGAAGATGTGGGCGAAATGACAAAAGATGAGTTCTTATATCTCAAAAATGCTGCTTCTTTTGTTTCTTTGGAAGACTATTTAATTTACAAAACTAATACCATATGGAGTTAATTTATGAAAATCACTAAAAATAAACTACATGCAATCATTCAAGAAGAGGTTGCAAAGTTCTCAGGAACGAACCAGGGGACGACAACAGAGGAATTATTAGAGGCAATCCGCTCTATCTCTAATTCTACAAACAAAACACTTAATGAAAACAAAGATGTTTTGAAAATTATGATTTCTCACCTACAAAAAAACTTGACAGAGTAAAAGCAATACCATATAATATAATCTGATCATATAATAATGGAGGATCAATGCGACTAGCGCATATTGCTGACACACATATACGGAATCTAAAGTACCACTACGAGTACAATGAAGTATTTAAACAATTATATAAATCATTAAGAAAAGAAAAAGTGGATTGCATCATCCACTGCGGCGACATTGCACATACGAAGACACAGATTTCACCAGAATTTGTTGATATGGCAAGAGATTTTTTTGCTAATCTTGCTGCAATTGCTCCAACTTATATCATTCTTGGCAACCACGATGGCAACTTGAAGAACGCCAGTCGTCAAGATGCGATTACCCCCATCATAAAAGCGATGGATAATGATAACATTTTTCTTCTGAAGGATTCGGGCGAAACCAAGATAGATGATAAATTTTGTCTAAACGTATTGTCTGTCTTTGATGAGGACAATTGGGTTGAACCTTCTGACAAAGAGGCGGTGAACATTGCACTGTACCACGGAGCAATCGACAGATCAAAGACAGACTTAAACTGGACACTTGGTGGTGATCATGACATCGGTATTTTTGATCCTTTTGATTTTGCATTTCTTGGAGACATCCACAAGACGCAACAATTGGACAAAGAAGGTCGGATTTGGTATGCAGGTTCCACCGTCCAGCAGAACTTTGGAGAATCTCTAGATAAAGGGTATTTGTTGTGGGACATCAAGGGTAAGGATAAGTTCAAGAATAAACTTATTACTTTTAAGAACCCTAAACCATTTGTGACAGTGACCCTGAACAAAAATGGAACACTTCCTGACATTGAGGTTCCAGAAGGTGCTAGGGTACGCCTCGTGGCAGATTCCAACATTTCTTTGGATGTGATGAGGAAGAGTGTCGATGTAGCGAAGTTTAAATTTAAACCTGAGAGCATCACTTACTTAAATCGCGCCTCTAATTCATTGGTTGATGTGAATGTTCCTGCGTTGGAGCAAGAAGACCTAAGATGCTTAAAAGTCCAAAATAAATTAATCGGAAATTACCTGAGCGAATACGAGGTGAGTGATGAGATTATGGACAAGGTTTTGTCTCTGAACTCAAGAATGAATAGACTGATTGAAGAATCAGAAGAAGTTTATCGAAACGTTAATTGGAGCATTCAGTCCTTAGAGTGGGATGGTCTGTTCAATTATGGACAAGGCAACAAGATTGATTTTACTAAATTAAGCGGCATCGTCGGTATTTTTGGCAAGAACTTCTCAGGCAAGTCTTCCATAATTGATAGTTTGTTGTATGCAATTTACAACTCTACTTCAAAGTCTGTAAGGAAGAATCTCAATATAATCAATCAAAACCTGGATTTAGGTCGTGCAACGGCAACGATCCGCGTTGGGGATAAGGAATTTGAGATCAATCGAGTTTCTGAAAAATATATTAAGAAACTTAAAGGGGTGTCAACAGAAGAAGCAAAGACTGATGTTGATTTTGTTTTGACAGACGCTATCGGAAATCAGGAGAGTTTGAACGGAACGTCACGACAGGATACTGATAAGAATATTAGAAAGTATTTTGGAACATTAGATGACTTCTTGATGACATCGATGGCATCTCAGTTGGATTCTTTGACTTTTATTAATGAAGGTTCCACAAACCGTAAAAGCATTTTAGCAAAATTCCTTGACCTTGAGATCTTTGACAGAAAGTTTAAGATGGCAAAAGAGGAGTGCTCAGACACTAGGGGTGCTCTTCGTAGGTTAGAAGGAACTGATTTTGACGCATTGATATCGGAAGCAAGATCGGTATTAAAGGAGAATCAGGCAAGACTAGAGGCAAATCAACAAAGATGTGCGGAACTAGATGTAGAAATATCTTCTCTAAAAAATGAAGTCCTGGAGATAGATAACAAAGTTGATTCTGCTCCAACCGAGATTATAGATCCAATCAAGATTAAGATGGAGATTGAAACGAGAGCAGGAAACGTAGACCAGATTAAGGAGAACAACAAGAGTCTCAAGGAAAAGTTAAAGAAAGAAAAGGTAAAGTTTAAAAAGATTCAAGACTTTTTATCACAATTTGATATCGATACATATCAAGAAAAACTTGATAGAATTAGATCCAAGTCTCATGAGATTTCTGATCTCTTGGAATCTATGAAAAAGCGTTCGGAAGAAAGGGACAGACTCGTAGAAAGCAGCGACCTCCTCAAACAAGTTCCTTGTGGCAACCAGTTTCCTGATTGCAAGTTTATAAAAAATGCCCATGAGGCATCAGGGTTGATACAGATCAAGAGCGACCTAATGAGTGAGATCAGCGTCAATATCAACTCACTAGGAGAGCAACTGGTAGAGTTAGATCCAGATACAACAAAGGAATATGTTGCAAAGTACAATCAAGTTGTTGAGAGGAAGAACGAACTGTCTGCCTCTATTGCTAATAGTCAGTTATCTGTGGACAAAAATAAGGGAGATATCTTTAAGGAAAAAACAATACTAGAAAAATTGAATCACAAATTGCAGGAGTATGAGGAAAACAAAGAGGCAATAGAAAACCTAGAGCAGTTATTGCAGGAAAAGAAGTCTCTTAAAAAGAATATAAAGTCTCTCACTAAGGAGTGTGATTCTTGCAATAGGGAAACTAACGATCTCTATAAGCAGGTGGGTTCGTCAGAACAGCAGATCAAGAACCTACAGCAAAACAAGCAGGACTTAGAAGATTTAAGATCGGAGTTTGCAGCATATGAGTTGTTTATGAGGTGTTGCCACCCGAATGGTATATCATATAATATCATTAAGAACAGACTTCCAGTGATCAACGAAGAGATTGCAAAGATTTTAACAGGGGTCGTCGATTTTGAAGTCTTTATTTTGAATGAAGATAAGAAGTTGGACATCCTGATCAAGCATCCAAAGTTTGAACCTCGTCCTCTAGAAATGGGTTCCGGTGCAGAAAAAACGATTGCATCCATGGCAATAAGATTGGCATTCCTTACTGTGTCTAATTTACCAAAACCTGACCTATTTATTATGGATGAACCTGGAACTGCTCTTGATGAGGATAACATGGAAGGGTTCGTTAGAATAATGGATATGGTGAAAAACTATTTTAAGACGGTTGTTCTTATTTCCCATCTTGATGTCCTAAAGGATGCTGTAGATATGGAGATCATGATCGACAGAAAAGATGGTTTTGCACATATTGAGATATAGGAGGATATTATGGTGGCGCGTTTTAAAGCATTGGCAGATAAGGTTACAGAAAGATTTATTTCAAGAAAGTTTCTAGCATGGATTGTGGCAACTGTTTTGTGTTGGTTTGGTATGGTTACTAGCGACAACTGGACCGCAGTTACTTTGGCATACATTGGAACTCAGGCGTTGGTTGACATGGCAGTCCAATGGAAGCACGGACCTAAGTAAGTGTATTTTTTGACTAGATCCTGGTTGTGGATAAAGAAACACTGGAAAATAGTGTTTCTTGCAGTTTGGACGATTGTTGTCTGGTTGTTTTCTCGAAAGAACGCTGACGGCGCAATCAAGGCAATGAAGGCAAACAAGGAATCTTATGAAAAACAGATCTCAGTTTTAAAGGATCAGCACAAAGCAGAGATCCAAGAAAGAGAGAGATTACGCTTAAAATATGAAGAAACAATTGCTAATATAGAAAAAAAGTACGAATTAAAAGAAAAAGAACTTTCTAAAAAAGAAAAGAAGAGAGTTCAAGAGATAGTAAAAGAAGCAAAGGATAATCCTGGTGAGATCGATAAGAAAATCGAAAACCTCTTTGGTTTTAATTCTATTAATTAGTTTTTTCAATACTGCCATAGCGAGTCCTGGCAATTATTCTGTCTTGAAGGAGGGGGAGTCTGCGCCATTTGATTCATGGTGTTTCGATGCTGATGCGATTGCAAAAATCCTTGCCGATAAGGAAATGACAGAGCAAAAGTGTCAACTCAGGATAGACAAAGAGATTGAAATTCTTATTGCAAAGCATCAATTAGAGTATGGCAACCTACAAGCGACATTGAATTACGAAGTGAATACTAAGCAGGCGACTATTGATGCACTAAAAAAGGAGAACTTGGAACTAGAAAAGATCATCGTTGACTCTTCTGACACTCGCTGGATGGTTGTTTTTACTCTTGGATCTGTAGCACTTGCTGTCTCGGCAGTTACATTGGGGGTTGTTTTGTATGACAGGTAAAAAAGATTATAACGAGATAGCAAAGATAGAAAAGGCAATAAAAGAGAAGTATGGTCAAGAGGCAATTGACAATCCTAAAAAGTTTTGGAATGAAGAAAAAGAGAAAGAAAGACTAGAACAACTCAAAGAATTTTATGACAGACAGTATCGCAATCAGGACGAAAAGGAAAAAACCTTTTATAAAGGTATTTTAGTCTCGAAAACCCTAATTAATAGGAAATCTAGGCAAAAATGCCCTTGTTGTGGAAAATACTCTTTCGATCAGAAGGATGATGTCTACTTTACAAAGTTTGATGCCTGTTTCGATTGCTATATAAACTATATTGAAGGCAGAGAAGAAAGGTGGTCAAGCGGTTGGCGACCACCCAAGGAGAACGAATAATGGCAACAATGTTGGAAATCGCAAGAGGAATTTCTCAAGTACTTGCAAACGCATATGATGGCGCAGTTGACTCACAGGGACAGAAGATCGAAATTGGTCTTAAAAGGGAAGAAGGTCATCCCATTCACGACTCTAG
>Ga0163109_10002501_pt1 | contig 14326 bp, 10 predicted proteins | sample CRUFie1St13metaG_FD_108704 | JGI IMG/M metagenome (GOLD analysis project Ga0163109, IMG submission 108704) | Marine microbial communities from the Costa Rica Dome - CRUD Field 142mm St13 metaG | ecosystem: Environmental > Aquatic > Marine > Oceanic > Photic zone | place: Costa Rica: the Eastern... | reverse complement strand
CGCGCCGGTCACTTCCGTACCGAGGTAATCTTCCGCCGTCTTCTTCATTTTCTGAAGGGTCATGGCGCTGATTTCCTGTGGCGTGTACAACCGGTCGTCGATTTTGACGCGCGGCGTGTTGTTGTCTCCTTTGATCACCTCGTAAGGCACCCGGCCGATTTCCGTTTTCACTTCATCAAACGAGCTTCCCATGAAACGCTTGATGCTGAAAATCGTTTTTTGCGGGTTGGTGATGGCTTGGCGCTTGGCCGGTTCGCCCACCTTGCGCTCACCGCCGTCGATGAAGGCGATGATGGAAGGCGTCGTGCGCTTTCCTTCCGCGTTTGTAATGACCACAGGTTCGTTGCCCTCCATGACGGAGACGCAGCTGTTGGTGGTACCCAAATCAATTCCAATGATTTTACTCATAGCTAATGTTGAATTCTAAGATTTGGTTCGGTATAGTCAAGGAGCGTGCCGATTGGCCTCCAATCGCTGCAAACTGACATGCCTGTCAGACCCGAGCGATAAATCTGACAAAACGTCCTTGAAATCGGACTAATGTGGCAGTTGATCCAAGGTTTGGCGCATGTCCTTCAGGTAATCGACGGTGTGCAGCATCCGGCTACCGTACCAGCTGAAGGCTTCCCCATCCACGAGCATTGGCCACAGACCTGCTGATGCGAATTGCGCGCAGTGCTTTGACGCAAATGGGTAGGGTTCCGAGGCGAGCAGGATGGGGGTGCCGGCCAGTGCATCCAGTTGCTCTGCTTGTAATTCGGGATAGCGCCCCTCCGCCGTGGCGGGCGCCGCGTTGCCAATGCCCCACCAGTTCATCGCGGCATGGATGTAGGTGTCCGGGCCGGCAACCATGAGCGGATTTTGCCAGATGGCGTAAAGTGCTCGTGCATGCTGTGCGCGCGGCTCTCCCCACGCTTTTTCGATGTTGGAGCGCCACGTGACACCAGCCACAGCCTTGTCGAGCGCATCACCAATGGTCTCAAGGGCTTGAAAAGCATCCAGGATTGTGCGTACATCGGTGACGAGTACCTCCGCGAATGCCCGACACGCCTCTACGTCTTGACGGGTGTTTTCCTCCTTGCTCGCAATCACGAGGTCGGGCTTGAGCTGCTCAACTCGGTCGAGGTGGATGCGCTTCGTTCCGCCGATGATGGGGATTTGCTCCGCCGCTTCACCGGCGCGAACGCAAAACTTCGTTCGGCCAACAAGCTCCCCGGCGCACCCCAAGTCCACCACATATTCGGTCCAGCTCGGTACGAGGCTCACAATTCGCATGGTGCAATTTAACCTTGATTCCACCCCTTTCACATTGGTCAGACGTATGGCAGGATTCCAACGATAATCCAGTCATTAAGGCCTAATTTCGCGGCATGATTAATGTGCACTTTGGCGTCATCGGTGCGGGCCATATTGGCAAGCGGCACATGGAGATGATCCGTCGAAAGGAAGGATTTAACTTGGTGGCCATTGCGGACATCCGCTCGAAAGAAGCATGCGGAGTCGATGGGGATGTTCCGCACTACAGCGACCACAAAGCGATGTTGGAAGCACATCCGGAATTGGATGTGGTGTGCGTCTGCACGCCCAATGGATTCCATGCCCAGCAGGCGATTGATGCCATTTCAAGCAATTGCCATGTGGTGATTGAGAAGCCCATGGCGCTGACTCGGGCCGATGGCGAGGCGGTGCTTCATGCGGCATTGGCAAAAGGCAAGCAGGTGTTCTGCGTCATGCAAAATCGCTACTCTCCGCCTTCGGTTTGGTTGCGCGACGTGATCCAAAGCGGGACCATGGGAGCCATTCACATGGTCCAGGTGCAGTGCTATTGGAACCGAGATGATCGCTACTACGGCAAGATTCCATGGAAAGGCACCAAGGATTTGGATGGCGGAACCCTGTTCACGCAATTCAGCCACTTCATCGACTTGATGTATTGGGTCTTCGGTGACATTCACCACATCCAGAGCCGCTTCGAGGATTTTGCACACCATCACAACACAGATTTTGAAGACTCCGGTGTGGTTACATTCGAGTTTGTCCAACACAAGGCCCTGGGAATGTTCAATTTTTCCACGGCGGTGGCCAATCAGAACTTCGAATCTTCGGTTACGGTCATCGGCGAAAAGGGCACCATCAAGGTCGGTGGACAATACATGAATGAAGTAGAGAAGTGCGACATCGCCGGGTACACCATGCCCGAATTGCCACCGTCGAATCCGGCCAACGACTATGGCCACTACAAAGGATCAGCGGCCAACCACGGCTACATCTTTGACAACATTCACGCGGCACTTAGCGGCACCGGCGAGATAACCACCAATGCATTGGAGGGGCTGAAGGTGGTTGACATCATTGAGCGGATGTACGCTGCCGGCAAGCGTCCGTTGAAGCAAGGCTGAAAGGGTCTGGATGAAGATCGTTAACCTCGTTCTCAATGATTTCACCCGAGACAACCGGGTGTTAAAAACGGCAATTGCTCTCGCGGATGCAGGCCATGATGTAACGGTCGTGGCCTTGCGGGGGAGTGGTTTACCCTTCCAAGAGGAACATCCCGGAGGGTTTCGCATTGAACGGGTGCGCATGATTGCACCTGCCAGCCGTCTCTTCGCCTTGGTCAAGTGGGCCAAACTTGTTTTGCGCATTGCCTTTGCATACCGGAAGGCGGATGCGTGGCATTGCAATGACGCTGAGGCATTTGGCATTGGTTTGTTGGCTAAGCGATTGCGGCCAAGTCTGAAATTGGTGTACGATTGCCACGAATTCGAATCGGAACGAAACGGGAAGCCGACATGGTTAAGCAAAGCCGTCCGGCACATGGAAATCCGCCATATTCATAGGGCGGAAGAGGTTATTGTTGTGAGTCCTTCAATTCAAGCCGCGTACGAAGCACGGTACAGCGATCAGGGCATGCGCCGTATTTCGTTGGTTCGGAATGTACCCAATGCCCGTTCCGGTCGGGCAGCAGAGCACCCTCTACGGCGCAACTTGGGGTTAACGGCGGACGACTTTGTGGCCATTTACCAAGGCGCTTTGACCATCAACCGTGGCATCGAAACGTTGCTAGCCATGGCCCCAAGATTGGCGGGGAGCCGAATTCATTTGGTCTTCATGGGCTACGGTTTATTGGAGCCTCAAGTTTTAGATGTGGTGAAGAGCAACCCTAACGTCCATTTCCAACCCGCGGTGCCGTATGAAGAGGTTCTGGATTATTCAGGCGATGCGGATGTTGGCTTGGTCTCCGTGAAACCCGTTTGCCTCAGCTACCTGTATTGCCTTCCGAATAAGCTATTTGAATCCATCCAGGCGGGCATTCCTGTGTTGGTGAACGACCTGCCTGATTGCGTGGCGTTAATAAAGGAGTTTGGCATCGGCGACCGCGTCAACAACGATACGCCTGAAGGCTGGTATGAAGCACTCGTGAGCGCAGAAAGCAAGTCGCCTGCATGGAAGGTGCAGGCGATGCAAGGCTTGCACAAAGCGCAGGCAGCATTGAACTGGGAGCAGGAATCACACCGGCTCTTGGCCATTTACAAACGGCTCCAGCCCGAACGCTGAATTTTACAGCGATCGCAGCACGGCTTGAACCTCGCGGTCTGTGCCGAACAAGTCATTTGTCGCTTCGACCCACTTCCGGGCATCGGTCCTGTTGCCTTCGTCAGCGAGCATTTCAGCCGTATAGATTACCGCATACTTCAATAAATCCTGCTGGACTTCTTCCAGGCCTTTCCCTCCATATTCAACCAGCAGCTGTTCTGCAGTATTCCATGATTCTTGAGCGTCGCGGACGGCTTTCGCTTTCCACAGCACGGATCCGTACATGAGCCAAGCACCAGGGTCTTCTCGGTCCAGTGTCCAAAGGTACTTGTAGTACGATTTGGCTTTGGTGAACTTCTCCTCATCAACATAGATTTCTGCCTGGTTCATGGTTGCACGTCGAAGGTCATTGAAGTAATCAACGTACTCACCGATGTACTCTTTTTCCTTGTCTTTTTTGACAAACTTGGAGGCATATTTCAAGGCGTCCTTGAGGGCTTTTGAATACTTTTCAAGCAACTCTTCATCGCTTGATTCGGAGATTTTGAAAAACGCCATGCTCATGAACACGTAGGGCACGGGTTCTTTTTTCGTGTCATCGTCCTCTGTGTAGCGAATGGCCTTGTACAGTACTTTTTCGTATTTGCCATCCACCATCCACATGAGCAATTCGTCGAAATCTTCTTGCGGAATCAAGGGCGCTTCATCTTCATCGCCATAGCGCTGGCCAAAAGATGCGAGAGGTTGGAGCAACATTAAACCAACCAAAAGAGTAAATTGTATTGCTTTCATGCAGGTGGAGTTACCAAATAACATGCCTAAGATACAGTGTGCAAGCTGCAAGACAAACCCGTCATGGTAGATTGCCCACTTGAATCGTGGTTTGCCGGACAAGGGTGGTCACCGCATGAATTCCAGCACGATGCTTGGAATGCCTACGTTGCGGGCGAAGAAGTGTTGATTCAAGCGCCGACCGGCTCGGGCAAAACCTATGCCGGACTCGGCGCAGTGATTCGGGAAGGAGTCCGGCGCGCTGAATTGGGCGAAAACGTGGCGGGATTGCAGCTCATTTGGATTGCCCCAATCCGCGCGTTGACCAAGGAGATTCAGTACAGCGCTGAGCGCATGCTCGAAGGACTGGGATTGGATTGGGAGGTTGGTATTCGCACCGGGGACACCTCGAGCAAAGAGAAGGCGAATCAACGCAAGAAAATGCCGCACATCCTCATCACCACGCCGGAGTCGCTGCATGTGATGTTGGCCATGAAGGGGGTAGAAAAACGTTTCGGCCAGCTTCGGCTCATGGTGGTAGATGAGTGGCACGACCTGCTCGGAACCAAACGCGGGACGCAAGTGGAATTGGCCTCCGCTTGGTTTCGTCATGTTGCGCACCATTATCGGTGCTGGGGCATATCAGCAACCGTTGGAAACCTCGACGAAGCCTTGCACGTCTTGCTGGGACCAAAACGTCCCGGCCGCCTCGTCCGATGCGATTGGATCAAGCGCACGGAAGTACGTTCTCTCATGCCCAACCAATTTGAGCGGTTGCCTTGGGCGGGACACATCGGGGTGAAACTCGCTGAGCACGTAGTAGACGTCATCCGTGACCACGAGAGCACACTCATCTTTACGAACACCCGAGCGCAGTCGGAGATTTGGTACCACAAACTGCTGGAGGTGGCGCCTGACCTTGCTGGGGTGCTCGCCCTGCACCACAGCTCCATTGCCAAAGACTTGCGCGATTGGGTCGAGGACGCACTGCACGAAGGGCATTTAAAGGCCGTGGTCTGCACAAGTTCATTGGATCTCGGGGTGGATTTCAGACCGGTGGAGGCCATTGTTCAAGTGGGTGGCCCGAAGGGCGTTGCGCGCTTCATGCAGCGGGCTGGGCGTTCAGGCCACCAACCCGGTGCCACCAGTCGGATTTTCTTCTTGCCCACTCACGGACTGGAGTTGATCGAAGCGAGCGCCCTTCGGGATGCCATGGCTGCACAGCGCATTGAACCCAGGGAGCCCTTGGTCCGTTCGTTTGATGTGTTGATCCAGTTCATGTGCACGCTTGCCGTTGGCGATGGGTTTCGCCCCGAAAACTTAAAAGCTGCGTTGGCAGGCACCCATGCCTTCGAAAGCGTGGATGAGGAGGAGTGGCGCTGGTGTTTGTCGTTCATCCGCGATGGAGGCAAGGCCCTTTCGGCATACGGCGATTACCGACGGGTTGAATGGGACGAGTCCGAAGGCATCTACACGTTGCGAGATCGGAGGTTGGCGCGCCGCCATCGCATGAGCATTGGCACCATTGTTTCGGATCAAATGATCAAGGTGCGCTGGACCAAGGGCGGATTTCTCGGTCATATTGAGGAGTACTTCATCTCGAGCTTGGATCCGGGAGATGCCTTTTGGTTCGCAGGCATGAGCCTCGAATTCGTCCGGTTGAAAGAGGGAGCGGTGCACGTGCGGAAGAGCAAGAAGCCCAAAGGACGCGTGCCGGTCTACCTTGGCGGTCGGTTGTCACTGAGTTCGGAACTGGGGGATGCCATTCGGGATGAATTGGATGCGTTCAGCAAAGGCCACGTGCGGTCGCCAGAAATGAGCCGGGTGAGTCCGCTGCTTGAATTGCAGAATGACATGAGTTGCCTTCCGAATCGGGAGGAGATCTTGATCGAGCAATTTCAATCTGAAGACGGCCATCACATCTGTGTTTTTCCCTTTGAAGGCAAGGCTGTACACGAGGCGATTGGCATGCTCATGGCGCACCGTTGGTGTGCCGAACGCCCGCTATCCATGTCCATTGCGAGCAACGATTATGGGTTTGAACTGCTCTCTGATTCACCATTGGATGCAACCGAAATTGATGTCCTCAATTTGCTGCGTACGGAAGGCCTGATGGATGATTTGCAATCGGGGGTCAATTCGGTTGAAATGGCGAAGCGTCGTTTTCGCGACATCGCCGTGATTTCGGGACTGGCGTTTCAAGGATTTCCCGGTCAAAGACAAGGGGTAAGGCACCTGCAATCCCACTCCGGATTGTTGTTTGATGTTTTCCAAGACTTTGACCCGGAAAACCTGTTGTTCCGTCAGGCATATGATGAACTGCTGGACCAACAGATGGAATGGACCCGGCTGCGGCGTGTCCTCGAACGGATGCGACAGAAACGCATTGTGCTCGAACGAACGGAACACCCAACGCCATTTTCGTTCCCATTGGTCGTCAACCGATTGCGTGAGAAAATGAGCTCGGAACAGCTCGAGGACAGAATTGAGAAAATGCTCGTGCGTTCGACCCGTTGAATGCTGTAAATTCGCGCCCATGGAAGAATTGAAACGCCACGTGGGGTTGGTGCTGTTGCTGCTTTTGCCGGCGGTGTTGTATGGTCAAGCGACCGTCAAAGGTTTTTTGCGCAGCAAAGAATCCGGTGAGCCGGTCATGTTTGCGAGCGTATCCCTGGAAGGAACCAGCTTCGGGGTCATGTCCGACATCGAAGGATTTTACAGCCTGAGCCGGGTGCCTGCCGGCACCTACACTTTGGTTATTTCGAGCATGGAATATGAAGGCGTGACGGAACAGGTGGAGCTGGTAGACGGCAAAATCACCACGCGCAATTTCTTACTTGAACAGCAGGTTATTCAACTTGGCAGCGCCGAAATCAATGCCGACAGGGAAGAACAAACCACCAAGGTCAACATGTCGGTAGAGACCATCCGTCCGAGTGACTTGAAGAAAATTCCAAGTTTTGGAGGTCAGCCGGATTTGGTTCAGGCACTGCAGGTCTTGCCGGGATTCATCAGTACCGGAGACCAAGGAGGGCAATTGTATATCAGGGGCGGCTCACCCATCCAGAACAAGGTGCTCCTCGACGGGATGATCGTGTACAATGCTTTCCACAGCATTGGACTATTCAGTGTCTTCGATTCGGATGTGATTGCCAATGCCGATGTCTACACCGGTGGTTTCGGAGCCAAATTTGGAGGGCGTATCTCATCCGTAATGGACATTAAAACCCGTGACGGCAACAAGAAAAAGACCCAAGGGCGTGTGGGCGCCAGTCCGTTTGGCGCCAAAATTACCTTGGAAGGACCGCTGAAAAAACTGACCGATACCGGGGCGGGCATTTCCTACATCCTCTCGCTCAAGCACAGTTACTTGGAACAGACCTCCAAGGTGCTCTACGACTACATTAACAACGATGGCGAAGGGTTGCCGTTCAATTTCACCGATGCTTACGGAAAAGTGTCATTCGGCAGTGGCAATGGTTCGAAATTGAGCTTGTTTGGATTCAATTTCACGGACCGTGTGAGTTACCAAGCCCTTTCAGACTTGCGTTGGACAAATTATGGCGGTGGTGGAAACTTCACGGTAGTGCCGAGCGGTTCGGCGATTTTAATGAACGGACATTTCGCCGCTAGTGATTATGAAATTCGCCTGCAGGAGGAAGGACTCGAAGACCGATACAGCGCGGTGAACGGGTTCAACTTTGGATTGGATTTCAAATACGTTTTAGGTGAAGATGCTGTGGAGTATGGCTTGGAGGTGATTGGAATGCAAACGGACTTTCAAACGTTCAACTCCATAGGCGTCCAAGTCGGACAAGTAGAGAACACAACAGAATTTGCAGGGTACGTGGACTACCGCATCAACCGGGGTGATTGGATCGTCAATCCGAGCATGCGTATGCAATACTATAGCTCGATTGCGCGATTCCGTCCTGAGCCACGTGTGGGCGTGAAATACAAGGCCAGCGAGCGTCTTCGCTTGAAGTTTGCAGCGGGCTTGTATTCGCAAAATGTCATTAGCTCCAATTCGGATCGGGACGTCGTGAACTTGTTTTACGGATTCCTTTCCGGACCTGAGAACCTCCAGCGTAACCTGCTGACACCAAGTGGAGACGTCCAGGAAGTCGTCCATTCCTTGCAGACTGCTGAGCACGTCATTTCCGGATTCGAATTTGATTTGACGGAACGCTTGAACCTCAACGTCGAAGGGTACTTCAAGAATTTCAGCCAACTGACCAACGCCAACCGCAACAAACTGTTCGAGGACAATGCCCAGAACAGCGACGTGCCTGAAGTATTGCGGAAAGATTTTATCGTTGAGACCGGTGTGGCGTATGGCGCAGATGTCGTTTTGAAATATGAAGAGCGCTCCAGCTATATCTGGCTCGTCTACGGTTACGGTAACGTGGACCGTTGGGATGGATTCCGATGGTATGACCCCGTGTTTGATCGCAGGCACAATGTGAACCTGGTCGTGTCGCAGGGCATTGGTCGGGATGCCGCCTGGGAGGTGAGTGCCCGGTGGAACCTCGGCTCAGGACTGCCGTTCACCCAGACGCAAGGCTTCTACCAACCCCCAAATGTGATTGATGGCATTTCATCTGACTACGTCGTTGCCAACAGCCAGGACCTCGGAATCCAATTTGCAGCCTTGAACCAAGGACGATTGCCCGCTTACCATCGCTTGGATCTGAGTGTTCGACGCGAATTCGAGTTGGGCAACGATCATACCCTTGAGTTCTCGGCGGGTGCGACAAACGTGTACAGCCGTGACAACGTGTTCTACATCAACCGCATCACAGGCGAACGGGTCAATCAATTGCCCTTCCTGCCATCCATCAGTGCGGACTGGCGTTTCTAAATTGGTATTTACCCTTGTTGGCCGGCGCGCAACGAGGCGGCATTTGCCATAGCGGCTTTCGTTACCACAGAGCCGCTTAACATTCCAGCGATTTCCTCAATGCGCTGATTTTCGTCGAGGGCTGTAACGACAGTTCGCGTGGATGCGCGGTCAGTCGCTTTGCTCACCATCAAATGGTGGTCCGCCAAGGCGGCTACTTGAGGCAAATGGGTTACGGCGATGACTTGCTGTTCTGCAGCCATGTTGTGCATGAGACTGGCCATTTCTTCCGCCACCTTGCCGCTGACACCGGTATCAATCTCGTCCAATACGATGGTGGGAAGGTTCGCAGTGCTTTTACCCGTCGCCTTGAAAGCCAGCATTAAGCGGCTTTTCTCGCCACCTGATGCCACTTTATGCAGCGGAAGAGCTGGATGCCCGGGGTTGGCGGAAAACGCAATGGTGACCTCTTCGATGCCGTGTTGATCAGGTTCAGCAAGGTGCTGCCACTCGAACGCCAATGAGGCTTCTGGCATGCTTAGGCGCTTCAGCACCGCTTCAATTGCACGAGCAAGCTCCGCAGCCACACCTTGGCGGCTTCGCATCAATGCATCACCCGCCGCCCATGCTTTTCGGCGTTTGTCCTCAAGCTCATCCTTAGCTGCGTCGTACGCTTCGTCGATGCCTGCGGCTTCGGTCAATTGTTCTGTAAGGCTTTGCTCAAGCCGTTGCAGTTCGCTTGCATCTGCAGCGTGGTGCTTGTGCAAGACACGCTGGAGTTCATGATGAAGCGCGTTGAGTTGATCGAGGCGATGAGGGTTGGATTCAGTTTGTTCGGCTGTGTTTTCTATTTCATCGACCAGATCCTTCAGTTCAATTCGCACGCTCGACAAGCGCTCCATCAATACCTGAAACGTTGTACCAACGTGTCCGAGATCACCAAGGTGTTTGGTGGCTTGGTGTAGGCGGTCCAATGCACCGGAAGCGGCGTCATTTTCACTCAGTGCTGCAAATGCTTGCGCCAACGACTCACGGATTGCCCCGCTATTTTCAAGGACGTCGCGCTCTTCAAGCAGTGCAGCCCAATCTTGCTGATTGAGGTTGAGCGATTGCAATTCTTCCAGTTGGTACTTGATATAGTCCAGATCCGTTTGGGGTTGGGATCGCTTCAGCTCGAGTTGCGCCAAACGGTCTTGTGCCGCTTTGAACGCTACATAGGCGGTCTTGTAGTCGCTGAGCAGGTCCGGGGGATTGGCATTTGCATCGATCCAGGCCAGTTGGAAGTCGCGTTGCAAAAGCAATTTGGCACTGTCTTGTCCATGCAAGTCGACCAATTGCTGTCCAAGGGACTGAAGCAGTTGCAGTTTGACGGGGGTGTCGTTGATGAACACTCGACCGCGTCCTTGCGTTGAGAATTCCCTTCGAACAATCAGTTCATCCCAAGTGTCCAGGTTGTGGCGTTCTAGCCACGTTTGGGTGTTGGGCGAACAGGAGAAGACCCCTTCAACGGTGCACCGGTCCGTTCCTGTGCGGATGCTCGAGGTATCGCTTCGATTTCCCAGAAGCAACCCCAAGGCACCGAGAACGATGGATTTGCCCGAACCGGTTTCTCCGGTCATGGCGGTCATGCCGGGATGCCAAGTCAATTCGAGCGAATCGATCAGGGCGTAATTCTGGATGTTCAGGGATTTCAGCATGCTGTGGTAAGGCCTCAGCCCAAGATGCTGTCGTATTTCGAAATGTTGCCGGGATCCATTTGTTTCAGCACCGGAAGCAAGCGTGTTTTTTCAGCTTCAGGGGCGGGACCAAAGACTTTTAAAATCTCATCGGACTTGGCAAGGAAGAACAACTGAAGGTTGTACGAGGAGGGACGAATGCGGTGGGTTTGGCGCATTTCAATGAGGGCGTCGGCCATGGCCAAGCGTCCCGCTTCGACGTCGTCAAACAACTGGTCCAGTCCCATGCGGTGATAGTAGTACAGGCAGTTGCGCACCGGACGGAAAGTTTGTGAGAGCATATTTTCAACCAACCAATAGCGGTTTTGATTGCCTTGGCTCGCCTTCCATCCTGTGGGGCCAGAATTTTGGGCGTTGGCGACAATGGTCTGCGCTTTGAGGTAATACGCGGTGCCCCCGTCCAATGCCATGCTGTCGTAGTCCATGCCCAAAATCATGTACGCGTAGTAGGCCAAAATGGAGGAGAGGTTGTCGCGGTATTGGTCGATGCTGAATTGGATGTTGCTGCTGCCATCCCAAGAAATTTCAAAGTCGCCGTCGTTGACGAGGAGCATGGCCGAGTTGTAGTCACTGTTGTACACGGGACGGGAACTCTGGACCTGAATGTTGCCGCGGAATGAAGTCGGACTTGGTGCTTCCGAAATGGTAATCTGCATCGTGCATTCGATGCGCTCTTCAAACTGGAATTCGTCGTTCGTCCAGCGGCGGCCATTTATGAATTCTTGAATGTTCTCCTCCAAAGACTCGAAGATGGAGGCTTCGATGTTGGCAATCTGTGGTGCGATTACTTGCACCCTGCAATTCAATTCCTGCGCCGTGGCTGAAGTACTCCAGGCCACGCCCAAACCGAGCAAAATGCAAGTCAAACCGGATTGAAGGGAGGTGTTCATGAATCGATGGAGTTCAAAAGAGTGCGCACAATGTCCTCAGCTACTTTGGCTTTGGACTTCAACTCAAATTTATGGGAATTGCCGCCTTTTTCGAAGATGGTCACTTGGTTCGTATCGGTCTCGAATCCGGCTCCAGGGACGCTGGTAGAGTTTAGAACGATAAAGTCGGCCTTTTTGCGTTCCAATTTGGACTGGGCACTGGCGGTTCCTTCGTCCGTTTCCAAGGCGAATCCAACTACGGTCTGGTGGGCGGCTTTGTTTTGGCCCCATGCGGCAAGGATGTCCCTTGTGGATTCGAGTTTGATGGCGTTGGGCAATTCGTCCTTGTGAAGCTTTTTGTTCGACGGCGCGGCTGGTCGTGCATCCGCTACCGCTGCTGCTGCAACGGCGATGTCAGTGGATGGAAACCGCTGCACAGCGGCATCGTACATTTCTTGGGCTGTTTGGACCTTCACCACATCGTGAACGCCTTCTGGAGCAGATAATTGCACCGGTCCAGAGACAAGAGTGACTTCAGCACCAAGCCGGATGAATTCATCGGCCAGTGCGTAGCCCATTTTGCCCGAACTGCGGTTCCCAATGAAGCGCACGGCGTCAATGGGTTCGTGCGTTGGTCCAGCGGTAATAAGCACTTTCTTTCCCCGCAGTGGAGCGGAGGCCGCGAACCACGATTGCATCCAATCAGCGATGTGTTCAGGTTCAGCCATACGCCCCTTACCCTCCAATCCAGAAGCCAGTGGACCCGATTCGGGCTCGATGATGCCGACACCGCGCTCGGAGAGGGTTTTGAGGTTCTGTTGTGTGGCAGGGTGGGTGAACATGTCGAGGTCCATGGCTGGAGCCACCACAACGGGGCAACGGCTGCTCAAGTGTACAGCGAGCAAAAAACTATCGCCTGCGCCTTGCACCATGCTGCTCAAGGTTTGGGCGGTAGCAGGAGCAATGAGAAATGCATCGGCCCACAGGCCGAGCTCGACGTGGTTGGTCCAGGTGCCCTCCTCCTTGCTTTCTGTGAAATCGCTGTAGACCCTGTGATCGGTGAGCGTGGCGAGGGTGAGGGGAGTGATGAATTCAGTGGCCGCTTTGGACATGACGACGCGCACCTCTGCTCCGCGGCGTTGAAGCTCACGAGCGAGCAGCGCAGATTTGTAGGCAGCGATGCTGCCCGTAATGCCTAGAAGAATGCGTTTGTTGTGCAACATGGCGGGATGATGACTCCGCCTGTCGGCTTATGCGTCGGCGTCAGCCGCTTCACCGGCTTCTTCGCCTTCTACCGGGTCATTGATACCGATGAGGTCTTGACCGAGTTCTGCGATGGCAATGCTGTGTGGCTTCGGCAATCGCTCATAAAAACGCGAGATTTCGATTTGCTCGCGGTTTTCGAATACTTCTTCCAATGAATCCGTGGGGGTGATGAATTCTTCGAGCTTGGCATTCAGCTCTTGCTTCATCTCTACAGCCAATTGGTTGCTGCGGCTGCTCAAGACAACAATGGTCTCGAACAAATTGCCAGTTCCCTGTTGCTCCAACGAGTGGTTGTCGCGTGTTTCGGTGGTCTTATCCGCCTTGATGGATTTGAAATTCGTGCTCATTCGATAGGTCGATTTGCCGCCAGGTCGTCAATGGCCTTCACGCTTCTTTCGTGGACATTTTGCGCTTGGACCATGTACTGACTTTCCGGATAGCGGGCCACAAAGGTAAGGAAAGCTTCGATGGTATCGTTATAGCGTTCCAATTTCCTTCGTTCGGTACTCAACTCAGCATACTGAAAGTAGCTATCTACGATGAGCCACTGCATGCGTTCGCGGTACGGTGTGTCCGGGTATTCTTTCAGGGCGTTCTCAAAGGCAATGACAGCGCTTTTGTAGTTTTCCGTGTGGTAATAGTTGTACGCAGATTCGAACGATTTGACCTCGAGTTTGTGCCGCAGCTCATCTACCATGACCTGGCTGGAGTCCCGGAAAGAGCTGGCCGGGTAACGGTCCAAGAAGAGCTGGAACTCTTCAATGGCCTGTTCGGTTTCAAGCTGGTCCAGAGAAGGTTTGGGGCTGAGGAGGTAGCTGCATACAGCACTTTCAAACTGGGCTTCTTCGGCGCGAGGATCGTTTGGAAACGTCTTCGCGAACATTTTGAAATAGTACCGTGCCAAGTAGTAGTCACCCACGCACCTTTGGGCTTTCGCAAAATTATACTGCGCATCGACAGAACGCTCAGTTCCGCGGGTCAAGCTTACAACCTCTTCTAGAATGGGCAGCGCCCCAAAGCACTTGTTCGAGTCCAAGAAGCCGAGCGCACGCTCGTATTTGTAATCGAGGTCCGTGCTCTTCATGATCTTGTTGTACTCGCTGCAGCCGGTGCCGGCAAACAGCAACGCACCCACGAAAAGCACCGCGCAGCAGGCGGTCAAAATGGACGGTTGATTTGGAGTCGGTTTGTTCATGCGTCTGCGAAGGTAATTCCTCCTTGGAATTCCGAACTCCGCGTGGACGCAATTTTGAAAACTTAACCCTTGCCCTTCATCCCCATACCACTGTGAATACAAAACGGATAATGTG
>Ga0163109_10002499_pt1 | contig 14327 bp, 40 predicted proteins | sample CRUFie1St13metaG_FD_108704 | JGI IMG/M metagenome (GOLD analysis project Ga0163109, IMG submission 108704) | Marine microbial communities from the Costa Rica Dome - CRUD Field 142mm St13 metaG | ecosystem: Environmental > Aquatic > Marine > Oceanic > Photic zone | place: Costa Rica: the Eastern... | reverse complement strand
GTGAACGTGATGCGGGCGGTGCGGTACAAGGGCTCTCCAGAGCGTGAGGCGCGGGGGTTCCTTCCCCCAACGCCTATAATGTAACCCGTCACGGTGCGCCTGTCAAGGGGATCCTACTCAAAATGCGGACGATTTCTGTCCTTGACAATGTGCCTGCGAGGCGATCTGATCAGACCGCACAAGCAGGACACACCGCAGACAGAACCATCCAAGGCGCTCACCAAACATATACAAAATGTCAAAGATCAAATACGAACCCTATGCACTATCCATCATAGGTGGGCTCCTCTTCTTTTCCCATATGGAATAGCCACACATACAGGGGCAGCCCAACTGCGAAGCCGCCGACAACCCCCGCCCAGCCGCTGGGCATACCCGCGTGGTGCCACAGGGCGTTGATGGTGACCCAATAGATCGTGGCATTGGTGATGGGCTGGCGAGCAAGGTTTTGTCTGATTACTGTAAGCATAGGCTCTATCCTCTCTCTATCTCTTTTCTTTATTGTATGTTCTCGGACGGTAAAGGGTACGGAAGGTGGGAGTCGAACCCACAGAGACGGTGCCTACTCGCCTCCCCCTGCGCGTACGAGGGGTGAGGTTTTCGCTGCGATCCGTGCATCCCCGATGCTCGCAAGGGACGCCCATCCCTTCGCTCTTTCTCTCCTGTGTCTCCATGGGCGTGGTCTTACAGGCTTCCGGTTAAGGGCGGCACACTTTAGCCGGTGTGCCTTCGGGTTTAGGTTGGCGGTGCGTTCAGTCTTATCCGCTGAGAATCATATCCGTGACCAATACAAGCCCGTCACGGCAATCGGCGCTATGAAGGTGGGGATTTTCATATCGGTGACCTCTTTATCTTTGTTTGGCTCTCGGAGGGTTGTGGCTTTCAGGCAGCGCGGGCAGCAGGGCGAGACCTCACCGCACCGCGCCACCTACCGGGCTCAGACCCGGAACATGGTGATCGTGCCGACGCGCTCGTTGTCGAGCGAAGCGACCTCGACAGAGGTGCCGTCGTCCTGCCCACGGAATGCGCGCTTGATCTCGGCAGCCGTGGCGGGCTCGCCAGCGAGCAGCAGGACAGGCGGGTCAGCCTTCGCAGCCTTCGCAGCGGCGGCGACCTCGGCATCCAGCGCCTTGAGGGCGGCGACGGCGTCATCCATAGACATCGATCCGGCGGTGACCTCACCGAAAAGGGCAGCGCGGCGCGCATCCACGTCGATGGGCTCGGGAGCGGTCGGAACGTCGGAATCACCCGCGAGGACAGCGACAGCGCGAGCGATCAGCGCGTTGCAGTTCTTGTCAGCGGCGACAGGGGCGATGGTTCCGTCAAGGTTGAGGACGAAGAGGTTAGCCATGGTAGGACTCCAGTGTCAGGGTGGCTCGGTCGAGCCGGGGGAAAAGTGAGCGAGAGCGTATCTCCCTCTCACACCTATAATGTATCACGTTGGGGGAAAATGTCAAGGTGAACTTTGTCACCGTTTGTCTCAGGTCTCGGAAAGTTCCTTGGCCATGCTCTCAGCGGTCGAGAAGAGGACCGTATCGCACAGCCACGAGATCGACCCGTCCTTGTGCTCGCGCCACACACGACCACCGGAACGAACGCGCTCGGCGATGTAGCCGACAGCCTTACGGGGCTTGCGATTCGAGCGGGTGTCGATCTTGATGTCGCCGTGAAGGCTGTAGCGGTAGCGGCGGGGGTCGTTCTTCTTCATGTGCTCTCCAGAGGAGTGAGGAGCGCGGGAGCCTATCTCCCTCTCACCCCTATAATGTAACCTGTTTCGGGAAAATGTCAAGTCACCAAATGTCTCAGAATCCGAACTCTTCGCGTGCCTGCCCGAAAATGACCGCCATCTCTTCCAAGTGGTCATCCACGATACATTCGGCGTGGTCGAGACCCATGCAGTCGAGGGTGATCACGTCCTTTTCGGACTTACCGGAGATCTTCCACGTCCGCACCACGCAGCCGTCTCCGTGACCCTCGCGCCGTCGGTGGAAGTGGAAGACGCCCTCGTCACGGGGGATGCGGACGCCACGGGAAACGTACTCGGAAGGGATGGGCATAGGCTTTCTCCTTGGTTCTCTTGTAATGTAACCCGTTTTCAGGGTTTGTCCAGTTTTGGTGACAACCAGTGACAATCGCTCAGATTGCGAGGGCTTGACCGAGAGTGTGGAGGAGGGCGATGGCGCCGAAAATCAGCGCCATGACGATACCCCCTGAGAGTTCAACCAGCAGCCACCGGAGGGGTGAAATGGTCGCGGACTTGGAGGGCTGAGGTTGTTGCATCTTTTCTCTCCTTACCCCTGTAATGTATCCCATTCAGTCCAGATCGTCAAGTCATCAAATGTCACGGGATCGAGTTGCTGGTCGAGAGGGACCATAATAGGGGCACTTTCGGGCTCCCCCACGTATTCGATCCATGCGTCCACGATCTCGCGGAGCGCATCGAGTTCAGCCTGTGCGGCTGCTTCTGCTTCTTCTCTCTTCTTCTCGCGGTAGTCCGCGAGGGAAACAAGCTCACCCATCGGAAACCTCCTCAGAAGGGCATATCAGAATAGAGATCGGTGAAAAGCTCGGGGAGCATGATCGTGTGCGCTTCGCGCTTGGCCATGCCGACGTGCTTGGAAGTCGTGACAGAGTAGAAGCCACCGCCGGGAGCGGTGAAGTCCCCGACGACGACGCCTTCTGGCGTGCGCTGGGCGATCTTCAGGTCATACGACCAGAGCGAGCGTCCATCGGTCTGAAGGTTGCCAGCAGCGGCGCGCTTGCCCCATGCGAAGGAACGGATCACGTCTTGGTTTCTCATCTTCTCTCTCCTTGGTTCATCTATAATGTATCACGTTGAGCGGATTTGTCCAGTCACCAAATGTCACAGGATGCGGGCGCGGCTCTCGATCACGTTGCGTGGGAAGGCGAGGATCTCGCCACCACCATCACCATCGGCATCAGGTCCGCAGAGGACGTGCACAAACTCGATGGATCCGTGCTGAGTGGTCGTGACCACCAGACCACGAACGCCGGTGGAAGCGAACTGAATGTGATCGCCGATCTTCATTCTCTTTCCCTCTACCACGCATCGCAGGACTGGTCAAGGCAGGTGCCACAGTCGTCGTGCTCGGTGACGCGACCGCAGGCGGTGCAGTGCTGGTAGCAGTAGCCTTCGTCGTTGGCTCCGCTGTCCTGCTCCCAGACAGGGACGGTCTCCCAGACCTCGATCCTGTGCGTGGGGCGTGTGCGAACCTCGTACTCGATCTCTTCGCGGCTCATGTAGTCGGTTCGCTCTCGTTCGCGCGTTGGCATCTTTTCTCTCCTTACTCCTGTAATGTAACCCGTTGGGGCGATTTGTCAAGTCTCAGAATGTCACCGGTTCAGCCAAGTGTCGTAATCGTCATAGGAACGCCCAAGGGCGATCATAGCGAGGACATAGACCTGATAGCGATCCCAGAGCGGCGGCATGTTGTCTCTCCTTCTTGCACCAGTAATGTAACCTGTCAGGGCGATTTGTCAAGTCACAGAATGTCACAGCCCTGCGGCGTGAATCTGGTCCAGAATCGCTGCCATGCAAAATGCTACATAAAAGGCGAGACCGCCCAAAATGGCACAAATGCCGTCGATGATGATTTCTTTCTTGTTCATTCTGACACCTTTTCAAAAGCAGAGTTATAGGGGTGCTTTACCACCTTTCCCGGCTTTACGTCGTAATCCCAGGTGCGGGGCTTGTATTTGCCAACTTTGATCCAGAGGACGAAAATGGATCCTTCTCGGTCTTCCATATCACCGACAATGAGAGCGAGGGTAGGGCGCCGCTTCGGGTGCCGAACCTCCACAACGTGAGCCAAACTGGTCTCTTTTGCGCCTCCTACATTGTAGCAGACAAGATCACCGGGCTGCAAAGTTACTCGTTTTGTCATTCTCGCACCTTTTCGTAAAAGCGGGCAGCGTCCCACCATTCAATGTCACCCACTTTCAGGCGAAGAGATTGCCACCAGTGTGGGTAGCCGGTCCTTCTGGTATCGATCACCAAAGCAGGTCTACCGGATACGTGCTCGTCGTAGGGCATCGCGAGAGTCTTTGTGTGGGAGATCACAAGGGCACCCACTTGGAATCTTTTTTTCATTCTGACACCTTTCCTCGGCAGGCTCGCTTGTTGGCCCTTTTCTTCCTGTCAGGATGACGACCAGCACCAGAACGCGAACGAGCCGCAACAGCGATAATGTTGCGACGTTTTGGCTTCTTCATTTTGGTGCGTTTTGCCATCGAGGGTTCCTTTTGACTAAATAGTCAGGAGGGGCGCGGAAAGGGCTGAATGACGCCGGCTTCGATCAGCCGGGTAGCCTCGCGACCAAACCAGCCTTGCAGGGACCACGCGAGACCTGTATCCACCAGGATTTGCCATGCTTCTCGCTGCTGGTCGGAATCGCCATCATAGACGCCCTCGGCAATCATCACAGCATCGTAGGTGCTCATCTTCTTGGTATCTTTCACAGAGTCCATCCAAAGTGGTCAAAGACCACGGCGAGTAGGTAACAGAGGGTAAATCCAAGCGAGCAGAATGTGATCACTTTCACTTGGAAGTCGAGATCCTGTTGACTTTTCATGCTTCTGCTGGTTCCTGACCAGCGCAGAAAAGGAGCATGATCGCCTTGCCTGCGGTTGGGTCCATCTTCGCCGTCCCAGCCGCCACAAGGGCAGCGAGCAGGCGATCAAGGGTTTCGGCGGTGCGGTCGATCTTGGTGTCGAGTTCTGGCATGATGCCTCCTTGGTACTCTTGTAATGTAACCGCTTGGGTCACAAAGTCAAGTCACGAAATGTCACACTAACCCCAGCAGAGGAGTTCAACTCCAGAGTCTTCCTGAATCGTAAGACCTTCGGAGACAAGCACCTCTTTTGTGTAACTTAGGGCGTCTGGAAGCGCGGACCTTCTCACATAGCTGAATACTTTTGGGCTGTTGGAAACCATTTTTTCAAAAGTGTAATAATAGCACTTACCAGCCCCACTCTTTGCCTCATTGAGTAAGAAAGAACGAGCGGTTTCCAAAACTGTCTTCTTTTCCTTCTCGCTGGCGATGTGGCCTTGTCCAGACGCATGTTTGAGTTTTTGTAGAAAACTCTTCGGTTCTTCTTTTCCCTGAAGTCCATAAACGAAGCGTTCCCAAACAGTGTAAAGTGCCATCTTTTCTCTCCTTACTCCTGTAATGTAACCCAGCGGGTCACAAAGTCAAGTCACAGAATGTAACGACTACCAAGCCAGAGGGCGTATGCGAGGAACTCGAAGATCATGTAAGCGGATGGATGTGCTTTGTAGATCATTTGCACTGCCGCATGAATATCATTGTAAGTCGAGAACACCGCGCCCTTTTCCGGGTTTTTCTCTTTTAGATCTCGGAGTTGCTCATCGACCTCTTCTTCCGTGCTTGCTTTTAGCACAAGATGACAGAAATAGCCGAAAAGTTTGACAATAGCCAAAGCACCCAGCAACATTCCAATACGAAGAACGATCAGAATGTCGATCAAAATAAACAGGTTTTCAAACAGAACAGCTTGCACGATACCTCCTTGGTACTTCTATAATGTAGCACGCTGGCTCGGTTTGTCCAGTCACGAAATGTCTCAGAATCCGACCTTGCGCGCCACCGGCTCACTCTCGCCAGGAAGTGCCTTGATCGTCGGCGGTCCCTTGGTGGGCACAGCGGCGAAAATCACGTCCTGCTGCTGATCCTGTGGTGCTGCCAGTCGGAACGCCACAGCCTGGGCGGACAGGACAATGATGTCTTTTGCGATGGTCTTGAAAATGGGTCTCATTTTACTCTCCTTCTGAAATGATGGTGATTTCTTGTTGCCAGATGACGGAAGTTGTTACTTTCTTGCCTGTTACGTGAGTGTAGGGATTCAGCCAGCGAACTCGGATGGGCTCAAAAGCGTTGGCTTCCAAAACCTCGGTCACAAAGCCCTTGCCCCACGAACGGTGTTGGACAAGTGTTCCTACCTTCATCCTGCTGGCTCCGACAAAATGGTAAGTTCTTCTTCGTAGATCTTCAAAGTCGCCAACTTGTGGCCGTTCTTCATAGTCTTGGGTTTGTTCCACAGCACGAGCACAGCAGGGGGAAAGTAATCGCCGTTGATATGAAACAAGTTTTCAACGACCAGACCTTTACCCCATTCTGGATGGTAGACGAGTGTTCCTTCATTCATTGTTCTGCCTTTTCTGGGAAGGTCGGGTAGTAGTCCCAATCCTTGTCGGCGTCCCATCCTACCACTTTGAAGAAGTTTTCGTGGTATTCGCAGGTCTTTTCATAACCTTCCAACTTGATGGATACAAACTGCTTACGCTGGTTTGTTGGGTGAGGACCGATAACATCGCTGACAATCCAAGTTTTTCCGACGACGTGGCTGATTGGTCCATACTTTTCAACGCACTTGATCCGAATGTCATCCTGCGGACACCACACAACGGAATCACCTACTTTGATTCGTCCACCGGAATAGTTCGACTTTGGCGTCTTTGTGGGTTCTTTGGCTGTTTGGTGCTTGATAGCCCAAAGCAACTTTTTTGAAACACCCGGCATTTGGTGTAGTGTCGCAACCTGTTCTGCTTCTGGATAACAAGTCCCAAAATCCTTCCAAAGTTGGACCACTCTGTCAGGAACAGTGCAGGAAAGCATTTCTTCTGCATATTCTTCGATGGTCACTTGTTCACCATTTCTTGGGGGGAGTGGAAGCACCGCACTTTGGGCAGCGACCGGAAAACCAGCGAGGAGACCAGCCGTGGCATCCACAATGACGACAGAAGTGTGTGGGCTTCATTTTGCCTCCGAAATGATTTCAACGTCAATGTCGTCAACCCAGCAAGACTGGTAGATTTCAGCCTTGTAGTTTGGGGACTCTTTCCATTCGATCGACTTGTCCCACCGAACGTGGAAGACCATTCGGTCGGCGCGACCTGCTGGACAGCCACTCCACTCGGCGTCGATGATGATGCCACGCCCGTAGTAGTCACAGCGGACAATCGAGCCGATGGGCAGGGCGTCAGATGTCATCTTCTCTCCTTACTCCTGTAATGTAACCGACCGGGGCTGCTCGTGCAACCCCGATCCTGTCACCGTTTGTCACTTGCGGTCAATGGACACCACGACCTCGGAAGTGGTGAAGTACGGGTTCCGCGCGTATTCTGCGGTAGTCATCCACATACGCTGGCACTTTGAGGCAATAGGCTTGGGTGCCATCATGTCGGTCAGAACGATGTGTCCGTCGAACTTGCCATCATTGACGTAGCGCGTGGGAGCATCGAAGCAGGTGCCGCCGTGCAAAACACGTTCAGCAGCACGACGCTCGCCCTTCTTCCACACATACACCTTATCGGTGGCGACCTCGGTATCAAACGGGATCACCGTAAACTCGGCAAACTGTGCGAGGTTGTCCAACTCGGAGTAGAACGCAGCGAGCATCCCATCATCCACAGAACCAGACTGGTCGATGGAAATAGCGATCTTTGCCTGACGGCGGACACGCTTACCGGGATGAACCTTGGGGAACCGCTTGTTGAGACGACGTGGAGTAGACCGCTTGTCTGCACGCTGACTTGTACGCACAAAGTAGCGCAACATCTTCTTCCAGTCAACTTTGGTAGCCAAGCGCTCCTTGATGGTCTTCCGCATAGCAGAGGACACAGAGCCCCAGGAACCAGCCTTGTCGGCTTCTTCTGCTGCCTTGCGGATCGCCTCCTTGATGCGCTCCTTGGCGATCTCGTTGGCTTGTGCGTTGCCGCCGCCTTCGCCGAAACCCTCGTGGATGTCGAAGTCGTCATCCTCGCCAAACGGGGAACCTTCGCCGTTCTGCTTGGATTCTTCCTCCATCTTTTCCAACTCAGCGAGATACCACTCGTAAGTCATGTTGGCAGGAAGATGGGCAAACTTGCCCTCACCGGGCAAACAGCCCTTCATCGGCTCGCCGCCCTCGGTGAGCACGGGACCGGGATCAGCCTCACAGGGCAACTTTCCACGCATCTCGGAAAGTCCGTTGATTGCGAGGTCCATCGCGATGTTGTCGATGCGCCTGATGCCGCCTTCTGGCTTGCGAGTCGTCACATGCTCGAAAACAATGTGATAGAACTCGTGCATCAAAACACCCAACTTGTGCTCGTCCGTCAAAGCACCCATGAACTTGGGGTTGTAGAACATTTCAAACTGTGCGCTGTCAGGGTTGACACGGACGCCAGCGGTAGGCACACTGTCAGTGCAGATCTTGTCGATGCGCCGAGACAGCGCAGCGAAGAACGGCTCACGCATGAGCAGCCGCGCGGTGTGCATGTTGAGGTCGAAGGGCTTGTCGGGCATGTTCTCTCCTTACTCTTGTAATGTAACCGCTCGCCCGGAGACAGGCAAGCGGTTTTTTGTCAACGAATGTCATCGAACCAGGGGTCACCGGGCAGATAGTATTCAACTTTCAGTGCGGTGTCAATCTTCCACTTTTGTCGTCCATCTGGGAAAAGTAGTAAAAACTTTTTACGCATGGAACCGGGGGAGCCTGAACCGTAGACCCTTTTATGGTATTTTTGGATCTCCAGCACAATGTGGGCTTTTTTGTTTGCCCTGCTTACAACAAGGTCGCCTTCTTTGAGTTTGTCAATCTTGGCCATAATGCCTCAGAGCATCGTAACTGAACCGAAATGCTTTCAGTGACTTTACGAACTTTACCTCGTAAGTTGTGTACTTCTTGTTCAGCGATTCGGTGAGGACCTTGGTAACCACCCCAAACCCGTGCTTCTCACGAAAAGCAGGAGGAACACGAGCAGGGGTGACCAGATCACCGACCCGTAGGGCGGACTCCATGATCAGGACCCACGGAGGATCTTAACCATGTGTTCGCTCACACGGGTACCATCGGAGGCGGTCGCCTTGTGGAGACGGATGGCGTTGGTGCCGTTCTCGTCCTCGGCATCACCGATGGCAGACCACAACTTCATGCAGATCTCGGACGGCATCGTGACGAACCACGTAGCGAGGTTGGTGACCTGCGTGTCCGACAGGGACTCGCTGAAGGTAGAGGCGTGCTCCATCTTCTCGACCATGGCAGCGTGGTCGTTGATCCCCCACTTCTCGATCTTGTCGAAAGCGCCATCATCGAGAAGGTCTGCGATGCTGACCTGATACTCGTACTTCTGGACGAAATCGCGGAGAGCGACGGCAGCCTCGAACCCGACGAAGCCGGTGGCAAGGTTGAGCAGCAGATCGCGGTTCCCGTCTTCTGCGAAGAGGGCGAGCGGCTCGACAGTGCGAGCGAACCGGACCCAGGACCGACGCGACGGGTAGACCTTGTTGGGCTCGTAGTCGTCGGTATGTTCAAGGTGCTGACGGTTGCCGTTGACGAAATCCCACAGGACGCTATCGACCTTGCCAGAAGACCACGCCAGCCAGTCTTCTACGGACGGCTCGACATCGAAGACGGTCCACCGGTCAAGCTCGGCGGGGTCCATCTCGCCGACCTGATACTGACTGCCGTGCTCACCGCCGTTGACGGCAGCGACGATCAGGGTCTCGGGGTGAAGGTGCCACCCGTTGATCTTGCGGCTGTCGGTCAACTCGAAGAGACCCTGGCGGACCTCCATCGTGGCGCGGTCAACCTCATCGAGAAAGAGGACCACGGGCTCGGTGCAGGCTGTCACAAGCCAGTCGGGAGCGTTCCACGTTGTAGCCTTGCGACCATCGGAGAGGTCGGCGGTGTCGGGAAGACCGAGAAGGTCACCCTCGGTCATCTGGCTGGCACGACGCTCGACAACGGGCAAACCGCGCTGCTTGGCGATCATGTAGACGACCTCGGACTTGCCGACACCGTGGCGACCACGGACAAGGACTGGGAGGCGTGCGTCAAGAATGGCAGGCACGGTGGAAAGGAAGGTTGCGAAATCAAAAGCCACGGTGATTCTCCTTGATGGCTTTGTGCGACACTTGGAGGGCAGTCGCCGCCCGTTCTCTTGTAATGTAACCGGTTGGGTCCGGTTGTCAAGTAGTTTTTTTAACTTTCTCGAAAAGAAGGTGCGAGAGGGAGTCTCCGCCCTACGAAGCGTGGTACCGACACCCGTGCGGGAGTCGAACCCGCTGCCCTCTCACCCTTGTAATGTAACCGATCAGGTCAGATTGTCAAGTCACGAAATGTCACAGCAAAAGTTCCCACCTTGCGTCAACGAACCGCTTGCAGTCACGAAGAGAAGAGGACAACTTTGCTTCCTCCACGTTCTTGGCCACATCGCGCACCATCTTGATAAGTGCGATCTTTCCGATCTTCGCCTTGGCGGAAGGGTTGCCACCGAGAGTGCCGTGGTTCCTGTTCAGAATGGTGGCGACCTCCAAAGCGTCACGAAGACCCTGTGGGTCATCCGTGTCGAGGACAATCGTGAATCGTGCGCCCATTGTGGCTCCCTGTTACTCCAGTAATGTAACCCGGTGGCGGATCTTCGCCACTCTTTTCTTGTCTCGGTTTGTCACCGGTTGCGAGAGAACGCATCACGACGGCACCAGCGACGATCGCCCACCCTGTCACATACAAGGGGGCGAAAGCCAGTGTGCGGATCTTACTCCCCACTTTTGAAATCCTTGAACAACTCGACACGATTGTGTTCGGGCGTATACGTCTCCAAATCTCTCTTGGCGCGACCATGATGGTCATAGCGGTCATCATCAGAAGGAGGATACTTTTCGAGAATCTCGCGACTACGATCAATGTTCTTGAAAGCCCAGTCACGGCAATCGTCCCGCTTTCTGCCAACACGCTTGAAGTATTCAAGTTTGCTTGCGGAATCAAACGTGATGCTCTGGCTCTGAATCCAGTCAGAAGGCACAATACCACGAACAGGAGTTATCAGCATAGGTTCATTACGCCAACTTGTCGCATACCCAGGGTTTTTGACAAATCTACGAACATTGATCGTCTTCACATCACCAGTGGTCGGGTTCTGCAAGTGAGCAATAACTGGAAAGCCATCTTGCTTGATCTGCGGCAGCACCGAGAAGCCAGTAAGCACCAGCAACGAGGTGGCTACATCATAGTCGCTGGTCCTGTAGTTGTACTCTTTCTTGTCCATCTTGAAAAGTGACCCAATACCGACGGGGCTGGACACAATGTATTCATATGCAACACGCAAGTGGGCATTGTGATGAACAACAAACCACTCCTTGTCCTTTCGGAGCACTTCGCACTTGCGGCGAGTATGGCCATATTCTCCACAGTAGCCACACTGTTGGCTGCTGACCTTCCTGCCCTTGGGGGCGATCCGCTCCTGATACTGGCGAATGTAGTAACTATCGGTATGTCCCGCAGCGATGTCGGCATCGGCGCGCGCCTTCATACGCTGGGTAAGGACAGGACACGTCCGCTTGTTGTGTCCCCGTTGATAACAATAGCTGCACCGCATGTGCTCTCCTTGGTTCTCTTGTAATGTAACCGATCCCGTCAAAAGATCAAGTCACGAAATGTCACCCATCGAGAGACGGGGCGTAGACGGGATGATCGCCCGCGACGATTGCGATCACTTCAAGGGCTGTCTGTTCCTGAGCGTGCTTGAAAGCCAGCCTTTTGTCGTGAGAGCCAACAAAAGAGAAAGAATGGTTAAACTCTCCCCTCTTGTTGATAGTGATGGCAGTCCACTTCATTTCTTCTCCCTTTTCTTGATCTTGCGAGTTTGTGGGTCATTTTCCACTTTGTCCGTCTTCTTGGGTATAAGAATGACGGGAACGATTGGGGTGACTCTCACTTCCTCACCTTTGTCTTCCGCTTCAAGAAGCGTTCTTCTACCCAGTAAGTCTCGGCAGAACCAAAAGGCAACACAAGGTAACGCTTGGCACCCTTTGCGGCAGAGACGATCTTGTCGTCCACGCCGATGATGATGCCGCCTCGGCTCTTAAAGTTGCTCTTTTCGTCACTGGAAACAAAAGACCCATTTCGACCCGACATCATAGGATGACTGAAAGAGTAGCCATCCATAAACTTTGAGTTTGGGATGATGTGGTCTTCTGTGCTGAAACGAGGCTTGCGCTCAATCTCGGCAAGAACCTTCTTTGCGTACTTGTTGTTACGCATTTTCAGATACTTGCCCCGTGGGGGCACTTCGTCAGCAAGGATGGTCTTGACCAGATCACGAAAGTAGCCACCAGACTGCGCCTTATAATAGGTAGCAATCTGCTTGGCCTTCTTCTTGTGATGCATTTCGTATTCGGTTGCCCAGTTGGCAAGTTCGAGGTTTGCTTCTTCGCTGTTCTCTTTCAGGATCTTGTGACAGGTCGCCTTCTGGCGATCGGAGAGGGTCCGACCGCGCTTGATCTGGTCACGAATGGAATCCGCGAAGCCTTCCGCCCACTGGGAGCAGGTGGGCAAGCCCTTGATGGCACCGAGGCGGTCGAAGATCTGCTGATCGGTCAGTTCGCTCATGTTCTCTCCTTACCCCTGTAATGTATCCCGGCGATCGTCATCTGTCAAGGAACTTTATTGCCAATCGGAGCTTTCAAACCCTTTTGTTGACAAAAACGTGATGGTGTCTTGTAGTGCCAGCATGACAGCCTCGCGCTGGGCATCCGAAGAGAGATCGAGTTCGCAGCCAGTCCAGTTATACACTGAGTCTTCATCCATCAAAAACTGGACGAACGCATCACCGAAGGATTTTCGCAACTTGTCAATGTTCATTTTCTCTCCTTACCCCTGTAATGTATCCCGGCGATCGTCATCTGTCAAGGACATTTCTGAAATAACGAACCAACCATCGCGGGTCGTACCATCGGCTTCGGACTTGCAGCCGGTATACTCTCCGCAAAGTTCCAAAACTTTCCAGTAGCCGTGTTCTGGGTACTCTCTGATGATGATACCAATGGCAGATGGTTCTCCATCGCCACCGTTATGTCGCACCAAATCACCCACTTTCATTGATCACCTCCCAATGGCTCTCATCCCAAGCAATCGTAGAATGATACCAACTATCTTTGCTATTGAATACTCTAACCCTGATTTTGTACTCATCTACCCTTTCGGTGATGAAACCAAAGACAGGTGGTACGCTGGGTGTATGTCTGGGGCGTCGATAGCGGACGAGATCGCCTACTTTCATTCTACTTGCTCCAAGTAGCGGAAGAAAGAAACATCAACACAACGCTCCTTACCATCAACAAGAAAGTAAGCGTTGCGAAGAGGGGACTTTTCTGAAAGACCCTCGGGAACTTCCCACTTTGTCAGAATATAGACTTTGCCAAACTTCCAAGGATCATCGGGAAAAGGATCCTTATAGCGGTAGAGACCGCCGACAGGATGCAGCTTTTCAAACATTTGGTATCCGTTGGCCATTAGTATGCAAAGTCCCGGCTGATGTAAATGTGATCGAAGCCGAAGCCCCTGGCTTGGTTGTCGTCCATTTCTTCTCCGATGCAAACCCACCGGTATGCTTCGTCATCCAGCTTTTCTACGATCTTTTCGACCATCTGGTTGAAATCCTGAATGGCTGGGTAGCTATCATACCACTTGATGCTGCTCCAGCGAAACAGGTAGGAACCTTCGCTGTCGTAATCTCCAAGCAACTGTTCGTCAGCGTCGGCAAACAGCAACTCTTGGAGGGCGGCGCTCTTGCCAGCCTCCGCGAGCAGGATAGGCACAGCGTCAGCAACGCAGGCAAAGATGACATCAGACCGGTAGCCCATCGGCGTTCTCCTTGTTACTCTTGTAATGTATGCCGTTGATCGCAGATCGTCAAGTCACAAAATGTCACGGGGTTGGATCTCGTGCTTGCGGCACCATTCGTAGCGGTTCCAGTTCTTCGTATGACTGAGGGCGTAGTTATGGTTCACTTTCAGCCACACAATATGATACCAAGAACCACCAGCATCGCTTTCGTGGTCAGTTTCAATGACGATGCCGTGTTGTCCCTGAAAAGCAGAGGACTGAATCAAATCACCTACTTTCACTGATTACCTCCCACAACTCGTTATCATCGAGTTGAAACTGACCAATGAATGGTCCGGTGAGTTCAAGGATCTCAAAGACGGCGGGGTGGTTTGTCGTTCCAATAACCACACCAATGGCTTTTTCATCATCTGTCTCGGGGTAACGATACCTGACAAGATCACCTACTTTCACTGATTACCTCCAAGTAACGCTCAGGTTGATACTCATGAAGACGTGCTTTATTTTCAAACCACAAAACCCGCGCCAATGGGCGGGCATCTAACGTCGTCCAACCTACGATGATTCCTTGACCCTGTTCTGGGTACCATTTGTTTCTTACCAGATCACCCACTTTCATTGACAATCTCCATCGTCTTCGGATCAAAAGGAACTGTTACGCGCGATGTTCCCCATTT
>Ga0163109_10002498_pt1 | contig 14327 bp, 10 predicted proteins | sample CRUFie1St13metaG_FD_108704 | JGI IMG/M metagenome (GOLD analysis project Ga0163109, IMG submission 108704) | Marine microbial communities from the Costa Rica Dome - CRUD Field 142mm St13 metaG | ecosystem: Environmental > Aquatic > Marine > Oceanic > Photic zone | place: Costa Rica: the Eastern... | reverse complement strand
TGGGCCCGTGGGCGGGCCGGTTGGTGGGCCGGTTGGTGGGCCGGTTGGTGGGCCGGTTGGTGGGCCCGTGGGCGGTTGAGTAGGCCCTTCTGGTGCCGTCACTTCGGGTTCATCTTCCGATTCAGTCGGGGTTTTGACGTCTTCCGACGGTGTTTCGAGGGATTCAATGTCCCCAAATGCACCCCCTAACATGTTGTCAAGTTGGGATTGTTCTTCCTCATCGCGGGCTTTTTCTGCTGAGGTTTTTCCTTTGGCCATGGTGGCACCCATTTCACCCACATGGCGCGGCTTAAATAGCGGTTGCGTCCCCGAAGGAATGCAACTGCCCGCTTGGTGTAGAGGTTATCATGCAGGATTGTCATTCCTGCGACCCGGGTTCAATTCCCGGAGTGGGCGCCACCTCACTCTTCCTCTTTTTTGGCCGCCGTCTCAGGGGAGGTTCGCAAGTCCCGTGCTGGAAGAAGATACCACGCAAAAGGAAGGACAAGAAGCGTATCGAGGTTCTTCCCCAACTCGATATCAAAGGTTGACTCAAACGCAATGAAGGATGAGGCGTCCTTGCTGCCCTCTTCGGGAACGTTTGCTGCGACCGACGTTCGGTTCTCAGGCTTAACCAACCCCAAGTCGTATCCCGAAAAGTCCGCTTCCAGTTGAACTCCGAGCCACGTTAAGGAAAAATCGGATGAGGAGTTGGTATGGACAAAGGCAACGGTTTCGATGTTGGCGCCCGGGGTGTTCGACGCCGTGTTATCGCCCTCATCCTCTCCGTCCCCGCTCAATTCCAACATGTAACAGGCTGGAAAAACAACCGAAAAAGCCACGAGGGTGGCCAAGAAAAACAGCGTGCGAAGGTGATGACGCCATTTGAAACCTGAGAGCATCATTAGTTCGCTGAGCACCAATGCGACCAGGGCTGCTTTGATCGATTGGCGCCCAAGAGAAAGCCATTCAACATCGCTTTGAGCGTCTTGGTCGGTGCTGCTCCCATCCTCGGTGCCATCGGTGGTTTCCTCCGTGTTGTTTTCTGAGGTTGATGAGGTGTTTGCGGGAACGCTGGCGTCGCCGTCGCGTTCAAGCGCATAGAAAAAAAACGACGTGGCTCGTTTGATTTCAATGTCGATCATTGTCCGATCTTTGTCAATGGCGACGAGTGAATGGGCTTCGGTTGGTGCAGGTTTCCCTTCGGTGTAGACGCCCTCGACGTTGACCACCAGCCATGCTGAAATGAAAACATGGACGGCAAGAAACGTCGTGAGAGCCAAGCGAACCACGCCGAAGGCGCGATGTGGACGAGGCCGTGGAAGCACGGCGCGCCCTCCCCTCCTTTCCTTTGACTTCACTCGTTCTCACTGCCACGGCGGTTACCAGCCAGTGCAGCAAGTCCGATCATGGCCATGACCGTGAGCGGAGAAACGAAGGGGAGAAGCCCTGCATCCTCAGCGACTTCTTCCGCCGTTGGAGGGGTTTCATCGCTTTCGTCCGTGGTCTCGCTGGTGTCGGTGTTGTCGACGGTCGCGTCGCCAAGGCCCAAATCTGAGGTGTCTGCGCCTGCTTCTTGGAGGTCAGCAGCGAGTTCAGAGAGGTCGTGGTTTTCGACATCCACGATTTCTTCGAGATTGTCAAATTCTGCCATTTGCGCCTGGGCCTGCTGTGCAGAAACACCCGTGATGTAGTGAATGCTGGCAAACCTCATCGGAAGGTCTTGACTGTATCCCGTGGTTTCAGGTCCTGCAAGAACGTAGCCGTTCCCGTCCTCGTCCCAAGCATAAACGCCAACACCGAGGATGGTCGCATGTTCTGGGCTCCAAAGCGGCGCCCACATGCCGTCGTTGTAAGGGAACACGGGAACTTCGTACTCTTCATCCAAGGCTTGGAACGTGTCGCCGAGGTTACTCCCAAAGTTTTCAAACACGCTCTGAAGGTTCGATTCGGCCAGTGCGGCGCCGATCTTCTCCATGCGCTCGCTAACTTCCGGGCCGTCCTCCACCGTTATGCACTCTTGATAGGAGTCAAAGGCTTCCGTTGCACCGTCTTGAATCAACTCGACGTCAAGGCAGTAATCGCCTGAATCGGAGATATCAACCATGGTGTCGACCTCAACAAGGGATTCTTCCAAAAAGGCTACACTGCCCTGACCAAGCACGGCGCTGTCAGCATCGGTCAAGGTCCATTGCAGCGTAATGTCGTTGTACTTTGTGTCTCCCTCGCTACCGGCAGCGGTGTGAACACGGAGCGAGTTTTCGGAGAAGTCTTCAAGGCCTGTGTTCCATTTTTGAATCTCAGGTCCGCCCCACATCGTGTTGCATTTTTCGTTCGAGGTGATGAGGGCCGTCCCATCCGGTGCGAAAATGGTTCCACCGGCGCACACGGTGTTCTCGCCGTAGTCGTTGTTCACAAGGACATCTGATTCCATGAATGAGAGGTACCCAGAGTCAGCACTGACCGATACATCGCAATCCCAGCTGGCGCAGACCATGATATCATCCAGCGAGATGAGGATGCCCCCTTCGCCATCGTTCATGTACGCGTCCATCATGAAGAAAATCGCGCTTCCCTCGTCCGCCTCATCGGCGCAATCAGGTGTACCGTCGTTCACGAGTGCAAAATCCAATGTCGTGGTGTACTCGTCGCAGTAGAAAGCACCCTGCGTGCGAGTGTCGTGTTCGTCATCGCCATCCTCGCAATGCTGCGTACCGTCGTTGAGATACTGCCACGGGATTTGGTCGTAGTTTTCGCAAAGGAACCAATCGCCCTCGTGATCAGCGGGCTCATCGGAGCCGTCAGCACAGTCGTCGACATGGTCGTTGACCTTATCGAAAGAAATCTCCCCGCCGTCCATACAGACGTAGGTGTCCGGGGCGTTGTCGCTCGTGGATTCATCTGAGCCGTCGTCGCAGTCTTCCCAGCCGTCGTTGACGTCGCCAACTGACAGTTCAAAGCCCCCCTCCCACTGGTTGTAACAGTAGATGGTGGGGTCTTGCTCAAGCCCGAGCAGATCGACATCGACGAAGCCGCCGAAGGCGTAGTAGCGTTCATCGGATTCCCAATGGCCGGAGGTCCCAGGATTGAGGAACATGTCGTCCTCATCCGAGCCGTCCATGCAATCTTCATCGCCGTCGTTCACAAAGTCGCTGCTGATCATTTGACCGTCGTCGCAGTAAAACCAGTCCTGCTCGTCGTCGTATTCACCGTCTGAACCACCTTCACCGCCACCGAACATGCGTTCGACGATCTCGGCGAAAGAGTCCTCGAGTTCGGCCTCGAAGTCTTCAACAACGGCTTCTCCGAAGGATTCACTGGCATGGCCCAGCACGTTGCCCATCATGATGAACATGACCGGGTTGCCGGGCGGGCAGCTGTCGCAAGGCACGACGTCGATGGTCGTCCCGTCGCCAAGGTCAACCTCAAGCGGCCTGTCTGTCCTCATGTTGAACTCAACGGCGCCCATGTCGATGTCACCCTCGTAGTCGCCCTCGCTGGTGAGTTCGTCGCTGACGCTGATATCGAATTCCCCGGCATCAAAGCCGAACTCTTCCATGGGCAGGCCCTGCAAGTAAACATTGTAGTCGGCCGAGCCGATGTAGGTTCCATCGACCATGCCGCACTTATCGTTGACCTGGTGTTCGTAGCCTGATTCATCTGAACTAACAGCCGCTTCGTCGTCATCACCGATGCATTCCCAACGTGTGTTGTCGTTGGAGGCGGCCGTGACGTAGATGGGGCTGGGGTTGCCTAGGCGCCACTCTGCCTGTGAGGCAATGGAGTAACTGAAGTCCATCCCGGTGTCAAAGTCGACGTTGAGTTCCTCGCCGTCGCCCTCAAGGGTGATGTCAATGCCGAGGTTCATGTCGTTGCCCACGGTCATGTCGACGTCCATGTCGGCGCCAATGAGGTTGTAGTCCTCGTCGAGGTACTCGGTGTACAGCATGTCGACCGTCAGCACGTTCTCAGCTTCGGCAATGACGTCGATGTCAAAGCCTGTCGGTTGGCTGCCGAAGGTCGTCTCCGTCCAATCGGTCATGATGATGGCGTTGGAGAGCAGGCCGTGGCGCAACACCACGTCGCTGGTTCGGCTCCAGACCTGGACATCATTGCCGTCCAGATCCTTAACGGTCTGAGGCGTGACGTCCTCGGTTTGATGTACGTAGACGTTGGAAGCTCCCGTCGTCAACTGACCCAAATCAAGATTGAAACCCGCTGCGTCAGCGTCGTCCATGATTTCAGAGAACAGGTCCTGAATGTCCAAGCCGGTCACGTTTTGGAGGTCGCTGTCGAGACTGGACCAGTCGTATTCAACCCCGTAAAAGTACTCTGAAGATTCGCTTGGAACGGCTTGCACCGAGGCCATCGGAGAGAGCGCTGTGAGCAGAAGGAGGGTGATGATCAGGCCGGGCGTCGAACGGCGTAAGGTGGACATTAGATTCTCCACTGTTTCGTCCGTATTAACTCTATTCCACCGTCCTTACAAACCGATTCTTCATCGTTTATCCTCTGCGGCCAGCACCGATAGAAACGCTGCGTTGAAAATTCGACGTGAAAGATGGTAGTCCAGACGTCGGCGACGCTGGCCATTTTTTGTATTGCCCATGAACGCGGTCAGAAACACGTCATGCGTCGCTTCTCGATACGCTTCGATGCGCCGATTGGCTTCGTCAATGACTTGGTCCAGCATCGCATCGGGGACGGACGTGGAGATGTAGGTGAGGTGCCGACTGCTCACTTTGATTCGGTGGCGGCCGTACCCGAGTTCCTCTCCCCGGCAGAATTTGATCCTCATCGAGTCGTCTTCCTTTGTTCCGTCCACCGCCCGGTAGCCGAGGCTCCCGTTTGGGTCGTTGAAGGTCATTTGAACGGAAGATGTTGGGGCGGCAAGGGCTTGAAGATGCAACCGATGCAGGTCATCATAGGTTCCGAGCAGGGTGTCGTTTTTCCACACCTCTTGAAGGGGTTTGGTTTTCGAAAACACCATCACACAAACCGGGTGTTCGGTGTCGGAAAAAGGGTTCTTTTCCAGAATGGTGATGGAATGGAGCATGGATTTCCACGATTGAAGTTGATCGAGGTCTTGAATGCCTGATTCGGGAACGATCCAAACAGAATCGTCGTAAACACGAACGGTGCGTTCGATGGCGAGTTTGAACAAGTCATCCAACACGTTGAGGTCTTTGAGGGAAATTTCTGGGACAAAGCCCGGCGAGAAATATTCCACCATGGGGGACTTGATTCGTTTGGCTGAATTTTTTGCGAGGTAGGGAGGGTTGGTCAAGACGAACCCCCCCGTGTAGTGAATCACGTGCCGAATGGAATCCGTTGCCTCCCCCCACCCGTTGGCCAAGCACCGGCCCGGGTCAATATCGTGGCCGTGGGTTTTGAACCCCATTTCACCTGCGAGGGCGAGCAAATGGCCGTCGCCCGCAAAGGGATCGACGCAGGAGGTGTACGTAGACCGAAGACGAAGGAGATGATCCTTGATGTGGGGTCGAAGCCACACGGCATCCTGGGTGAAGTACTGACCCAAATCACGCTTGTTTGGCGACGTCATGTGGATTACCCATCACGACGTGCTCGGCAAACGGCAACAAAATTCTCGAACATTTCTTTGCCAAATTCCGAGTCATTCACCTCGGGATGGAATTGAAGTCCGAACCTGTCGCCAGCCTCGTTTTCCATGCCTTGGACCTTGCATGAAGGGCTGCCGGCCGTGATGAAGAAGCCTTCAGGGACCACGTGGACTTCGTCGTTGTGCGATTCCCAAACGGTTTGTGTTTGGGCGGTTCCGGCGAAGATGGTACCGCCTCCCTCGACGAGTTCAATTTCCATGGCGCCAAACTCCGGTTCGGGAGACTCGCGGGCATCCCCTCCGTAGTGGCGCGCCATGAATTGATGGCCCGCACAAATGCCGAGGATGGGAATCTCGAGGCTCAGAAATGCGGCGCAATTACCGAGTTCTCCCGTAAGCCCAACGCGCGCCGCGCCACCGGAGAGAATGAGGCCGTCCAATTCACGAAGTTCATCCACGGGCGTGGTGTTGTCGATGATCTGCGTATCCACCTTGAGGTAGCGCAACATGCGCCACTCGCGGTGCGTCCATTGTCCGCCGTTGTCGACAACATCGATGACGAGCGGTTTGTCGGCCATGTCCCTCACTGTACACGCCGTGGTTGAGGAACGACCATGAACATGCCGATGCGTGGATGCGGTCCGGCTTGTTCTGCGCTTAGCGCTGGTGAACGGTGACCGTCCCGCAAACCCGACACCAAACTTTGATGCCGTCTTTTCGTGGTGTTGCGCCGGCAATATCGATGGTTGCCCCACATTCACATCTCACGGCGGTCTTCATGAAGACGCCGAGCAAGCGGTGCTTCATCAAGTGAACGCTTCAATCCCATGCGATGCGGGTTTGAAAGACGGCTTTGATGCGCGTGGTTGAGAAATCTTTGATCTCCGAAATCACGGTGTTGCTGGGCGTGCCGCCTGCAGCCAAAACCAACGCTTCCAACTGCTGTGCGCAAGAGGACAGCGCGGTCCGCTCGATGATGGCCCACCCCCGCAGGAGACCTTCGCCGTGCGGCCTAAAAATCGGAAATAAATCAGGGAGGTGTTCAAAACTGTCGTGGGGGAGATTGACGAGTACCACGTCCGCCTTACCTCGAAGTTCCGGGTCATCTTTCCAAGTTCGCGCATCTTCGCAGACCACCATCGCTGGTTGATGCGGCACGGTTGTTTTCTTGGTCCACCGTGCGATGTTGGAACGCATCAAGTCCACGGCTTTTGGATTCAAGTCCCCCGCAAGATAACCGCTCAACAAGCCGGGATCTTTGAGCATCAGCACAAACGAAGGACCCACCCCCGCATAGGGGTCGGCAACGGTCAGCGGGCGCCCCAAGTGTTCTTGGAAGGCCTTTACCTGCTCGTAGGTCTTTTTCCGTTGATGCGCAAGGCGGGCTGAATAGTACACCTCTCCGGGGTCAACATCGACGACCTGGTCGTTTTCTTTGACCCGGGTTTTGGTCGTCGTGCTCCCGTCTCGGGTCTTGAGTATTCTCAAATCACGAACGCGGAAATCGCCTTTAACACCGTCGTCCGCGCATACCATCCGCAGGTGAGGAATGTGGGTGAGCATGGCCGCTGCAATCGCTTCGGCATGAGGTTCTGACGCATCATCCAACTTGAATATGAGAACATCCCCTTGCGTTTCATACGAATTCGGCCAGGTGGATGCTGGTAGAGCCTGAAGCGCTTTTGGAAGATGAGCAGTCCAATGACTTGGCCCCCGTTGTTTTGGTTCAAGTTCCACGTGAGGAAACCCCTCCCAGCACGGGTCGCTTTTCGGCGGAGCATCGTCGTTCAAGGGAAGGCCTCTGCGACGGTCATCAATTTGGATAACGCCCGAATCGCCAAGCCAGCCTTGGGCCCTGCATCGTCGCAACCAAACCTGTGTTTGCTCGCTCGGCACGCTCAAATGACGCATGGCCCTCGCCCTGTCCAAGCGTCTCGGAGGTTTGAGCATGGCGGCCGAGGAATCCCCCCTGAATTTGTACCCGAAAACAGGGTTGCTCTTGGTGGGCATGGGCATGGGTCGCATGGAAGGCATGACACAAGAGGCGATTCACGCAGCGTCCCACGCCGACCATCGAAGGTACGAAGCCTACACGGCGCTTTGGCCGGACAACGAGTTGGCACGCTTGGAAAACGCCATCGGGTCAATCCAGCGGGTCATGCGGCCCGAAGTGGAAGACCCGGAAGCGTTGTTTGCGCTCGCCCAGAAATCGCTCGTCGCGCTTTTGGTGGTCGGCGATCCCCTTCAGGCCACCACCCATGTTGACCTGCAACTCCGAGCGGCAGAATTGGGTGTCGAGTGCAGGGTGTATCACGGCGTTTCCATCACGTCGGTCGTCACCGGAGCTGTTGGTCTCTCGAATTATAAATTCGGGCGTCAAACAACCTTGACCTACCCGTACGGGAATTGGATTGCAACCTCGCCGCTGGAAGTTCTGGCGTCCAATTGGGAACAAAACCTCCACACCCTCGCCTTGCTGGATTTGGACCCTACCGGTTCAGGAACGGGCGAACAGCGGCCGATGCGGCCGGAAGATGCCGTTCAAGCCATGCGACTTATGTGGGAAAAAGCGAACGAAACAACAGAAGAGAGCGATGAGGACGAAGGTCCCCTCGCTCTGTTTCGCCAAACGGCGACCAAGCGATACCTGCAACAAAACTTCGAGGATATCGACGTCGTGTTGTGTTCCGACATGGGGACGTATGAACAGTCGATGGTCGCCACCTCGTTGGGTGCTTTAGCCATGGAACGTGGCGGGCGATTGAATTGCCTCATCTTCCCAGCAGGCACGGGTGAGGTTGAAGAGAAGGCCGTTCTTCGTTGGAAGCGAGGTGCGTGAGATGTTCGGTCTGCCCGACGATATTGTCCTGCTGATTTCGTTCTTGGTCTTCATGGGATTTTTTGCCGGCGTTGGCTTGGCCTCGATGCGGGTCAAAGAAGACACGACGGACGACTACCTCGTCGCCGGTCGCGGCATGCACCCGGCTTTGGCGGCCTTGAGTGCCGTGAGCACATGGAATTCAGGCTACATGTTCATCGGGTTCATCGGCTTCATTTTCATTCAGGGCTATTCGGGCATCTGGATCGGTTTGGTTTCCACTCTTGGTCAGGCCGTTGCTTGGATTTGGCTGTACAAGTTCATCCAAAAAGAAGGGAACGAGCGCGGGGTTCGTTCCCTCTCGTCGTTGGTCTCCAAAACCACCGGAGCGCCTGAAGCCAAACTGGCAGGTGTCCTTTCGGTCGTCTTCCTGGCCATCTATGCTGCCGCTCAACTGGTGGCCGGTGGTGTGGCGCTTCAAGTCATGCTCGGTTGGTCCGAAGTGATCGGTATCCTCATCGGGTTTGTTCTCGTGGTCGCCTATTGCTACGCAGGAGGTATTCGAGCGTCCATCTGGACGGATGCTGCCCAATCCTGCGTGATGATCGTCGGCTCAACCATTCTGTGCATGGTCGCCGTTTCGGAAGTGGGTGGCTTCTCTGGACTCCATAACTCGCTCAAGGACATTGACCCCGGCATGGTCAACATGTTTCCAGCAGACTTGACCTTCGGCGTGACCTTGTGGATCGGAGCATTCTTCCTGGGTGGATTGGGGGTTGCGGGTCAGCCCCAGGTCGTCTCCCGCGTCATGACCCTCAAAGACGACAAGGACCGCAAACAGGCGGCGATCTGGTTCTTTGTTTGGCAAACCCCCTTCATCGCCCTGATGTTTATCATCGGTTTGGCCTGTCGCGCCATTTTCCTCGACCTTGATGCCTCACAGGCTCAAGACGGATTACCGTTGCTGGCAATGGAAGTTCTGAACCCCGTCTTGGCAGGGGTCATCCTCGCCTCAATTTTTGCCGCCACCATGTCCACTGCCGACAGCCAAGTTTTGGCGTGCACCGCAGCCATCACCGACGACGTAAGGCCCGAATGGAGTCAAGACCACAAAAAGACAAAATTCGTCACGTTGGTCATCGCTTTGTTCGCCACCACCATCGCCTTGGTTGGCCAACAGTTCCCCGGCTTTGGGGACTCCGTCTTTGCGCTTGTCGTTCTCGCTGTGTACGGGTTGGGCGGCATCTTCGTTCCCCTTCTTCTCGTTCGAATGATGGGGTATGAACCGGACACGGAACACACCATTTGGATGATGGTAGCAGCACTGTGTGCGGTCATCGTATGGAGTTTGAGCGGATACGGCGATGACATTTTCCCGTCCATTCCCGCCATGAGTTCAGCCTTTGCAACCCACTTCATTCTCTGCTGGCGCCGCTCCGAGTCCAACCCGAACCCGTTTGGTCGCTACAGTTTACCCACCCAACAAACAACCGCCATCGGTGCCGTGGTCATCCTCGTGTTGTTCGGCGCCCTCGAAGGGACCTACCAGGCCGTTGCGCCCGAACCGTCGGACACCTCGGGCAACAACCCGTATCAGTTGACCTACACCGTCAGCGAGTGGACCCAATCGGAAACCCTGTCTTTGTCCGATGGTGACACCCAAACCTTCGAAGTGGAAATTGATGACACCATGACCGCTGTTCTGATGGCAGAACTCAGCATCACCTATTCCGACACGGGAGAAACCTTCACCGCGACCTGCGATGAGGTGGTCACGACCCCTGACTACAGCGGACTGGCCGGGCCGTTCTCCGAAAGCGATGACGGTATGAAAACCACCACCGCCTGCGACACGACCACCGTGGTGGGCAGCATCCGTCCGAACGCCGACCTCAGTCAGTACGCCAACGAAGGGCAAGGAAATTACACGTTGAACGGGACGGAGTCTGAACTCATCGGTGTTCTCACCATGCTCGGAAAGGCCCCCGAAATGATGGGGACCATGGCCATGGATGTTGCTCTGAACACCAACGAAGGCAATCCGCTGGGCAACGACAACAGCGAAACCGTCACCGTCACGTTGACCATGCTGGTGTTCCAACCCAGCGGCATGACGCCGGTCACAACATGAAGGTCATGCCCTGTTGTCCCAGCTTCCAGCCCATTTCCAGCAGTTTCTGATGTTGCGGCGAGGCGTGGTCGTAAAGCGGATTGGTGTGGTTGAGATGGATGAAGAAAATCTCCGGATCGTCTTGCCGTCTTGGCCCAAGTCGCTCGAGGGTGTCCACCACCGGTGGATGAGGAACCTCAAGTTGCGAACGACCTGAAAGTTCATCGCTGCTCCAAAACGTTCCGTCGATGAGCGCCACATCAACGCGAAGTTGAGCCAACCAATCGCGAACGGTTGAGGCCCCGTGGTGGGCGAGCGTGTCCTCCCACGTGTCGTGGTCGGGAAGGAAGAGCAGGGAACGGTCAGGGCCTCGAACAACAAAGGCGTGCATATCGGAAAGTTCGGCACGATGCGGGACGGCGATCGGTTCGATGCTCACGTCATCGGACAAAGCATGCACCGCTCCCGACGAGATGGATTCGATGGAAAAGACGCCTTGTTGAAGCATCAAAGCCCATTGGGGCGTGCGCTCGATGAGTGACTGCATGGAGGGTGAAACGTAGAGGTGGAGGCCGGATGCGTTCAGGGTTTCGCGGCCAAACAAGCCCAACCCGTCCACGTGCCCAAAATGGGCGTGCGTCAAGAGCACCGAACGAAGAGGAGGGTGCCCCCACGTGCGAAGTTGGTCGCCCAACGCTCGAGTGGCTTCGATGAGATGTCCGTGGCCGTGTTCATCGACGACGCCCAGGCTCACAGGGTGCCGAACGTCTTCAGGGCCCAGTCCGGCGCAACACGCTCGCTGACAGCCAGGCTGAGGACGCCCGCCATCTTGGGCGATTCCGAGCAAGGAGACCGTCGGCATGGACCGGACCACGCCGAGGTTGAACATGAGCCCTTTCACGCGAAGGTCTCAAACCCCACCACCAAACCCGAAGGGTTGAGGGAACAACGTGCCAGCACCGTCCAAAGTTGAGTTCCCCGGTCAAAAAAAGACCAAAGCGAGGATGCGGGGCACGAAACAAGCCAACGAAGCAACGGCAAAAAAACTCGCTCGTGAGTTGGGGCAGTTCAAGGAAAACCCGCGTGCGCATCTGCCTGCCATGACGTTCTCGGGAAAGCTTCGTTGGGGCCGAACCGACCCGGTGACCAAAACCTTGGCTGAAATCGAACGCATCATCAAGAAAAAGGATGATTTGAAATGGCTGCAGAAGCGAATGATGGCGAAACGCGGCGACGATGTTGCCAAGGCGTTTGCGGGTTCGCTTCATGCCTCACACGATGAACAATTCACGATGGTGGGGCAGTTCAATTCCTCGTCGTTTGGGTCAGGGTCCTACGTACGACGTGGCGACGGGAAACCAGGATACCTTGCAGGCATCCAAAATTATGCCAATCTCACCCTTCGCATGTTGCCTTGGGAGGACCATGCGCGTCGAGGCATGTACTTTTTCAGTTGGGACGGCGGTTTCGTCTGCACGGGTCCAAACCCCCATCCTCCAGAGGCGTGGTTGGGAGATGTGCTCAAACGCTCTCGATTCCAACTGGAACGAACCGAAATCGACGGGCGAACCGTTTGGACGACGGACGGACTGAACCCGGAAGATGTGGTGGCCGGCCGTGCATCAGCCACCGGCCATGTCGCCTTGCGGTTCCACCACGGCCCCGTGGTCGGGTTGGGTCTCGATGCATTGGAGACCTTCTCAAAGAAAGATGCGCCTTTTGTCCATCACCTCGCCCTCTCCATGCTTCCACCCCTTCTCCCGTCCATCCTCTCCATGGACGCCTTGTGGGCGCCTGAGGGATGGCCCGAAGGGCAAGCCCTCCCCCAACCGTGTCTCGACGGTATTGAGAACGTCATTGACGCTTGGCAAGGGTTGAGCATGAACGAGGGCATCGTTGCCTCAGCCATGAAGCAAACCGTGATGGAACACATCGACGAAGGGGTTCTGGTTGGTGAACAATGGCTTGAAGGAACGGATCTTGAAGCGTTGACGGAGGCTCTGGAAAACTTCGGGGGATCGAACGAAGAACGGTTACTGGCAGCCGAAATCCTTCGCCTCGCCATCGCCGAACCTCATGAAGAAAGCATCGGTTTGCGAATCGAAGCCAAAGGAAGCCCCGAGCAGAGAGAGGAACGGTGCATCCGCGTGATGAAAAACGCCTCCTGCGGGGATGTTTTGACGGCTTTTTGGCCCACTCATGGCGAGGAAGCGTTGGCGGTTCTCGGCCTGGATGGCGAGAATGCTGCATCCATTTGGAAAGCGCAGCGAGATGCGCCTAAGCCCTTTGGAAAATTCCTCAAGGGTTTGGACCAAGCCAAAGCCCTTGCACAGCAAAAAGCGCGCTTCCCGTCTCAAGAAAACGATGGATTGGCAGCAGGGATGATTCACGCTTACATCGTCGCCGGGCTGACCCAAGGCATGGGTTCGGTTGAACGGAAGGCCACGGCACGGCATACCTCGCTTGACGAGGCTGCTGCCGCTTGGGCTTGGCTGGTGGCGGTCGGACGCTCCGGCGGGCAGGAATGGCACTTCGAAAACAACGCCCGAGATCGAGGCGGCGTTTGGGCCGTCCCCACCACCAAACTTTGGTCGATCGGCAAACAATTGGTGGAGGCAGACGAAGACGACATCCCGGCGTTGCAAGAGGCGTGGACAGAGGCGTTTAACGAACTGAAAACCACCACGGGTGAGGCGTGATTAGACTTCTTCGTCCTAAGGCAACGGTTTGCTCTTGAAAAGTGCGGCGTGGACATCGTACACGATCAGCACGATGGCAAAAAGAACGTAGAACCACATGGTCCAAACGAACGTCTTGGGCGCCTCGTCTCGCGTTTTCCAACCTTCGTGCCGGGTATGAATCCCTTGTTCTCGCCAGCAATAGGCCACGTAAACCAGAAGAAAGGTCCCCGCAGCAATCCCAATCACGTTTTCACCTAAACCGAATCAAGTGCATGTTCAATATCGGCCCAAAGATCCTCAACATCCTCAATACCGATGCTGAGTCGAACAAAACCCGGAACAACACCTGCTTCCACGCGCACGTCCTCAGGCACGAACATGTGACTGGAGTTGAACGGGCATTCGATAAGCGACTCAACGCCGCCAAGGCTTGTCGCCTCGTAGATGAGGTTGAGGTTTCGCATAAATTTGAGCGCCGCAGCATCGCCGCCTTTGACGATGAAAGCGATCATTCCCGACCCGTTCGGCATGATGCGATTGGCCACGTCGTGATCGGGGTGACTCTCCAGTTTTGTGTGGTAGACTCGCTCGATTGATGCATGTTGTTCAAGCCGTCGAGCGAGCGTTTCTGCGTTCTGACAAATCCGAGGCATGCGGACATCCAGGGTTCGCATACCTCGTTCGAGCAGATAGCAGGCATGGGGGTCGGGGCTGCCGCCAAAGTGAACCTTCCGAATGAAGATTTGAGCGATGAGGTCTTTGGAGCCAACGACAGCACCGCCGATGATGTCGGAATGGCCCCCGAGGTATTTGGTGGTGGAGTGAATAACGAGGTCGACCCCCATGCTCAAAGGTTTGCAGCCCCACGGTGAGGCAAAGGTGTTGTCGATGATCAGCAGCAGGTTGTGCCGCTTGGCCACGTCAGCCATCGCTTCGATATCGCAGACTTTGAGAACGGGATTGGTCAGGGTTTCGATGTAGAGGATTTTGGTGTTCTCTTGGATGGCGGCTTCGTAAGAAGCAGCGTCTCGCATGTCGGCCATCGTTGTTGAGATACCGAAGCGTGGCAACTCCTCCGTGAGCAGGCCGTAGGTGCCGCCGTAAACGTCAGCGCTGGCCACCATGTGGTCGCCCTGATTGAGCAAAGCCATCAGCGTG
>Ga0163109_10002496_pt1 | contig 14332 bp, 17 predicted proteins | sample CRUFie1St13metaG_FD_108704 | JGI IMG/M metagenome (GOLD analysis project Ga0163109, IMG submission 108704) | Marine microbial communities from the Costa Rica Dome - CRUD Field 142mm St13 metaG | ecosystem: Environmental > Aquatic > Marine > Oceanic > Photic zone | place: Costa Rica: the Eastern... | reverse complement strand
ATCAATTGATAATCGTAGATTATCTACAAATACTCTTTGAGTATTAATTGATTTCTTAAGAAATCTACAGATTAACTATGTTAATCAATTGATAATCGTAGATTATCTACAGATTTTGTTGAATATATTTTATTTCTGTAGTTGTTAATTTATGATCATATTTAGAATTAATTTTTTTAATAATAGTAGAATTATTTTTACCATTATTTTGTAAATTAATTATTTCATTTCTAATTTCTTTTGAAACACTAACAAGCTTCATTCCTTTACTTGAATCAATATATCCATATATATATAAATCTTCTCTGTCGATTTTATCATGACATTCATAACATAAAGTTACAAGATTTCCTTTTTTATTTTTATGAGTATGTGTTTTGTCTATTTTTAAAAGAAAACCTTTAGAGTCTGTATCTTTTTGTGGATTAATATGATGTGTTTCTAATGGTATTTCATTTGGTTTTGGTTTATGTAAACAGATTTCACACTTATCCATAAAAAGTTTTTTATTATATTTACTTTTTTTAGTATTTTGTAATTTAGTTTCTCCATAAATTTCTTTTCTAAATTTTTGAGCTGTTTTTATAAATGATTTATTTTTCATTAAAAAAGAAGCAACTTCTAAACCATATTCTGATGGTCCAGAACCTTTTTTAAGTATACGATCATAAATGATACAATTATTTTCATAATCATAATTAACTTCTATATGCAGTAAATCAATATTTTTTAGTTTCTGAATTGATTTTAATTTAACGAGATCATGTAAATGTGTTGCAGAAATAAAAGAAGTTCCTTCATTTGCTAATTTTTCAATAAAAGCACCAACTAAAGATAAAGCTGATCCGTGTTCAGTACCTTTACATACTTCATCTGCAAGTACTAAAGTATTTTTATTAAATCTATTAAGAATTGCATCTAATTCATTAATTTCAAGATGAAATGAAGAAAGACCTTTGAATAGATTATCACTACCAGATATTCTGCATAATAAATTTTCGTAAGGATAATAAGTCATTTTGGTTGAAGCACAATAATAACCCATTTGGGCAAGTATAATATTTAATCCAATAGCTTTCATAATTGTTGATTTACCTGCAGAATTTAATCCATATAATAATATTCCATCTTTATTTTTACCTAATGAAATATCATGTGTAACATATTCTGTATCAATAATTCTTTCAACTATGGGGTGACGTACATTTTTTAATTCAACAAATGATTTTTTATTTTTTTTTATAATAGGTTTAGAATAATTAAATTTATTTTTTACAATTAAACCTGAATTAATAAAATCAATATAACTAATTAAATTAGTAACAGACATAAAATATTTACTAGATTCATTATAAACTTTAATCATATCCTCTGTAAAATACTGTCTACATAATGATTTTATTTGTTCGTTACAAGATAAAATTAAAGAACTTATTCTATCAATATGAATAGATGTTAATTTTAATGTATTTCCTTTATTAATTTTTCCTATTTGAATATCATTTATATCAAATATTAATTTATTTTGTTTAAAATTTAATAAATTATCACATTCAATAGTAACTTTTTTATTTTTAATTTCTTTTTTTAACAAATCAAATCTTCTTTTTGAAATATCAAGATGATAACCATATTTATCAGAGTATAATAATTTAACACATTGTAGTTTTTCACCATTAAAGTTAAATTTATTTTCCTTTTCTAAAAATTTTGATAATTTTAATGATAATTTTTTAATAGTATTATATGCTATATTTTTTTTATTTGATAATAAATCAATATCTTTATAATAATTTGATTTAAATATGTTATTTCCAATATCATGTAATAAATATTTTTTTAATTCCTCTGTATTGTATTTTTTATCAAAAAAATCTGTTATTTTTTTAGTCTTTTTCTCTAATAATTTTACTTCTGAAAAATATTTTTTACTTTCTTTAAATAATTGAGTTATAAATTGAAAGCTATTTATGATACTGTATAATTCACGTGGATGTATTGTACCTAATGACATTTTCCTGAACATTTTTTCAATATCAGATATATTTTTTAAATTTTCTGTAAAATTAATGTTTGACTTGTCTAGTTTTTCAATAATATTATATCTTTTAGTTATTTCTTTTGTATCCAATAGAGGATGTAACATTTGATAATATAAAAATCTTTTACCCATACCAGTTTTTGTTTGATCTATTATATCAAATAAAGATCTATATGTAGTTTCATCTGAATAAAATGAATAAGATTTATTTTTTATTAAATCTAACTGAGAAATAGCATCATTTCCTAATTTCATAAATTGTAAATTATTATATATTTGAGGTAAATTTAAATTATTAATAATACTAGAATTATGTTCTTCAGCAAAACAAACTGCAACAACTAAACTTATTCTTAAATATTCATCATTATTTAAATTAAGGAATTCTATTGGAGATAATTTAGATTCTATTTTCCAGATTTTTTTAAATAAATTATTTTGAAAATTTATATTACTAAAATCTTTTTTAAAATAAGAATTATTTAGAATATTATGTGAATTTAATTCACAATAATTAATTATGTAATCCAATTTTGTATTTTTTAAATTAGTATTTAATATTATTTCTTTTGGTTTAAAAAATGTTAGAACTTTACATAATTCATCTAATGATAAAGTATGATCATTTGAAGTAGATTGAACCGAATGCAGTAAAATTTTACCAGTTGTTAAATCTAATATTGTAAATCCTATACATAATACTTTTTGTTTCGATATATAATCTTTTCCTTCTTCAATATAAATACTTAGAATATTATTCGATTCTTGTGAATTATCATTTAGATTAGTTCCAGATGAATAAATTCCAGTAATTTTACGTTTTGGTCTTGGAGGTGGTGTGACTTGATCTATTACAACAATTGTATAATTTTTATCAATTAATCTTTGTAAATATTTTTCTAATGCTACAGAAGGAACTCCCATCATAAATGGATTTGATACATCTACGTCTTTTTTATTTTTTTTATTATTTTTTCGAGTAACTGTTAAATTAATTTCATTACCTATAAAATGTAAATTTGGGCCTTTATTTTCAATACAATAAGCTTCATGAAATGATCCTACTTGCATCAATATTAAAACTTTTTTACCAAACATTTTTTTATATTTTGAATAATAATTTAAATACTCATCAACTATATTTTCACTTTTTTTTACCATTTATAGTAATTAAAATTATTATCTTTAAATATTTATATGAGTTCAATAATTTTATCTGATTCGGATTTATCATCAGATACAGATGAAGAAGTTATAGAAATGAATGTTATTGATTTCGGTAAAATTATTAATAAAAAACCAAAACAATTTTTATTTAATAAGGTTGAATTTAATAGCTATAAAATGAAAAAAGATCTTAAAATTGATAATAAACCTCTTCAAATAGATAATAAAGAATTAGATTCTGTTACTTATTTAATTCACGAAGATTCAACTATATATAATATAAACTAGTATATATGAAAATTAAAGTTTATAATCCTTTACGGTTTATTCAAAATGGAGGTAATAATGATATATATATTAAAAATAAATTAAAAGAATTTCAAAATATTTGGTTTAATACATTTGATGATTTAAATAAATGGTTTTATATGGGTAAAAATTATGATGATATATTTAAAAAAAAATTTTTTAAATTACATACGTTACTTGTTAAAAAAAATTATAATGAAAACATTTGGAAAAGTAATCAAAATTTTTGTTTTCTTATAATGTTATGTATTGACCAACTTAGTAGACATATTTATAGAGGAAAATGTGAAGCATATTCGTTTGATAAAATTAGTCTTAATATAGCTTATTATATTTATAAAAAAGGTTGGTATAATAACTTTAATATATGGCAATTTATTTATTGGGTTACAGTATTTGAACATAGTGAAGATATCAATGATCATGATTTTATAAGAAAAATATTATTAAATAAAATAAAAATATCATCTGGTAAAAATAAAGAATTATTATTAAATAAAAATTCATATTTAGATAAACATTCATATTCAATTAAAAAATTTGGATACTATCCTAGTCGAAAATTAGTTTGTAAAAAAGAATTATCATTTGAAGAAAAAGAACATTTAAAAACTAATATGTTTTGATTTAAAGAGATTTTTAACATTTAATTATATGAGATTATTTGGATGGATAGGAGGTGGTCTAAGTGTTATTTATAACATACCTCAAATTTATCATATATACAAACAAAAAAGTACAAATGATATATCTTTTTCAAGTCTTGTAATTAGAATAATATCCTATTCGTTTTATATTACACATGGTATTTTAATAAAAGATCCTCCATTATTATGGATGACATCATTTTCTTTAATTCAAGTATTAATATTATCTTATCAATATTTTATATACAAAAATAATGACAATGATGATAATTTAAATGTTAATTAATAATTTATTAATTATTAATTAAAAAAAATTAATCTACTAAAGAACTTAGTACAAATAATACATATGAAGTCACAATAATATTAACTCCTAAAATAGGGTAAGATTTCATTGCAGCTTTGAAATTTTTTTTAATTTTTCCGATTTGTCCTTTTCCCAAAGGATAAACAAAATCCTTAATAACTTTTTTAATAAAACCTGATATTAAAGAACCTATAACTATAATCATAGTTTGTGGTATAATTTTTTTTTCTTTTATAAAATCATAATATTTATGAAATCCTATTTCTTCTAAAATCTGAGTTACCATTTTATATATATATTACAAATATATTATTATTATTATAGATCTTCTAAATACAATAAATTAAAATTATCCGAGTATTTATTCACATAACTTGATATATTATTTAATATCTGTAATTTATCTGGTTTATAAATTATATCTAATATTAACATTAAACCAACTAATACTAATATTATTATGAAATAAAATACATTACACATATTTGTATTTTTATTAGTTTTTTTTAATTCTCTATGATTCTTAAGTAGTATTTTATATTTTTTCTTTAATTCTAAATTTTCTTTACTCGTTGAATTATGATATTCTTTGTACTTTCTATTTTTATCTTGAACATCATCTAATTCTTTTTTTAAATTTTTTATTTCATTTTCATTATTTTTATTACTATCTCTAATTGATATATAATTAGATTCTAATAATTTATACCTTTTTATTAGAGAATTTAATTCATTTGATTTATCCACTACATTTCTATGTTGTTCAACTACGTCTAATAACATTTTTAATTTACTAAAATGATAATTCAATTGTTCTAACACTTGAAAGCATCCTAATTGATCGAAATTATTACTATCAGTTAAACTCTCATTAATATTAGTGTATGGATATTTAATAACTGATATTATTATTTTTTTTGCTAAACTTTGTAATGAAATATCAGCTACAAACACATTTCTTAAATTAAATACAATTTTTGGAAATTCAATAACATTTAATTTAAAATAAAAAATCTTTGAGTTTGAACTATTTGGTGTATTTACGAATATAATTGGATTATTATATTGATCTAAAAAAATAGCATTACTTTTTTTTGAATTTCTAGTTATAGGCTTTTTATTTACATCTTGACTTGATAATTTATGAATATTATCTTTTTGAAAATCTGAATAATAAACACTGTACCAACTGTACTTATGAGTTTTTAAAAAATCTATGAATTCTTCTTTTGTAATACAAAATGTACTATCAATAATTGTTATTTTTTCTCCTGGTAAACCAGTAAAGTAATTAAAATCTTTTTCATCAAATTCATCAAAATCATCTAATATTTGTTTTCCAACATTATCTATCCCTTTATTTACACTTACTGTATTTTCTTTTACAGATTTTAATAAATTTGATAGATTCTCTCTTATTGTATTATCTAAATCTAAGTGGTCGACAATTACATATTCTTGTTCTTCCATTTTTTTTTTATTAAATAATTATTGAATTAAGAAATATTAATTCAATTTTTAATAAAATAATTTATAACCGTCCATCAGCTCCAGCTAATCCATCTACAAGTACACTATTATTGTCTTCATTATTATTTTTTTTTTTATCATCTTCACCGGTAGCATATTTTTCGGTATGTTTTCTTGCATTTTTATTAAATAAAGATCTATCTTCTTTGTATATTTTTGCTATAGAACCTACTAAAGGATCATCTGGGTTTGGATCTCCTAATAATGATAAAATACTTATTAATAATGTTCTTATTGTTTGTGCAGGACTCCAAGAACTTTCTTTTAATATATCTAAACATATATGCCCACTTTTATTTATATTAGGATGATAAACAGGTGTTATAAAACGTATTTTTGGGGGTATTAATGGATAATCCGATGGTATTTGAATACTTAAATTAAATATTCCAAACTCATAAGGTGTATCAATAGGCCCTATTATTGTTGCATTCCATTCATTTAAATTATCATTTATCAATTCTACAGAAATACTAGCTTCTTGATCTTTTTTTATTTCTTTTAATTCTTTAGCAATTCTTCGATCTCTAAGATTAGACATTGTTTATTTATAAATTAAAAATATATATATATATTTATCAATTTTTTAGGATTGTATCAATTTTACCATCCTACATAACCTAATTGTCTTGGAGTTAATATATTACATAAATTATTAAATGTACCATTATTTTCTATTAGATTATTTAGATCATTTTTTTGAATAATAGTTAGTTTAACTGAATTTGGTGCTTCATCTACTCCTATTTTTCTTAATGTAAATTCAGCATAACTTTTTGGAGTGATATTATCATCACTTGCATATGTTAAGAAAAAATTTAAATACCCTTCTTTAGTGTTATCTTTTCCAAAATAATCATCATCATCATTATTGTAATTTTTGAGTGGACTCATTTTTATAAATTGTTTATATAATTAATAAAATAAAAATCAATTTTATTAAAAATTGATTTTTATTTTAATAATATAAAGATTACATTCTTAATAAATAATAATGGATCATAAATTTCAAATATATCAATATCCTCAAAATAATTCTGAGAATATACTAAATATGGATTTTGATACCTCTTTTGGTACAGCTCCAGCAAAACCTGAATTATCATTAGGATTTATACACTTCGATCATATGACAAAAAGAAAAACCGAAGTATTGTATTCAGATAAATTAAAAGGAAAAACTTTTTATTTAGTTACACATAATTTCGAACATAGAATTGAAAATCATAAGGAAGATTTAAGTTATAAAGTTAGTAATAAATTTAAGTTAAAAAATGGTTGGATTTCTAGAGCTGCATATAAAATGTGGGAAATGTTAACATTATTAAAAATTACAGATGAAAAAAAAAGTATGAACATGCTGCATTTGGCAGAAGCACCTGGTTCATTTGTTCAAGCTATTATATCTTATCGTGACATAACATCTAAAAAATCTTCAGGTGATAAACATTATGTTGTTTCAATTAAAGATAGTAATAAAACAGTTCCTAATTTAGATAAATTAAATAAAGCTCTTTCTGCTAGTCATAAAAAAAAAGTTACATTACATAAATATTCAAGTGTTGATATTGGTGATTTAACTTCTGTTAAAACTTTACAAAATATAGCTAAAAATATAAAAAAAGCTGATTTAATTACTGCAGATGGAGGATTCAATTGGACAAATGAAAATTTTCAAGAACAAGAAGTATATCGTTTATTAATTGGTGAAATAATAGGTGCTGTAATGAATCAAGCAAAAGATGGTCATTTTGTAATTAAATTTTTTGAAACATTTACTTCTACAAGTATTAAGATTGTTGAGATACTAAGTAAATTTTATAAAAATATTTTTATTTACAAACCACTCACTAGTAGATCGAGTAATTCAGAAAAATATATTATATGTGAATCATTTAAGATTACATCAGAAAAAGAATTAAATAAATATGTATCTAAATTAATTGAATTATTAGAAGTTATAAATAGACAAGAATTGGTTAATAATTTATACTTACATAACATATGTTCTAAATACGAAATACCAAAAGCTACAAAAATATTTTTTAAAAATATGAATACTAATTTAATGATATCGCAAATGAAACAAATAAATAAAATGGTTAATTATATTAATTCTGAAAATTATTTTGGTGATGAATATCATGCATATAAAAAGGATCAAATTGATGCCACATCTTTTTGGTATGATAATTTTATAGAAAATCCAAAAACAATATCATATAAATTTGTACAGCAAATAAAAAAAAATAAAGAAGAAATTGATAATGATTTTAACAAATATATTGACTCATAATTTTTTTATAAATAAGTATCTATATAAAAATTACTAATTATCGATTTAAAAAATTTTCCATATCTTTTTTTTTCTTTTCAATATCTACACCATCTTTACCAACTACTGGATATAAAAATCTTTCCGCTAATTTTTCTCCCATATATAATTCAGCTTTTTTTTGTTCTACTTCTCCATTATTTATTTTCTTTTTCATTTCTATCATCATATAAAGAATATCTAAATCATGACCTCTTATTACTGCACGAAATATTGCAGGATATTTATCATTAAATGATTTAAATATACCCATTAAAGTATCTTCATATTGTTTGTTATTTTCTTCTTTTAGTTTCTTATATTTATCTAATTCACAAAATTTTCTAATCAATTCAGAATTTTTTTTTATCTCATCGAGATCCATATTATATATTTAAATATACATTATTTTAAATATATAAACTTTTATTATTTATAATGTCAAAAGATAATTATATTTGTTACATTCTAAAATGTGGCAATTATACTTATAATGGTTGTACTAATAATTTCAAAAGAAGAATTAGACAACATAATGGTGAAATTAAAGGAGGGGCGAAATGTACTTCTAGAAGAGGTCCATGGGAACCATATTGTATTATAACTGGATTCAAAGATAATATAGAAGCATTACAAACTGAATGGAGAATTAAACGAGTTGAAGGAAGAAGAAGAGCTCCTAAATATTGTGGTGCAGAAGGAAGAATTAAAGGATTAAATCAAATACTAAAATTAGAACAATTTACTAGCAAAAGTCAAAGATTAATAAAAGATATGGAATTAACAATTTATTTACATAAAGATTTTCAACATTTATTGGATGAACAACCCGATAATATTACTGTTAAAGAGTTAAATGAATACATATATTAATTATAAATGAATGTTATTAATATAATAGCTATTATTGGTATTATTATATCAGTAAATGCAACAGCTATAATTATATACAAATTTTTAAAAGATAATAATTTTTTTAGGAGTAGACCAAGACAAAGAAATAGAATAAGTCCTGAAATGTTCCATGCTTTAGCAAGGATAATTGAAGAAAGAAATAGACAATTAAGTGATATCGAATTACAAAGTAGAACTAATAATATATCAAAAAAGAAAAATAAATTTATTGTTGTTGTTAATCCTGATAATAAAATTGTTTTAGGAAGTCAAAACATTTAATTCTTTAAGTATAAATATAGCAACTAGTTATAATTTAAAGAATTGATATTTTAATTAATATATACTTAGAATGAGTTCCGTAATTGTAGAACCGCAAACCGCAAATGTTATGAATGCTGTAATGTGTGGACTAATGTCATTTGGTCTATTAGTTACACCACAAAAATTTATGCAAGGAGGTGCATATCAAAAACCCTGGTTTCAAAATTTACCAGAAGCAAGGGATAATAGATTATATTATTTAGGACAATTTATGTCATTTTTAATGCTAGGAGGATGTTTAGTACCAACTTTAATGGATCCTAGTTCACAATTTTTATGTTATCAAATGGTATTAATTCATGCAGTAAATATAGTACATACATTAATTTTTATGTGCTCATCTGCTTATGAAAATGCAAGACCAGTTACTACTGAATCAAAAGGACAATGGTATTTTATGACAGTTTTAAGTTTTGCATTTTTCATTGTTACAGCTTTAGCAGCCTCACATAGTACTGATAATGTTGTAGATTCAAGAGAAACAAGATTAGAAAAATCTACAGCAAATACTGTTATGTTATGTTTTAGTAGTGTATTTGGTGTTTTATTTATTTCAGTTCCTAGATTACTTCTGTCATTCTTTTGGAGTGATGAAGAAGATAATGCTCCAGAACCAAATCCAGTTGCAAATGAAAATGCAGAGGTACAACCAGCACAACCAGTACCTGCAGCTCCTGCAGAAGTTAAAACTGTTATGGGTTTTAAATTGTTAGAAATGACAGATCATGAAAAATGGTGGGCAAGGTGTATTGGTACAGCTATTTTATGTTTGAATTTAGGAGTAGCTGTGGATGCAAATATTCATCAACCATTATACACGGCTGGTTCTTTAGTAACTGTATCAACACTAACATTATTAAATTTTCATCAAGTTGTGATGAGACCTTATAAATCAATTTCTACTAGACAAATTTGGTTATCATGGATACCTAATTTAATTATGAGTGCAGTTGTTATCGGAGTATTAACTAGTGCAGTTTTACTTGCTTAATTAAATTTTATAATTCATATATATATGGATTATAAAATCAAATATTTAAAATATAAAAAGAAATATTTAATATTAAAAAATCAAACAGCCGGTGTTGGAATAGTTGCGAATCAAGAAGATTCTGCTGAAGATATATATCTTACTTTATGGAAAAATAAAGATAGTAAAGAATTTGACGATAATAGTGATGGTAAAGTAAGTAAAGTTGAGTATGATAAAAATATTCATAAATATTTTAATTTAAAAGTTATAGGGTTTGAAAATCTAGATAAAGAATACTTAAAAACTAAACTAGATTTTATCTTTACATTTTCAGATAAAAATAAAGATAATTTTATATCTGACGACGAAGTTCAAAATTTATCAAATCAAATTAGAAGTAGATCTGGTTTAAGAATAAAATCAAAAGATGAAATAAAATCAGATGAATATACAGCTCTAAAAAAAATAATGGGTATGGAACATATATGTCCACTTGGAGGAACTGATCGTGAATTTAAAGCTACTGCAGATTATTCAGATAAAGATACTGAAAAAATATTCAAAATGTTTCTCAGAATGAGATATTTAGTAGAAGTAAAAGGAAAATTAGAATATATTACTCTTGATAAAAGAACAAAATATGAAGAAGAAATATTTAATTTAGTTTGTAATAATAAAGATAAATGTAAATATCATAATTTACAGATTCCAGATTTTGAATCATCTACAATAGATGAATATGTAAAAATTTTAAAAATTATAAAAAAATATGAAGATCCGAATATAGATGGTTCATTAGTTGTTCATTGTGGACAAGGTTTTGGAAGAACAGGAAGTATTTTTATGATTTATATTTGGTTTTATGATTACATTAAAAATAATAATAATTGTAGAGAGGAAACAAATAAAATACTTGATATATTAAACGAATTAAATTCTATTTTAAATAATTCAAAACCAATATTAGAAACAAAAATATCAAAATTAACAAATGATCATGCAAAAAAAGTTAATGAAAAATATTATGATATGATCGAAGATTTAAGTGAAATTAATGTCAAAAAATTAGAACAATTATTAAAAAAAAGAAAAATATATCTTGATAAATTTGAAGATAGTTTATATGAAAATTTATTAAATTTATTTAATAATGATTATTTAAATAAGTTGAAACAAAAAATTATAGAAAATTATACTAAAGGTGCTACAAATGAAATATTTGATGACGATGATTATGCACTTTTTTACATAAGATTATATCGTATGATAAAGGCAATAAAACAAATTGAAAATAATTCTGATTTAAATTGAAATATTTTATTTTATGATATAATCTTTAAAATAAAATGAGTAATAAACAAGAAGTTTATTTTACTAATGGAAATGCAGGTTTAAATTTAGAATATATACCTGATGATTTAAAACAATGGGATATTTTTGGTAAAAAAAAAGAAATTAATAAACCTCAAAAAAATAACAAAATATGGGTTGTAGTCAATACTGATCAATCTAGAATAGTTGAAGTTGATATGAACGAAATACCAATTGGACATACAAAATATTCTTGGTATTCAAAAAAAAATAGTATTACACCTCTTGGTCATACTGATTTCTCTATAGGTAAATATTAATCATAATCTTTATTTTTTATTAGTCTAGCCTCATAATTCCATGCAGTGAAATATTTATTATGAACTGCAAAAATTATAAAATGAGCTACCAATAATAATACAGTTGCTACACTAACCATATATAAAGAATCATATATACTTGAATAATCATTACAAAATTCTACACTTTTTTGTAACTCAGATTCATAATAATTAATTTGATTTTCTGTATTATAAATAGTTTGATTTAAAGTCCATAGAACTGATTTACCTTGAGCAATAGAATCTTTAGGATCAAACATTGATAGTTTTCTTCCACAATTATGATGATATCTTTCTGGCTTCCATTTTGTTTCACCTATATAAGTATTAGTTTCAATAGTATTAATTTGATTCATTGCGCTATTTTGAAAACTTTGTTGTAGATCAACAAATTTATTATATGAATATAAAAATTGAGTAGTAACATTATCAGCTTGACCAATATATCCTTTTGCTTGACTTACATAATCACGAGCAGATTTAATACTTTGATCTATAAAATCAGAATATAAACTACAAGTTTGTAATAATAAATATGAAACTACTGTACTAATTGATGATGTTACAGACAATCCTATAGTAAATAAATAAAATAAAAACATAAATATTGTTCCCAAAATAGCCCAAACTATTTGGCAAGTAACTTGATTACATTTTTGAATTTTTCTACAATATAATCCACATTTTGTTGATTTTTTTTTACAGCAGCAAAAGTAACATCCCACTTCTTTTGCTCTATATAATTCTCTTGATGTTTCTAAAATTCCAACTGCAATGCCATGACTAAGTACAGCTGTATGTAAAGTTATTAGACATCCTAATAATATATACAAATATGTAGCCATATCAGATAAATTACTATTATATTTTAATAATATATTTTGACATGTTGTAAAGTTTACACCTATCATTATTGTTGATGTTATAGTTATTACTAAACCAATAGTGGCACCTACTGGAAAATTACCAACACTTGTATCATATAAATATGATAAATATTTCATTTTATTTTTTAATTCTTCTAGATTATTTGATTCATCATCGCTATTACCAGTATTATAAACATATACTTGAGTAGATTGTTCATCATTAATTATTGGTTTAATCTTTGACATTATTGGTTATTTAATAAATAAAATTTTAAGTATTAAATTTAAAAAATCTATTTAAACGATCTTATAATACTAACTAAATCTGCTTTTTTCTTTTTTTCATATCCCTTTTTATATAATTTTAGTCTACCAATTACAGTTAGTAATATTTCTTTTTTCTCTTTTAATAATTGAGAATCTGTTTTTAATAATAATTCTTTTACTTCATCATCCACATCATCGCTAGAATCTGAATCAATTAATGATGTATCAGATGAATTTTTATCATCGGTTTTTTGAATAGATATAATTTCATTATTAGCGTTACTAATATTAATATTAACAATTTTTGTTTCTTTTAAAATATCTTTGAATTTTTCATGATTTAATGTTAAATCTTTATTTCCAAATTCAAATGTAGGTAAATAAATATTATCATTTTGATAATAAACAATAATTATATATGGTTTATAACAATCGATTGGTTTATTATCGTTTATTATATAATTTTCACCATCAACCGAAATAATGACATTAATATTTAAGTATTGAGATATAAATAATATACCGAAACAATCGTTAAAATTATTATCTGCTGATTTTAAATATAATTGTTTTTTCTTTGGTAGATCAATATTTAAAAATTTTATGAAATTCTTTTCTTTAATTTTTAATCTTAAAAATTTAATAAATGATTCATAAATATTTTCATCATTTAAATTAGTAATATAATCTTTAACATAAAATAGAAAACATTCAATAATATTGTTATTTTTATCTTTTAGATCGTTAATACCTAAAATAGTTCTATCTTGTAAAATATCAGTTTTTTTAATTTTAATTTCTAAAATTTCATCAGAAAGTAAAAATTCAATAGCTTCATTTATATTCAACATTTAAAGTATTAATTATTAATACTCTAAATATTTTTAATCAATTTTTATAGATAATCTTTGATTATCAATTAATATTCTCGGTCGAGGACTTGCTCTCAGAACCGAAGGTTCTAAGGTGAGAATCGTAGATTCTAATCCTAACTCGCTGAGTGAGTTATACGAACAAGTCGTATCGACAAAGAATATT
>Ga0163109_10002495_pt1 | contig 14334 bp, 15 predicted proteins | sample CRUFie1St13metaG_FD_108704 | JGI IMG/M metagenome (GOLD analysis project Ga0163109, IMG submission 108704) | Marine microbial communities from the Costa Rica Dome - CRUD Field 142mm St13 metaG | ecosystem: Environmental > Aquatic > Marine > Oceanic > Photic zone | place: Costa Rica: the Eastern... | reverse complement strand
GCACCCGCCTGCAGTGCCAGAGCTACACCGCCGTTGTCCCAGTCACCAAACGCAGCACGGTTGATGGCAGAAACGTAAGAAGCGGCGTCAACACCAGTTGCGGGCTCGGCGAGGGCCTGGACGAGAATACCGTCGATCTCAAGATCAATGGCGTTGTTCGTGGCGTCAATGTCGTAGGTGGTGTTGCCGCTGTCAGCGTCGTAGGAGATTTCCCCACCCACCATGGTTGCACGGAACCCGGTCCCGTTGCCGGTGGGGTCACCAAGGTCGGTCGCCGCAGTACCGGCGTTGTCGATGTTTATGTCGAGTGAATCCGACTGGCCGTTGACAGGGAAGTAAGGTCCGGACCCAGGCACCGTGTACTTGGCTATAGTTGCGTCCTGGGACGCAAACTCGACCGTAACATCTTCCTCGACTGCGCCGGTGAGGAGAGTCGAGTCGAAGGGAGCTTCGAACCGAAGGTCAGGGGTACGCTCGGACCCCGAAGGGAATTCCACAGTGACGGAGGCCAGAGCGGCACCCTTGCTGTCGAATCTGGGAGTCGGAAGGGTGTTCCCGGCCTCGTTCTTGAGGGTGTAGGTACCCACGCCCGAAGCACCAGGGGTTACACACTCTACGCTGTACTCCTGGTCAACAAGAGTGTTGTAATAGAAGGTTGCGTAGACGGATGCCCCAACGGGAACAGGCTCGGCCAGCGTGATAGTGCTGGTGGAAGACTCGACCTTGGTGACCTCAACGCGTCCCCGATCAAGGGCGTCCTCCACGGAGAATCCCCAGTAAGCGTAGACGAGGTCTGGGCGGTTGGTGGGAAGGTCAATGCGACCATTCGCCACTTCGCTGTAGGTGGAAGAAGAAAGGGGGGTGTCCCGTCCGTTTCCGGTGGTGGGCTGGAGGGGGAGGGTGAACTCCAGCCGCCCCTCAGACGGAGGGTTGACAGAAGTGTTCACCACGGCAGAACACTCAGCGAGGTACTGGCGCACATCCACAAGAGTAGCGCTCACCTGGGTGTCATTGAAGACCGTACCACCAGTGGTGTACTCACCCGACTCTATGGTGACGGCAGTTCCCCAAAGGACCTTGTCATCCTTGAGCACGAAGTCCGCGCCCGAAATGTAGTCGTTGCGGTCGGGAGTAACACCACAGAGAGTGACCTCAGTGATACCTCTGTTTGCGAGGTAATCGAAGGTGTCCTGCCAGCTGTTGAAGTAGTAGCGAATGGTCACCACCGCGCCGATTTCGGGGGCGATGGGGAGAGTCACCGCACCGGACTGCCCGTCAACAGCAGTGGGGATGACCTGAACATTGTCGACCAGAACAGTAACGTCGCTGGGGCTGGTGGTGGTCACACCACCGTTTGTCCCGTCAACTATGGGGCGCTGGAAAGTGTAGAACACCTTGTTGCGGCTGGTGGAGTCTCCAGAAGAGAATCCGAGAGTGGTGTTGGCGGAGCCGCTTCCAATCTCAATGTTCCTGTCCGCAGTGAGATAGAGGACGGTTTCACCCAGGTTGTTGACAGCAGTGGAAGCAGAAAGGCTGGTTCCCGTGGCAGCGCTGTTGATGAAGGCAGCGACCTGGGCGGCTGTCCATCCACCAGAGGGAGAGGCAGATATGGTAACGCTGACTGTGTCCGCGTCGTCAACCAGGAACGAAAGGGAATCGTTGACCCCGGCTGAGACGTCATAGTTCTGACCAACCTGGCCATAGATCTCCGGAGCTTCTGGAGAAATCTGGTCACTGACCGTATCAGTGATCAAGGTGTCAGTACGGTTGAAGAAGTAGGTCACCAGAACTTCGTCCGTGGCCTCAGGGGACACGGAGAGGGTCAGAACACCCTTGGCACCGTCGATGGCAAGGACAACGACAGGAGAGCCGTTTACGGTGACATTCACAGAGGAAGAAGAGGTGGCAGTGGTTCCGGTTCCGTCCCCAGAGACTATGGGGAAGTTCTTGACCTGCAGCCGGTTGTAGCTGCCGTTGAAAGAAGAAAGCGTAACCGCCCCAGCAGCGCTTATATCAGCTACTGCCCTTCCGGACTCGTCTTCCTGGACAATTCTCTGGTCCACTGTAGAGGAAGAACCACGCACGATCTCAAGAGCAGACTGGGAGAGGATTTCCGAACCAGGACCCATAATGAGGGGGATCCTGACAGATTCCGCCAGCCCCTGGACTGGATCTTCGGTGAGGGTCTGGGTGTAAACACCAGGAGGTGCGTAAGTGGATCCGGGAAATGCCATGGTGGTTGCCTCTGTTATTCTAACTCTGTGAGTCGATGCAAGCTCGGAATTTAAACTCAGCTAAGCTGGTACAACTCCACAGAGTTTATAAAAGAATCAACGAGACTAACCGAAGGCTACCACCAGTGCTCGTTTCCCACCCCTTTCCCATATTTCACCGGGGTCTTTTCCTCCGCTATATTGCACCACGCGGTTGTTGACTCCGGAAAATGACAACTTCTCCCCAACCCCCCAGATTTTCTTCCCGGTTTCTGGGTGGATGTACCCGTAGGCCATATTCCTCCCAGTCTGGTCCATATCGAAGCAAACGTGTACCATGGACTTCTTTCTTAAGAACCGGGTTAAGAAATTAACCTGGTTCTTGGTAATTTTGGCTCCCCCAGTAGCCAACACTACGTCCTTATCTGGTATGAAATGATACAGGGCCATATCGAAGACACCTTCAACCAGCCAAATGTCCGCTCCTTTGCTTATCTTCCTCAGAACGCCTGGGGTCATACCTGTGAATACTGGTTCCCACTTGGAATTGGGGAGGAAGTATTTGGCCACCCCCTTATCCCCGTCCCACCTTCTCCACTCAGCCCCCGCAAGAACTCCTCGCGGGGTCCACAAAGGTATGGAGATAAAGTCTTGGAGGTTCTGCCCGGTCGTTCCGTGCCTGTCGCGAAAAGTCTCGTCCTGCGAGTCTTCATAGGCGTATGAGTCCCACACCCCCACACCCATATCGACCATGAGCCTGTGGGGGAGACCCCTGCCATTCACGTGACATAGGAAATCCTCAGACAGATCTTCCGACGCGGACAGCAGACAGGAAGTAAGCCACTCCCTCTGGTTCATTCTTTGGACTTCTTGGCGCGTGCCTGCTTGTTATTTTCAACGTTGGCCTTGTTGACCACCCTGGCCATCTTCCTGCGTTCGTTGATTGTCTTCCTCTCGGATTCAGACATAACCCTGTACCCCTCTTGGTCCCGAGTCTTGACCAGATGTTGACTCGAAACTCCTATACCAGCCTTCCGCTGCTCCCGAATCATCCTTTCTTTTTTGGACTTGTTTTCCTCAATTTTCTCCCACTTCTCAGCCGCGTCCCTCCCTATAGCTTTGTCGTAGTTCCAATCGTCACTGGTACCGGTGTTTGGGGGGAGGGGGCCGTTACGCTGTCCAGCGGAGTGGTTGAACTTGAAGGAAACAGCAGAAACTTGCCTTTTTCCGGTCCCCCCACACTCACAAATGTGTTCCTGTTCGTCTGAGATCCTGGGATAAAGGACCTCAAACCTAAGTCCGCAATCGTGGCAGAGAAATTCGTATATGGGCATGTTGTCCTCCCCGGTCACACATCCAGATCAATCTCTTGTCCAGCTTGTCTGACGGTGCTACCCACCATTTCAGTGGTGGTATAAAGTCGTCTACAATCCCAAAGTACCCCTGCGTAAAAGTCAGAGAACGGTTTGTGGTCTCTGGTCTTCAAGCACTGAAACTTCAGGAGGTTGGACTCTCTCAACTCGTCGTCCACCCAACCTGCCGTCACTATGTCCGACGAACGTTCAGCTTCGTTGGCGTAGGAGAGGTGGGTCAGGTTGTACCTGCCCCCGTTCTTCTCAGCGCTCTTGTAGCCCTCACGGCTGATCTGGAACAGCGCCACCACCGCGATGCCCATGCCCCGGTTGAAGTTCATCGAGAGCCGCTTCAAATCGCGGAGCACTTCGTTCAGACGCTCCGTGGTGCTGCTGTATCTCGACCGGGACTGCATAAGCCCAGCGTGGTCGACCACCACCATCCGAATTCCTGGGTCCTTCTGGTACAGAAGCTGCAATCTGGATTTGAGATCTTCCACAGTGTAGTCGGACTTGTCGGGGTCCGAAACCTCGATGTGGATGTGACCATAGTTGTTGTCGGGGTCGTTGAAATCCTTGACCACGTGTTCGAACAGGAACCTCTTCTCAACCTCGCTGAGTTCCCCGTCCCGCATCTTGTCGTATCTCAGGCTCTTTCCTATACCCAGCGACCTTCTGATCTTGTCGAACTTGGGGTGGCAGGAGTGCAGGGCGTAGAAAATACGCCTGACCTGAGGATAGGGCATTTCCAGTGAGGCCAGAGCCGAAGAGTGCTTGTAGTACACCGCTTGGTTGTAGCACCAGTTGAAGGCAAAGGTGGACTTCAAGCCGCCCGTGAAAGCCGAATGGGTCCACAGCTCTCCGCGCTTCGCACCTTTGATGGCTTCGTCTATCTGCTTTATCCCGCAGAATTGCCCGATGCCAGCGAGTGGGTCGTTTTCCACCCGTTCGTACTCGGAACGGAAGGATTCACCGTCAGTGGTGATATCTCCGGACAGCTTCACCCCGGTGGTGGTGACCAGCACCTTGTGGGAGTTGTCCATAATATAACGAGCGGCCTGCTCAGGACCTTTGAGGATTCTCTCTTCCTTCCCCTCTTTGACCGCTATCCCGGTTTCCAGAATCCTTGCTGCATCCTTGATAAGGTCCGAGAAGATCCGAATCTTCCTGTCTTCCACACGGGAATTCAGGACTTGTATGAAGTCACCTTGGGCCTTCGGCCTCTCCACACACAGAGTCTCCATCCGGTCCACAACCGTGACCTGGGAGTTTCTGTTGAAGTAGCTCCTGATGGAGGAACTGTCGGGCACGTGTTGGTGCTGGGATACGAAGTTTTGAACGTACCCCCATATAGCTTCGTCCTCCGGAATGTCGAACACAATCCCGGAATCCTTGAGAGCTTGGAAGTTCCTGAGAAACAAAGTCTGGTCGTCAGAGGGGTCCACCCTGAATGTGGACCTGAGCAGAGTTTTCATTCTCTGCCTCCTCGGAGAGTCTTACGAGTCTTCTTGAGAGGACTACCTTTGATCCCAAACTTCTTAACTGCACCCGGCTTCTTCACCCCTCCTGGGTCTGCAAGGTCCTTGATCCTGGAGAATTCCTCGGCCAGACGAAACCCGAGTTGGTCTGACCAAAACATGTGTCCGCTGTTAAGGGGGTGGTGTGGCTCCTCCCAAATCCAGGTGGGACGGTTGATGGTGGGGTGGGTACGGAGATTGATAGCCTCTGCTAGCACCTCAGAAGCGGCTTGGTTCCGTGCCGTCTTCACGCCCATCTTGATGATAAGCAGGTCGGGTGGGGTGACGAGGTCCGTGATGGTGACATACTTGGTGCTAACCATGTAAGCATCTGCGTCCAGAATGTCCTTGCCCTTCAAAGCAATACTTCCCAACCAAGCAGTCACCAACTCTGCATCGGAGGTGATCTTGAAATTCCACGATGGGGGCATTCTAACGGCAACGTGCCTCAGGTGGGGCAGAAACTCCCGGCCAGAGGTAACGACCACGTTCTTGTCGACCACATCCATAAGGGGGGAATTCTTCACCTTAGGAAACTTCGACAGCCCTTTCATCCCTCTTTCCACGTTTTTGAGGATATCCTGCTTCAGCATGCAAGAACACCTTTTATAAGTGGGAGGATGCGGCGGGTCAGGAGGGTTCTGGACCCTCCCTGTACCGTTGCACTTTTCGCATTCCATACTCGTCCCTCCGGTTTTAACGTTTACCGTTTCGAATAGACGAGTTTATCCCCAAGGAAGCTCCTCTATGATTGTGTGGCCTTTGTTTTCCAGGTACTTCCTGGCGTAGGCAACGGCCTCTTTCATGGATTTCTTGGGACCGACCTCTACGCCCCCCACAAACACTATCCAGCCACCGGGTGCTTCGTACACCTCAGCCAGGGGGTCCGGTTGCTCTCCCCTGGGAAAGGGCCAATCCAAGGTTCTCAGGAACATGAACCCCCCTCCCTCCCTTTCTATGGGAGGGGTAACCATGCTCTTGCGGCGATTCACCACTTCCCTCTGGGCTATGGCGAAGTTTACCGGGTCGTCCAGGAGGGTCTTTATGAGTTCGTATCTACCAAGCTTTGAGTTGCTCATATTACACGACCTTGAAAGGGTTTCGGCTCACCTTACCCTTGCCCCATCCAGCCGTAGCCCCAGTCGCAGCAGTCGCACATGATCAACCCGCTACCGAGATCGACCGGGACGGCACCGGAGTACAGGTTCTCGATGTAGCCCTCGTCGTCGGTCTTGGAGGCGTGGTAGTCCCGAAACTCCTGCCCCTCCTCCTCGGCGCAGTGTCGGCCTTCCTCGGTCGGGGGGTGCAGGATCTCTCCCACTTCGCCCCAGACCTTGCCGCCATACTCGGCTACCCAGCCGTCGTAGTCGGGGTGCTCCTGTTGCCACGGGGGTGCTTCAGTCACAGGTCACCTACCTTCTTGATTTGCCGAGGGCGCAAAGCGGCTGTGCGAGGGACAGTCTTCACCCACAAATACGAAGGAATGGCGTCTTTGAGATTCAATCTTTCATAGACCTCTTCGTCAAACTGGACTGGAACTCGGTTGACGCCCCTTGTTTTGATGCCAAGCACGGTGCCTGTCGCTCCTTCGATGTGCTCCGGGTACTGGACCTGCCAGATCCACTCGCGGACTGGACGAATCTCAACCCGATCCATGAAATGAAACTTCACAGGTCACCCACCTTCTTGGGAGCGACACAGTGGTCCCATAGGTCGTGCCAAAGCGTCTGCTGATCTTCCCGCCATTCAATGAGGAGGGGGGTGTACCGACGCTTGAGCATATCCAACGATCCTTGCGGCAACTCCTTCCTCCGGTCACCGGGCACCATCTTCAAGGCATCACCCTTGGTGATGGCATCGTTGATCTCCTGCCGGGACTTCCCGGCGAGAGACCCAAGGATGTGGAGGGCGCGTTCAGCGGGCGTGTAATTCTTACGAGACATAGGTTCCTTGTTCATTCCTGATGAATGGGGTCGTGAATAGGGTCACCCGCCCGAAAGGACAGATAGACGAGGACAAGGGCGAAGCCCAGACTTCCCGACGCAACGAGGGGAAGCAGGGCGAGTTTCTTGAGACGGCGACGGCAGTTCACGCCCTACTCGATGGTGAGGGTGAGGGTGCCTTTGAATCCCGCCGCCTTGAGCGCGGCCTTGACTTGGTCCAGGGCGGCGAACGGGTTGGACGACAAATCCTCAGATTCGCGCTGTGCCACAGCAAGAGAGTCGAAAGCGTCAGAAACCTCTCCCCGCAGTTCTTCCTTCACCTTCTCGAAACGCTCCTTCCATTCGTCTACCCCTTCACGGTCCATGACGATCCCCGACTCCAGTGCCGCGATGCGTTCACCAAGGGTGCGGTTGATTTCGTGCTTGAAGTTCTGCAACTGGGCGGTGAACAGGTCGCCGATTTGCTTCTTCATCTGAGCCAACTTAGCGTTGGTGCGAGGATCGAACCCCGCTTTGATGGCCTCCGACAGATTCTGCTCTGTGGTATCCGCCTGAGAAATCATACGGCTCTTCCACTTCTGGGACTGCTTCTTGAAATCTGCGAAGTCTTCCATGACTTCCAGGATGGCCTGAGTGTTGCTGTCCACAGACACTTCCAAGTTTCGGTCCGGTGCCTGGTCTGGGCTTCGGTTACTCGTGGGCTCTACGCTCTCCTCGGTTCCCGGCTCGGTGGCGGGAGGTGGAACCCTTTTGCCCCCTCTGGGAGCGTTGATGGGAGGGTCAAAGTGAAGGTACCAAGCCACCAAACACATGGTGTGGGTGCTTACCCCCTTTCCAGTGAGCGCCTTGTACACTTTGCTAATGTCACGCTTGTAGGGCACGAACCCCTGTTGGAAGTTGAGGTAAAAGTAAATCAGAGAGTGTACAGGCTTCCCGTGCCAAATGAAATTCGGCTCCACCTTGTAAGTGAATTCCTTCCAGTCGAAGTAGGAAGGATTTTTGAGAGCAATCCCGCTCGTCAGGTTCTCAACCCCTGGAGAAGGTGAAAACTTGTCTTTCACCTCCAGGTACGCCTCCACAAATTGTTCGTCAGAAAAGGCGTCTCCCCAAGGTGCCCCCTCGGGGGGAGTTCTCAAATTATTCCTTGCTACCATGGCTGAAAGCTTCCTCCGAATTCCGGATACTCCGTTCTCGTACACAATGGGGTTGTCGTTGGACCTGGCCCACTTTCTGGCTACGGCATCGCCACTATGGGATACCGAGTCCACCCTCACTACCAGCACGTCTATGCTGTCTGGGATAGAATTTGGGGAAGGACCTAACTTTTTTACTTCGAACCCCATATCCTGTATAGCCTTTGCGTGTGGCTTACAATGAGGGAGCTTCGATATTAGTCCTACCTTCATGTAAAAGCATACACGCTTTAAGGCCCTGACTTACCCTTTTTGTACTTTAAAGGGGTATTTCTTCCTAATGCCACTCTCTTTCCTATTCCGGGCGCTCTGGTGGAAACCCCGTCCACCAACACGTGGGAACACTCAACGCACCTCTCTTTTTCCATAGTGGTTAGACCGCAAATCTTCTGCCAAGTTCTAAGCCTGTGGTACTCTTGGGGAGTTATGTCCCCCCTGTACGACTCTATATCGGTGCCGAATACTATAACACGAGTAGGAGGCCAAACCCTGGAGTTGCCACACTTCAGAGTTTGGCCTCCTACCTCTATGCTCTTCAGTTTAGGCACTGGATATACCCTCGTATTCTGCTATGGTTAGGAATTGGGGGTAGGAGGTTACGATGGGTTCTGAGACGAGGAGGTTTCCATCTTCGTCTTTCAAAAACACCTTGTCCACTCCCAGCCCAGAGCAAGATTTTATAACCTTGGCCAATTTTTCCGCGTTTCCAGAGGTCATTAAAGAATCAAGGACGACGTAGTCGTACTCTTTGTTCTCGTTAGGGGTGAACCGAGTCATGGGACCGGAATTGGACCCCCTCAATTTCTGGGGCTCAAGGGGCTTAACTTCCTCGTACCCTTCCACCCCTTCAACGGTAACCCCACCGTTTTCAAGGTAGCTCTTGTATCTGTTGGGGAAAATCCTGACCAACTCCGGGGTCCAACTGCCGCCCCCCTTATTGAAGGACATTTCGGTGAGGTTGTAGGGAACGGTCCAATCGGGACCAAACTCGACGTCCACCTTCAGCGGGACCACCCAGCCAAGATTTTTCACGGTGTCCTCAACCATGACCTTCTCAATGGCGTCCACAGCTTCTTCTGCCACGCTGTTGTGGATTTCGAAGACCAGTTCGTCGTGGATGGTGATCTCCATCATCACCCGGTCTTCCCAACCTTTGCTCTTCACAAGCTTGTGGACGAGAACCATGGCCAACTTCATAATGTCGGCGCTGGTCCCCTGGACAGGGCCATTCACGCTGTTGCGTTCAGCCTTGGCCCTGAAGCTCCCGTACTCGTGGTCGATATCCGGCACAGGGTACTTTCTCCCAAATGCGGTCAAGACGTACTTCTGCTTTCGGGCCATGAGGTGTTGTTGCTTCCACCACTTTTGTAGAGTGCGAAAGGTGGAGTCAAACTTGTTCTTGATACGGCAGCTTTCGTCCCATCCGGTTTCTACAGCACGCTGAACAGCGGAGGGACCTCCGCCATAGCAGAGTCCGAAATTCACGCCTTTTGACTGATTTCTCTTGTGCTTGAACTCTTTGGGGTTCTCCTTGATACCCTCTCCGAAAATCGAAACTGCAGTCAGGGAGTGAATGTCCCCAATCTTGTCAGATCCGCACTCTGGACAGAAGGGAGGGGGAGTCTCGTCCCTGGGAAACAGCTTGTCGCAGCTTGAGCAGTGGAAGAACTCGTCCAACCACTTCTTCTCACCCGACATATTAGAGACAATCCGAAGCTCAACCCCAGAGTAGTCGATGGCAAAAAGAGTCCAACCCGGACGGGCAGCAACGACCTCCCGGATACGCCTGACGCAGGCTGGCTTAGACCTGTCATAGGTGGCCGGGGTTCCGTGCACCATCCAGCGGCATTGGCCGTGGAAAAATTGCTTCCTCTTCTCCTTGGGTGCGGGGGTGGCGAACCTGCCAGTGTCGACTTTGAACCCATTGAAGGACGTTCTAACCCGGCCTTCAGGTGCCCTTTCCGGAGAAGAGTCCCAGTAGATAGCGAAAAGGTATGACCCCAGACCTTTGGCTACCTCCCTAAGACGTTTGATCTTCTTCATGAACGGGAATTTGTCGCCTGCCTCGTCGATGACCCTGTCGAGTGTCTCCTGGTTGGTCTTGACCTGCCCGGTTTTTTCCGTTGCTACCAGACCCTCAATTTCCATTTCCCGCATCATCAGACCCAACTTCTGGGGGATGGTTACGTCGTAAACGTGGGGGAAAGACACGGTTTCTCGGTCTTTGGGGTTTCCGACCTTCTTGACCTCCTTGGGGATAGAAGGAAGATCCAATTCGGTTGAAGAAGCAATAACGGAATCTCTGACTTCTGTGAAAACCGGGTCCACTGTGTCGGGGTTGAAAACCCTCCCCATTTCCTTGAACCATTCTGGTCTGACGTCCCTGCCCAAAATGTCATTGGCACTCTTGTACACGTCGGTGATGCACTCCCACCACTCGTGGTGGCCCAGCCGGATAAGCGTTTCGAGTTTGTCCCGATCAATATAGATCTGGCACTCTTCCATCCAGAGGGTGGACAGCATACAAGCCTTTTCGAGCTTATAAATGGTCTTCTGGCTCCACCCGAATTCGTCCCTCTCCATAACGGAGTCACGCAGACCGTAGTAAAGGGCGAGGGTGTTGATGGCGTCGGGGGCAGCATACCACACAACTGGTTCCCAGCCAGGGTCCAAAGTGGAGAAATCCAGCTTCTTGGCTTTGACGGCCTTGGGAGGAAACAACTCCGTCAGTTCTATCATTTCCCGGTCAAGTTCAGACTTCGAAAGGTACTTCAGTCCCTTTCGTTTGTTTCGGGAGTCCCTGAGATACGCCAGGATCAGTGTGTCCTCAAATTGAGCCTGGGAAGACCAGTCCCCGATTGTGCCGATAGGGTCGTACATCAAGAATTTGACGTCGAATTTGGAATTGTGAAAGACCGCCACTGACCCCTTAGCCTGGATCTTTTCAACCATTTCCTTCACGAGTCGAATGGAAACGTTGTGGGAAGCTCCTTCTTCCTTGTGTCGAACCGGGATGTACCAGCCTTTGGTGACGGAGGTGGACACACAGAAACCAACGATCTTGTCATAAGTTTCGCGGCTCCCAGACTCTGTGACATAAGTTCTGGAATCCAGACCCGTCGTTTCCAGGTCGAGCCCAAAGTGAGAACCGCACTCGGAAACAATAGTATCAAGGTCGTCTGCAGTAGCCAAACTCAGGTCGACCTTCTCCATCCATGGTTTCTTCTTGATGGAGGGGAGATTCATCTGCTTCATCTGCTCAAGAAAGTCCACCTATGACCCCTTCTTTTCTCGTTCCACGATTCTGGAGAACAGGCTGTCCAGAAGTCCAGAAACAACCTGGGACTGCTGAGAACCAGAATCCTGGTAGTGCCTGACTTTATCATACAGCGCCCAGTACTCGGCACACACCGCGTCCTCCACAGACCCCTCCTGGTATAGGATGGAGATCTTGGACTCTATTCTCGCGAATTTTTGGTCTATACTTAGACCTTTGTTGGATGACAGAGTGCTTCTGACTTCCTCTCTGATGGAGGGAGCCGAGTTCTGAGACTCCCCACTCCACGGAAGAGGGGGAAGATTGTACTCCGCCTCTATCCTCTTGACTGCAGGCCAGAATTCCAGACCCTCTTTTTCCATGACGAGGGTTATGGCATCCCTGGAATGGCCGCAAGCAAAACAATGGAAGGAGGAAGAACCGGGATAGGCACGAGCAGAAGGCTTGGAGTCTGAACCGTCACCATGCAAGTCACAAGAGAACTGTTGCTCCCTTTCCGTACCGTCCGGGTCCACATCGTAGCCGTAATCATAAAGAACCCTAACTAAGGGCACTTCTGACCTGATTCTGTCAGCTGATTCTCTGGCTCTTCCCATGGGCTTATTATACCGATTAATCTGGGTCGAACTAATCGTTAGGAAAGTTATAAATTTTGGGTAGTAAGAGGTGAAGTATGTCAGTAGTATTCACTCAAGGGGAAACACTGGGTAGAAATGACCTCGATATTTATATGTCGAGCGCCAACGGAAACCCCGTGAACGTTTTCGAGATCACTTACTCTATTTACTACGTAGACCCGGATACCTCCATGGAGGTTCTGATAGGGTCCAACACCCGGACCCCGGTCAACCCCTCAGTGGGGGAGTACTACGCTTCCCTACAGATCCCAGCCAGCGCGGTCCCCGGAGACTACCGGATCCGGTGGTTGTTCAGAGAGACTTCTACAACCGCCCAGGAAGGAGCGGTGCAGGAATTCGGGGTGGTGACCCCAGCGTCCCAAACCACGGATAACGCGTACTCAAACTGTGTGACGGATTTGATCCGAAAGATGCGGTTCCTGACTCGGGACAACAACCCCGACCGCAACTACCGCTTCATGCCCCCAGAGGGAGAAGGGCAGGTGGGTTGTTACAACCAGGTATTCGGGTACATCTGGACCGACGAGGAGTTCTACGAGTACCTGGAAATGGCTCTCTGGAAATGGAACATGCACCCCCCAGAGACAGAAGAACTTAGAACCCTGGACATACTTTGTAGTCGTAAACCAGCTTGGAAAGCAGCACTTCTGTGGGGTGCGCTGGTCAACGCGGCTCAGGCGCTCGTCTATAACTGGATCGCCAACGAATTCGACTACAGTATAGGGGGGATCAGCCTCTCCATAGAGAAGTCCAGCAAGTACGAAGGTATGAAGCAAAACGCCGAAGACCAGTGGGACAAACTGACAGAGGCCAAGTCCAGGACCACCAAGTATATGAGAGGGCTTTCTCAGCCCCGGTTTGGTAGGGGCGTGAGGTCAGCCTTTGGTCCCTATGTGGGTCGCGGTGTGCTCAGTCCTCGCAACTTCGTCTGACCCTCACACCACTCTGAACCCTCAAGACCAGCGAATCCGCCGGAAAGTTCCAGGTGGGAGAACGCGTTCAAGCTCTTCCTTGAACGCTATGTGCCTTCCCAATGAAAGCATGGGAGGTTCACCACCGGGCCAACTGCCATTGGCTAGGTAGGCTTTGAAAGCCTTTATACCGTGCACTCGGGTGTTGAATTCCTCTGCGTATCGCGCCACGTTTCCGGGGTAGCTCCAAGGGATACGAATCTGCATCCCGGCCAAGATAGCGCGACGCTCAGGCGACCCCTTCTCAAGGGTCGCTGCGAGACGTATCAGTGACTTTCTATCGGATGCAGTGAGATTCTTCATTTCAAAATCCCGGATTTTCTCACTTCTTCAAGACTGGGATACTGGTCGTCGTTCCATCTGAGTATGTACTCAGAAGATTTTTCTTTCCCTCTCTGGTCAAATACCGCCTCCTTGTCGAATTCGCGGCTAGAGGGAAAGTCTGCCCCCAAACTCTCTATTTCCTTCTTTTTGGAGAGCATTTCGTTTTTGATAGCAGACTCCAACTTGTTGGGACCGAATATATTGGGGTCTGTGGAGGTTGCTTTGTACCTCAGAGCCACAACATCTTTCCCTATCGTATCAAAGACACCCACCGTAACTTTTATGCCCGCGACCTTGCTGAGCCCAGCGAGTATCGCACGACGCGACTTATCTCCCTTCGGGAGCGAAGACGCGAGTCGAATGAGGGACTTGCGATCAGAAGCAGTGAAATTCTTCATTGTTTCATACTCCCAAGTATGCGGCGTCTACCAGTTTTCCTTCTGGCCAATCCCTATACCAGGCGTCTTCTTTCAAGTGTTCAAAACTGTCTTCCCAGAACATGTAGTCACCCACTTGCTTCATGACGCGATCGAGTTCCCTCTTGAGGGACTTGGAGTCAGCTATTCCTATGCCCTGTGACCTCAAAGCGTCTTCCACCGCTTTCTTGGAAGAACTGCTGAGGTGAGGGAATATGGACCCCATGAGTCCGAATCCTATGCCGTACCCTGGCCCTCCTCCCTGCTCCTCCTCCTGATAGAAATCGTCCTCCATTACGAGGTTATAATCGAAGAGCCCGTATTCAAGACCGGAATTGGCTACAATTCTGCCCACCTTCTTGTAGATCTCGTTGATCTCCCGGTGGACACTCGGATCGAGTCTTAGGACCAGCTTCTTGCCTGCAACCTTGCTGAGTCCAGCAAGGATAGCGCGACGCTGCTTGTCTCCCTTCGGGAGCGAAGACGCGAG
>Ga0163109_10002494_pt1 | contig 14338 bp, 12 predicted proteins | sample CRUFie1St13metaG_FD_108704 | JGI IMG/M metagenome (GOLD analysis project Ga0163109, IMG submission 108704) | Marine microbial communities from the Costa Rica Dome - CRUD Field 142mm St13 metaG | ecosystem: Environmental > Aquatic > Marine > Oceanic > Photic zone | place: Costa Rica: the Eastern... | reverse complement strand
TTCACTTCCACTACCAATATTGTAAATACCCTCATCGATTCCATTTTCAATTAAGAATTTTATTGCATTTGATAAATCATCTACAAATAAGAATTCTCTTTTGGGGGTTCCAGTTCCCCAGACCCTAAATGATCCATTGTTGGATATTTTCGAATTGTGCATTCTATAAATTAATCCTGGAATAACATGGCTGTCCATTTCTGAAAAATTATCATTAGGACCATATAAATTTGTTGGCATAAGGTTTAAAATTTTATGTCCGTATTGTTTAGCTAAAGAATTACCCAATTCTATTGCAGTTAATTTTGCCATTGCATAAGGCGAGTTGGTTGGTTCTAGTTTTCCGGACATAATCGAATCTTCTTTTATCGGATTTTCTGCTTCTAAAGGATAAATACAACTACTTCCGAGATTAATTACTTTAATTTCAGGTTTTTCAATAATTGATTCAAGTAAATTGACATTTATTTTAAGATTCTCGATTAAAAATTGTGATCTATAAGTTGAGTTTGCATAAATTCCACCTACTTTTGCTGCACAATTTATGATTAGATGTGGTGAAATATCATCTATATAGTCTTTTGTATTTTGAAAATTAAGTAAATCACAAACATCTCTATTAGCTGAAACTATTTCAAAATTTTCTTTATCATTTGATAGAATTTTTGTTAATGATGTACCAACTAAGCCGTTACTACCAAGAATTAAAATTTTCATAAACCTTATTTTAAACTCTTAGGGATAAAAAGAATTCTTTTAGGTATTTTGAAACAAAGGACAAATTTTTAATTTTAAAATTAATTATTGCTTTTGTTAACTCCTTTATTGAACCAAGCTTCCATTTATGTTCTATGTGGTAAGCTGATGAATTAAATTTTCTATAGTTCAAATGGTATATTTCAGATATACTTTCAAAAACTCCACTTGTAAGCCAAGGCTTCTTGCTTCCTAGAAAATGTATTAATAATATTTGATCATCAAGATCTTGAATGTCAAAAGCAGTGTAATTTAAATTTTTATCAAGTTCATAATAATCACCATTAAAAAAAGAATTTAAGACGTCCTGATCCCAAAATATAATCTTATCTCTTATTTTGTTAAGTTCTTCAATTAATTTAAGAGTTAAACCAATTTCTTGCCATTTCTCATAGTCGATAAGCATTACGCCTGCATTAAAGTATTTTTCAGATAAATTTAATCTTTTAAGTGAATCGCTATTTTTTGAAAACGAACTAGCTTCAGTTTTTGCAGAAATGATTTTATTCGCTTTTTTCATTTCATCAAATGTTGATTCAATTTTATTTGATGGATTTCCAGCACAAACAACATCAGGATCAATGTATACTATTTTTTTTATAGTGGACTCTAAATAGTTTTGTATAAATAATCTAAAGTAAGTTGCTTCTGATATATGTACATTTTCTATATTTGGAAACTGGTACTCGTAATCTTTGAATTCATAAATCTTAATACTTTGTAGATTTTTATGATTTTTAATTGTATCAGGCAGTTGATCCTTTATAGATCCACTTGTATGAATAATGTTGATGTTTTGTCTTTTTTCAACTTTATCTAGATATGAGATAATCGAAGTTATTGCTTGAACATTATAGTTATCATCAAAACAATATAATATATCAAAGTTTTCAACTTTTTCCACTACTAAGAAATATTAGGTTATAGTGGTTTTTAACTATATATAATTATTTAATGTGCGGATTTATAGGAAAAATTTCTTTCAAAGATTTTGATTATAAAAATGTAATTGAATGCAATGATTTAATTGAATGTAGAGGTCCTGATTCATTAAGTAGTCACAATGGCAAAAAAAATGGTTTAAACTACAAATTTATTTTTAACAGATTATCAATATTAGACCTTACTGATGAAGCAAATCAGCCAATGATATCAAGTGGTGAAAAATCATTGATAATGTTTAATGGAGAAATATTCAACCATAAAGAATTAAGAAAAAAATTAGAAAAAAGTAAGATTCGTTTTAAAACTAATCACTCTGATACAGAGGTCATTCTAAATGGAATTGATCACAGTGGAGCAAATTTTATTGAGGAACTAAGAGGACAATTTGCAATTTTTTATATTAATTTTGATCAAAATAAAATAATCTTTGCAAGAGACAGAGTTGGTCAAAAACCTTTATTCGTTAATTTTGATGAACAAAATATAACTTTTGGTTCAAATTTAATATCCGTATCAAGACTATCTAAAAGTCAAAATATTGACGAGGAAAGTATTGATGAATATCTTGAGAGTGGTGTTATATCTTCACCAAATACTATTTTTAAAAACGTAAAAAAGCTAAAACCAGCCGAAATATATGAAATTAATATATTAAATGACGAATTTCAAATTAGTTCTAAAAATTATTGGAAAATTGATAATTTTGTTGATAATAAACCATTTGATGAAAATAAATTTTTTGAAATTTTTACAGAAGCTGTTTCATTAAGAACAGAAGCTGATGTAGAAATTGCTAATTTTTTATCTGGAGGAATAGATTCTTCATCAATTGCAAAAAACTTAAATGAAAACAGGATAAATTTAAATACTTTTTCAGTTGAAATTAAAAATTCTAAATATGATGAATCAAATTGGTCAAGAGAAGTTGCTAAAAAATATGGTACAAATCATGAAAAAGTCCAAATTGATGAGAATATTAAAGATAATGATATTTTTAGTTCAATAGATTCATTAGACGAGCCTTATTCGGATCCCTCTATAGTTCCCTCTTATCTCCTTTCTAAACAAATTGCTAAAAAATATAAGGTAGCTATTTCAGGTGATGGAGGAGACGAGTTACTTGGTGGATATAGAAGATTTCAAAAAGCGCTTGCAGATAAGACGAGACTACAAAATATTTATTCAAAACTTTATAAAATATATCCACCACAGTTGGGAACCGGTGCAAACATTCTCTCATTTTCTAGAGATTTTGGAACTTCGTTCAGCTCTTTTTTATTTGATGAAAAATTCATGAGTTTAATTAATAAGAATTCAATAAGAGGGAATTATGCTTCTATCATAACAAATCAAAGTGAAAATAAATACAAAGGTTTGTTGGTTTCAGATTATAAACTTTATCTTTCTGAGATGATGATGCTAAAAGTGGACAGAACTTCAATGGCAAATTCTTTAGAAGTTAGGTCTCCATTTGTTGACCATAAATTAATTGAGTATGTTTTATCTACCAACAACAATTATTATGATCAAACCAGGTCAAAGTCTTTATTAAAAGATTACTTGGTCGAAGACTTTGGTAAAGATTTTGTTGAAAGAAAAAAGATGGGTTTTGTATTTGATCTTGAAAACTGGGTTTATTCCAACACTAAAACAATTGAAGATTATTTTTATAATGGCAAAATTTTAAAAAATCTTAATGAAAATATTTTGAAAACATTATCACTCAGAAAATCTAGAATTAATGCAAATAGAATATGGAAAATTTTTATTTTAGAATACTATCTTTCTAAGCTAGTTCGTTAAGAATTTTCAATACCTCAATTTTTATTTTTTCAAATTCATAAAATTCTTTCATGAGTTCATATGCATTTTTTTGAATAGATATAGTATTACTATCTAAAGCTTCAGTTAGGTTACCTAAGAAGTCTTTTTTATTTAATTCAAAAATATACCCACTTATCTCATGTTTCAAAATTTCAGTATGATTTGGAATATCACTTGCAAATACTAGACATCCATTTGCCATAGCTTCTAGCAATGACTTAGGGTTACCTTCAAATAAGGATGGAATTACAAAGTATTTATATTTTTTGTATACCTCTAAAAGTTTCTCATGAGAAATATTATTGATAATATTTACGTTTACATTTTTCGCCTTGGCATAATTTATAATATCTTGTTCTAAAGGTCCTTTTCCAAATATGTCAATTTGAATTTTCTTTTTAATATCAGATATCGAATCAATTAAAAATAAATAATTTTTTTGTGTAACCAGTCTTCCAACACAAAGTATTTTATCTTCATTCCTGTTCTCAAAGTTTAAATTTTCGTCAATTTTTACCCAATTTCTTATAAGTTTTATTTTGTTTGAGTCTATTTTAAATTTCTTATTCAAAAAATCTATATCAGCCTGGCTTGTAACAGAGTAAATATCTGCCCTCTTTAAAGATGTTCTTGTTAAAATTTTGAAAAATAATGTTTCTAATGTACCTTTTTTTTCTTTAATTGAAAAAAGATATGTGTCATAACCTGTTCTAATAAACAGGGGAATTTTTAAAATCTTTTTCAAAATAATACTTATCCAGGCACCATTTAATTGATTTTGCTTTATTATTTTTATATCTTTGAGTAAGTGTTTTATTTTAAAAGGTATTAAAAATGAAAATACAAATCTTAAAATTTTGCTATCAAAATATTTTACATGATTGTAAATTGGTATGATTTCAAATTTTTCATTTACTTCTGTAAATTCTAAATCCATTTTGTTCCCGTAGGTAATAAGAGTAAATTTGATATTATCATTTTGTAATTTTTCTAAAATTTCCAACTCTCTTTTCAAAATTCCAGAATCATTCCAAGTTTGTAAGGAGTAATCATATGTAAATAAGTATGCGACTTTCATTTTTTATACTTTAAATTAAACATTTTATTAATCTTAAAAAAAATTTTGAAAAATAACGTTTTTAATAATTTGATGTTTTTGTTGTAAAAACTTTCTAAAAAGTAAAAAGTTGAAAAATAAATATTTTCATAAGTTAGAGAAATTATAAACTCTGTATCCTTTTCCTGGTTTTTAGTAAATTCTTTTCTCCAATATCCAATATCTAGTTTTTCAAAATTATAATTAGAGACATCAAAATTCATTAAATAATTTTCAAGCAATTTTTTTGTTACATTTTCATAAGAATTAATAAACAAAATTGGAAGGTCTTTAAATTGGTTAAAAGCTTTATTTTCTTTTACTACAGGAATAGAGCCTGAATATAGAGTTTCCCATATTCTATGAGTGTCATATCCATTTCCATAGGGGCATAATACAAAAGTACTTTTTTGTATTCCTTCTATATAGTCTTTTTTATTAAGATCGCTTTCTAAAGAAGCCCATTTGAAATTTTTAAAATAATTAAATAGATAAGATCTTTCTAGTGGATTTGTATTTATATTGAAATTTAAGTATAAATTGGCTTCTTTTTTTTTGTAATTCTCATAAGCTAAATCATTCAAATCATTGTTGTTAATATTTTTTTTTGAAAAATCATTAGCCAATCCAAGTGGTATAGACTTTATATATTCAGGAACCTCGTTGTTTATTGAAAACCAATTTATTATGTTATCTGGTTTTTTCAAATAAAGATTTTTGTTTATAGTTCTATCTGATTGAGCAGTTATTAAAGTTAAATTTTCTACTTCATTAAACTTTTTCAACAAAGTAAACAACTCTTTTATGTAATTTGAGTGTGTAAAAATAGTTGAATTATTTGATATCTTCAATATTTTTTTCTTGTAAATAATTGATTGGTGTTGAGGATTGTTAGACTCATACATAATTTGTGTATCTTTTAGTTTATGTTTTTCATTAAATGAAATATTTTGTGAAAATACTGCATCTGAAAAATTTGCAAATTTATTACTATTTATGAAGTTATCTTTACTAAGTAGATTATTTTTCAATCTTATCCAACTTTCTTCTAATGTCTTCAACTTTAAAAAATTTTGAATTATCCTCAATACATAAATAATCTAAATCCGAAGTTTCTTTGTATTCTTTTTTAAGCAATAAGACTAGATCAAAGTAAGAAGTCTCTTTATTTTCTAAATTAGTTATTTCGTCAATAGTGTTTAAAGCTAATACTATTTTCTTTTCTTTATAGTTTTTATATTTTTTTTCACTGATTTTATCAATATCAAAAATTAAAAATATTTCTGATTTTTCAAATGAGTTCGTAGTTTCATTATGAAAATTTTTATTAAATAATTCATACAAGTAATATTTTTCATCATTATGATCAATATCCTGTAAAAAGATTTTATTAAATGTTTGACCAATTAATAATTCTGAATTTTTATAGTCTCTAAACTTGTAACCATCCAGCATATGTATGTACATAAGCATTGAAAGTATTGATTGATCTTGTCTATGATTTAGTCGGTTACTTCCAGGCGGAGAAATGCAATCCTCAATTTGTGAATACATTTTCCAATCTTTAATTAAACTTTTTATCGCTATGTTTTCATTATTAACCCCAACAATTCCCGCCATAAAATTTCGTTTATTTAAATCTCTTTTGTGAAAATTTAGATGTTCGATTGTTTTTGGATGAGACCAGTCCTTAATCGAATTACTGGATAGTGTTGTAAATATTTTGTTACAGGTAATTAAGACTTTAATTTTTGTTGGTTTTTTTCTGAGCAAACATGCAGAATCTAGCCATAAAATATTTCCATCAATATTGTTTAGTTCTTTATCAATAATTATTGGTTTCCATGCATATGCTCCCAATCTTCCATCTATATATGTTGATATAAAATTTGGAAATACTGAAAAATCAAATTCTTTATAAGTAACATTTTTAAATTTTTTTATATCATTTATTTGATGTGGTTCAAGACCTAAGTCATAAAAAATAATTTTTTGAGAAGGATCATGCTTGTTTATACTATTAATTAAATTAGTAGTTTGAATATAGAATTGATAATCTGCACCTGTTAAATATGTAATTTTTGGATCGAATAGCTTTTTATATCTTATTAAATTTTTTAACCCACAATATATAAAGTAAATATTATCTAAAAACTTAAAGACAAAAAAAGTTGAAAAGTTGAAAAGTTTTGAGACCATATTATTTATCAATTTTCATCCTTAATTTTTGACAGCTTATATGTAGAACTTTTTATCAATATAACTTCTTTTTGCAATGATATTACTGGAATTATTTATTTTGAGATATTTTATTTATAAATTTCAATTAATAAAATTTTTAAATATAACATAAATATTTAGTATGGAAAAAATTACATATATTTTTTATCAAGGTAGAAAAGAAAATATTGAGAATAAGAAATTTCAAGCTTTAGATCATTACTACCTAATCAATAATTTTATTTCCGATGGTTATCCAGTCGAGATTATAGAGCTTGATCAGAAACCATCAAAAATTAATAAATTGTTTTACTATTATGATAGATTTTTAAATAAATTTCTTAGCCTTCCTTCATACACTCACAAGGTATGTAATTTTGCAAACTACAAAATATTAAAAAATTCCGATAGAGTGTTCATTGTTAATGAAGGTGTCGGTTTCTCAGTTTTGCCATTATTAATTCTTTTAAAACTTTTTAATAAAAAGCAGATAAATTTTTTTGTTATGGGCCTTTTTAGTAAAAGAATTAAATTCCCATCACTTTTCTTTATACACAAATTATTAATTAAATTATTGATATCTTGTGTTGACAATGTTTTCTTTCTAGGAAAAGGAGAATTCAATAGAGCAAAAAGGCTTATTAATAGAAATAAAAAATTTCACTTTACCGGATTTTGCATTGATACTAATTTTTGGAAAATTGATCAATCAGTAGACAAAAAAAATAATCAGATTCTTTTTGTTGGTAATGACGGAAATAGAAATATAAGTTTACTTTTAAATTTAATCGACAAAATGAAAAGCTATGATTTTCTAGTTATTTCAAATCTATTAGAACAGCAAATCAACAAAAAGAATTTACGTATTATCAATGGAAATTGGAATAGTAAAGATATTTCTGATTACGACTTGAAAAAACATTATAAAGAATCATTAATTACTATTATTCCACTAAATAATTCATATCAACCATCTGGACAAAGCGTTGCTTTACAATCAATGAGTCAAGGGACTCCAGTTTTTATTTCAAAAACAAAGGGATTCTGGGAACCTGATTCATTCAAAAATAATGAGCATTTAATTTTTTTAGAAAGTGAAGATACAGACGAGTGGGAAAAGAAAATAAATAAAACAGTTAATAATCAAAAATTGATGAACTTTATCTCAGAAAGCTCAGTAAAAAAAATAAATGATGAATACAATCTCAGTGTTTATTATTCTAAAATTAAAAAGATCATAGATATCTAAATCTAGTTATCAAAATAAAAAACTATAAAACTTGATTTATTATAAATTTATTAATGAAAAAAATTAAAATATGATTATATATAGTTTTATAATATGACCGTTTTCTTTCAATTATTAATTTTCAATTTTGTTCTTAGTTTTTCAGGCCGAGGTTTATTAGTATTAATTTATAAATTTATACTTAAAAAAAAGTTTGAAGACGAACTTAAAATTTTTGGAATACCTGTCTATCTTTTTTATTCGATAATTTTTTTATTTTTTTTAGGAAATATAACTTTTTTAGTTAATTTTTTTACAAAAATATTTTCAAGCAATCTTTTTTTTCTGATATCAATTTTATTTTTAGCAAATATTTTTAATAAAGTGAAGATTCCTTTAACCTATTTTATCTATCATGTGTTTTCAATTTTCTTTATCTCCATAAGCTCTTATTCGGTTGGCCTTAGTTATGATGCAGGTCTCTATCATCTAAATACACAAGGATGGATGAAATTTGAAAAATTAGTATTTGGACTATCAAATCTTCATGTCAGATATGGATACTCATCTTTATACGATTTTATAGGAGTAAACTTTAACCAAACAGAAAATTTCATTTATTTACATTACTTAAATTTAACTTTTCTTATTTTTTTATTTGTACTTATTCTCTATATGTTTTTAAACACAGATAGTAATTATTACAAGGCTGTATCGATTTTTGTCTTGATTTTTGGAATCTTAGATAATTTTGGATTTGGTGGTGGAAAAAATGGATTTTTTGAGATTGAAGGTATAACAAAATATGACACGTCTTTTGCAGTAATTTTGTTTGTAACTAATTTATTTATTGGAAAAATTATAAATCAAAAAAGTTTTGAGTTAATCGAGATCCATTTTTTGATTTTCCTAATATTATTTTTAGTACAAATGAGACCAACGGGAATATTACCTGCTCTATTTTTTCTGATAATTATTTTGATAATCGATAAAACAAAATTTTTCAAAATAATTAAATCTAGAGTAACAATATTTTTTCTATTTTTATCCACTTTTTGGCTTTTAAAAAACCTGATTGTCAGCGGATGCCTAATCTTTCCAATTGAAGCCCTTTGTTTTGAGAATTTGAGATGGTATGAGGCTAATTATGCAACGAATGAGTCAAGAAGTATAAGAGATTCCCTAAGAGCATTTAACATCCAAAATAATTTAAGCATCAATTTGAATTATTGGTTTGAAAAAAATGAGTACAATCGAACTTCATTTCTAAATTTCATTCTGAGTTTTTTGATTATTTATATTTTTAAAAAACTACTTTTCAAACAAAAAAAAATTAGTATTTATATGACCTATTTTTATTTCTATTCTTTATCACTAATACTTTTTTGGTTTTTTACTGCACCAGATTTCAGGTTTGGAATTGGGATATTATTGACATCAATAATAAGCTTATCTTTAAGTACTTCAGAGATAAGATCAACTATTAATTCAAAAAACTTAATTTTCTTTTTTTTACCGCTGTTTTTTCTCTGTGTTGCTAGTGTGCCTAGATTAGACAATTATCGATTATTTCTTGGAGATCCGTTTAAACAAATTTCTGTACAAGATGTTAATGTAATCAATTATATTGAAAGAGTAGATAGTTACGGCGTTTTGACAGAGAATGGTTCCGAACAATGTTGGCAAAATATCGAATGTACGCCCAGCTACTCTCCAAAAGTAAATAAAGGAAATCTTTTCAATTATGTTATATTTGAACAAAGAAAAAATTAAAATTGGAATATTCAGAGATACTTATAATTGGGGCAGGACCTGCAGGACTAACCGCAGCATGGGAGTGCGAAAAATACGATAAAAAAACTGTTATCTTAGAATCGGACAAGGTTGTAGGTGGAATTAGTAGAACTGTTGAAAAAAATGGATGGAAATTTGATATAGGTGGACATAGATTTTTTACAAAAGTTGATGAAGTAAACAAAATATGGGACGAAATTTTAAACGAAGAGGATTTTCTATTAAGACCAAGAAGTAGCAGGATATATTACAAGAGAAAATTTTTCGATTATCCACTTAAACCACTTAATGCTCTAACAAATCTTGGATTTTTTGAATCTATATTGTGTGTACTCTCATACTTTTATGTAAAAATATTTCCTCCAAAAAATCAAGACAATTTTGAAAGATGGGTTGCTGCAAGGTTTGGATGGAGGCTTTACAATATATTTTTTAAAACATATACAGAAAAGGTTTGGGGTACCAAAGCAACAAATATTGGATCAGATTGGGCTAGCCAAAGAATTAAAAATTTATCATTAGGAAATGCGATTTTTAATGCTTTTTTTGGTGACAGATCAAAATCAAAAGATGAAGTAATAACAACCCTAATTGATGAGTTCAAATATCCTAAATATGGTCCTGGGATGATGTGGGAGCAGGCATCAAAAACACTCCAAGGCAAAGGACATAAAATTATTTTTAACTCAAAAGTAAAATCTATCAAAAAAGTTGATGACGATTATGAAGTCGTCTATTCCGATGACAATATAATAAGGTGTAAATACATAATTTCTAGTATGCCTTTAGCCCACCTTCCAGATACAATAATTCAAGAAAAATCAGAAAAAATATTAGATGCTGGTAAAAATTTAACATTTAGAGATTTTTTAACAGTTGCATTAGTTGTTGACTCAAAATATTCATTTCCTGACAATTGGATATACATACATGATCCCGAAGTTAAAGTGGGACGAATTCAGAACTATGGAAGCTGGTCACCTTATTTAATAAAAGATAACAAAACATGTCTTGGATTGGAGTATTTTGTAAGTGTTGGTGATGAAATGTGGAATAGCGACAATCAAGATCTTATTGAGAAAGCAAAAAATGAAATTTCAAAACTTGGTTTAGTTCCAGAAGACATGATTGAGGAAGGATATGTTTTCAGAATGCCAAAGGCATATCCAGTCTATGATCTTACGTACAAAGAGAACGTTAATATCATTTCAAGTTGGTTATTAGAAGATCATCCCAATCTATACCCAGTAGGTAGAAATGGGATGCATAAATATAACAATCAGGATCACTCAATGCTGACATCAGTCTTATCAGTTAGAAATATTTTTGGGGAAAGAAACGATATTTGGTCAGTGAATGTAGAGAAAGATTATCATGAAGAATTACCCGTTGACAGATCAATTCCAATTATTGATTATAAAAACGATATAGACACTCAATAAGATATCCATTTAAATTAATCATTTTATGAGAACTTATAATTCCGTTGATATCATATATATATATGTTTTTAATTTGTTATGGAACAAGGCCAGAGTTAATAAAATTATTTCCTATCATTTCTTTTTTCAAAGAACAAAACATAGAATTTAAAACTCTATTTTCAGGACAACATTCTGATTTAATAAAGGAGTTTTCAGAACTTGTAGACAAACCAGATTTTGAATTACAAAACATAATGAAACATGGACAATCAGTAAACTCACTTACTGGAAAAATTCTTCTTGAAGCAGATAAGTCATTGTTAAATTCTAAATACAAAATTATTGTTCAAGGTGATTCTCAAACTTCATTTACTATGTCTCTTTTTGCATTCAATAATGAAAATGATGTAATTCACATTGAAGCCGGACTAAGAACAAATAATTTATCTAGCCCTTTTCCTGAAGAAGCCAATCGGGTAATGACATCTCACATTGCAAATTTACATTTTTGTCCGACTAAAAATTCAGTTGAGAACTTAAGACAAGAAGGAATAACAAACAATGTTCATCTTGTTGGAAATACAATAGTAGATAGTTTTAATCAGATAATTGATAATGGTAACTTCTCCAAAAAAGTTATGGAGTTAGTTTCTGATAATGATGAATACTTGTTGGTTACTCTTCATAGAAGAGAAAATAGAGAATTAAATTTTGTAAATATATGGAATCAAATTAATGAAGTTTCTAAAGATCACAAAATAATCTATATTAAACATCCATCAGTCCCTGACTCTGAAAAATATTTAAATGATAATATTTGTCTGATTGACCCAGTCAACTATCAAGACATGCTGTATTTAATTAAAAATTCCAAAGGGATTATATCTGATAGCGGAGGGTTGCAAGAAGAAGCTGTTTGTGCAGAAAAGAAAATACTTATTTGTCGAGATACAACAGAAAGACCTGAAACAATAGAAAGTGGATTTGGAAAGTTAGTTGAAGCAAATGTCGTTGATAACTTAAATTTTCTATTCACAAAAAACATTAATAATTTAGAAAACCCTTACGGAGCAAACGTAACAAAAAAAATTATTTCAATTTTAGAAAAAGAATATAAATGAATAATAATTATATGAATAGTCTTGATATTGCAATCCCACTTTTTAATGAAGAAGATTCTATTGAAAATCTATCAATAGAAATTATCCCAATCCTTGAGTCTCTGAAAGACAAAAAAATTGATTCACGATTAATACTTGTTAATGATGGCAGCACTGATAAAACTGAAGAAAAATTAAAGGAATTTTTTAATGGTGTAAGTGGCACAAAAATAATTAATCACGAGAATAATAAAAACTTAGGTGGATTTCTTAGAACAATTCAAAAAGAAATGAGTTCTGATTTTGTAGTTTTTTTAGATAGTGATTGTACATTTAGCCCAAACTTAATTTTAGAAATGATTAAAACTAATCTTGAAGAGGTAGATATCGTTAATGGATCACCTTATCATCCTAAAGGTAAAATCGACGGTGTAAAACAATCAAGATTAATAATTAGTAAAACTGCAAATTATCTTTATAGAAATTTAGTAAGTAAGGAAGTCTACACATTCACATCGATTTTTAAAATGTACAGGTCTGAAAAAATAAAAAATATTGAAATTCATTTTAATGATTTTGTTGCAGTTGCTGAATTATTCATTAAGTCAATTATTTTAGGTAGTAAAGTTTTGGAATTTCCAGCTACATTAAGCATAAGGCAAACAGGTGAATCCAAAATTAGGATTCTACAATCAATCATTAATCACCTTAAACTGATGATTCTTCTACTAACTAAAAAAATTAGTTAATTGTTATAAAATCTTATTATAATTTTAAACTCAGGGCGCTTAGCTCAGTCCGGCAGAGCGCTTCCCTTACAAGGAAGAAGTCACAGGTTCAAATCCTGTAGCGCCCACAAGGGTTTTCAGTAATATTTTCTTTAAAACAACCTAAGCCCCCTACATTTCCCCTACTTTCTGAATAAAATAAGATTATGAAAAATGCTTTTCTGACTTTTATAGTCCTTCCTGTGTTAACTATCTTTTTAGGAATTTTGATAGATTTATTTTTTGGTGCTGGACAGATAAGTTACTTACTAGGGTTTATACCCAGTGCTTTTTTAGTAGGTTCTTCAATTAAATTAAGCCCAATGAATTCAATATCATATGACGAGCCTTTAAATTCCTATGAATGGGAAAGAATTAAGGCACAGGAAAAAAAATATTTAGCTGAGAAAAAAAATAAAAGTAAAGATAAAAAGTATTAGAAATTGGAAAAGTAATTATTTAGCTTAACTCTTCGTTTTCTAGTCTAATTCTTCTGTCAGAAAGACTTTCTCCTTCAAACATCCAAAACAATGTTCCAGCGATAGCTTGTGGCTTATAACCAAATTTATTGAATAATAATTTCTGTGCAGAAGCTGTTAAGGACATTTCTTCTCCGTCATACAAAACTTTGTTATTGCTAATTACTTTAGCCTTAATTGTTTCGTCTTTGGAAAATGACAACTCAGAACCTATAGGAATTTTTGCCATAGTAAAATTAAATCTTGCCCTCTTTTCAACAGCTTTTTCTATAGCTTTTTCTTCAATATTATCTTCGAAATTATCTTCAATAGGAATGACTTCTTTAACAGCAAGCAATGAGAGAACTTTATATACCTTATCAGGAGATATTTCAAAAAATTCCCGTTTTGGATTTACCCTCATATCTTCAAAAGCTTCGTGGAGCCTCTTTTCAACTAAATCCATATCTTCAACTTCGCAAGCATAGTAACAACTAAACGGGAAAGGTACACCTGTTGAATATAAGTTTTTCATTCTTAAATCAATAGATTGTTTTGTTTTACCGATTTTTATATAACCGTCCATTGATGGATTAGTTAATATGTAAATAGTTCCTTGCACGATAATTTATTATAAGACTTTTTTCAATGATTTCCCCTACATTTCCCCTACATTTAGAACCAAATTATTTTCATAGGTTTCCATATGTTTTCAAAGGTAATCGT
>Ga0163109_10002493_pt1 | contig 14341 bp, 7 predicted proteins | sample CRUFie1St13metaG_FD_108704 | JGI IMG/M metagenome (GOLD analysis project Ga0163109, IMG submission 108704) | Marine microbial communities from the Costa Rica Dome - CRUD Field 142mm St13 metaG | ecosystem: Environmental > Aquatic > Marine > Oceanic > Photic zone | place: Costa Rica: the Eastern... | reverse complement strand
ATTAAAATTTCAACTAACCCAAATTTTGAATCAAATAGTATTTGGATTGGTGAAATTAAGGGTGATGGAGGTCTGATTTTTCCTGATGGTGAAACACTATTTATGTCAAATCAATCCCTTTTGAGTTTTAGTTTTATACCCAATAACTTAGACACAATATTTGTGGATGGTAAAGAATTGAATATTGATGAATATTTATCTGAATTTAATAATGAAGGAACTTTCTTTTCCAGGACATTTACAGGTAGTATATCCGATAACAAAAGATGGGCTAATAATAGAAAAACTGTTGATGTAAATAAACTTAATCTGTCCAAGAAAAAAAGAAAAAGAATTCAAAAAAGAATTGATAGCCAATTAAATAAACTAGACAAAGAACAGATTAAATCAAGAATACAAAATCTAATAACCAATATAAGTACCAACACTAATATTGATATTAATCCATATAATGACTCAGTTGATGAAAATCATTTTTCAACATATAGTTTTTATGTTGAATTAACAGAGGATCAAATATTTTCTAATACTGGATATAAATTAATTAATGAATTAAAGTAATGGATAAATTTAAAATCCAAATAATATTCTTTCTTTCGTGCCTACTTTTCTCTAATATTTTTTTTTCCCAGAGTGTTTCTGAAGTCAGATATTACTTAGATCCTATTTCATCTGAAACAGCATTTGAATTATATGATAGTAAGTTTAATATTAAAATTCAATCTGGGAGGACTCAGGTAAACGTAAGAAATACATATGAAATTTCTAAAAGCAAAGTAATTGCCCAGGTTAATGGTGATGAATATTATTTTGTGTCAAAAACTGCCAAAATCAACGATAATTTATTAATTCTGGAAAAAGATTTTGTATCAAATGAATATTATTTGAACGGAATAAAGAAAACAAGCCCAGCGATAAAATTCATTAAGGGCTTGAAATTGGGAAATACTTATAAATATTCAAACGGAGACTATTTTGCTGAGCTAACGTATAATATTAGACAAAATAAGGAGGTCTATACGCTAAGAATACCAAAACGTTATGTTAAAGTAAAAGATAGTTCTGAGTGGTATTATCTAGATTTACTTGAAGGTTGGATTCTTTCAGATTTCTGTGAAATCAATTAGAAAATTCAGTGCTTTCAGCACGTGTTATATCAGTACTCCTATGAAGGTTGTATAAATAATTATAATCAGAGTTAGAAAATACATTCTTCCAGAATGAAACATCATCTAAATTCAAAGAATTAATTGAACTTGTTTCAAGTCTTGTAGGCTTAAAGTTAGTCGAATTTAACATTCTTCTGCTGTCTTCAGAAACACGCCCATTAACAAAAACCCTGTAGCTAAAATCATCAGAATTTGGATTAAAATTAAACGAAATTAAAACATGACTCCATCTGTTTCCACTTATAGAATTTGAAGAACTGTAGTTGTTTGTATTAGTCCCCCAATATTGACCAGGAGTTGTTAGTTTTAAAATAATTTCACCATCCTGTAAATCAACCGAAATATATTTATCGTCTGAGTCAATAATTTTAAATATTTTTTTATCTCCATAACTTGAGGAATTAATCCAAAAACTTAATGAAAAATCGTTATTTCCAAATGAGCTTGACCCTAAACTTGATGATAATTGATTACTGTCATTATAGGATGAGTTATAATTTCCAAATCTATCTGTGCCAAAATCTATTGAATAAGATGAAGATTTGTAAAAAGAATTACCTTTTTGGGCGTTGATATTTCCGTTAAATGACCAATATGATACAATATTTCTATAGTAAGCACTTGATAAATAATCTTTAATCTCTTTTTTTGGAGGGGTTTTTACCTTATCAAACTTTTTATCGATAAACCTAAGTTGAGATCCAAAAACCCATCCTCTTTTACCATCTAAGTCTATTTTATACCAATAATTATTCTTGCCTCTAATCGTTTCATTACAGCAATAACCTAACAGTTGTACCTCAGTATTATTTTCTAAATACATTACAACATCCCCGTTGGTCGGTGAATTTCTTACCCAGATATTATCTCCTATGATTTTTGCAGTCTTAGCATCAGATGCTTGAGTCTTTTTAGGGGAAGAATCTATTTTAATTACACTATTATGCATATAACCTTTTCTTCCATTGTAATCAATATATGACCATTTGCCCTCAGTTCTAAGAATTTTAAATCTCTGATTTTCATAAATTCTGAATAATATAGATGATTGTGTTGACTTTCCAGATCGTACATTAGACCATCCATCACTGTCGTCAATCACTCCAAATTTCGTTTCAATTTGATCAGAAACTTTTGCTTTTGATGGAGTTGGTTTTTTTTGTGATGTGTATATATAATTTACTTCGCTAGATCTGTTATTGTTATAAAATTTTGGCTCATAATTAAGTGCTTGATTTCTTGATAATCTATTAAAAATAATTTTATGGGTTCCACTTCTTTTTACAGATGAGAAATCTACTAGGATATCAGCGTTAATATTTACTAATTGTATATCTCTATAGTCAACCTTACCGTTTTTTAAAAATAGATTTTTTTCTATAGTATTTCCGTTTATTCTGTACTCTTTTGTTAGGTTATTGAGAGGTAATTTGCCCGTTAATGTAATATCTGTAAATAATTTATTTATTCTATGGCTTATTAAGGAGTTGACTCTTTGATTAGGGTTTTTAAAATTAAAATATACTATCCCCCTATAGAAATATCAGATGAAGAAAAATTATGAGTTGATCTGGTTTGAACTCTTTTACCAATATTTCTGTCATAAGAAATACCTTCAGGAAAATATTTTTTATCAAAGAGCTGAATGTAGAAGTTACTTGGATAATAGTTGACAGAACTCAGAAACCTGGATAATATATTAATCGATTTTTTTGATCTTAAATATATATTTCCAAATTTGAAATACTCGGTGTTATCCTCATTATAAACCTTTAGGTCATTTTCTTTTAAGGCTAATTTTTCAAGAGATGTCCAAAAATAATCTTCAAATTTTGAATAATTACTATTCAATTCCCAGTCTACTTTAATTTCAGATTTCCACAGATTTTGATTTTTTGTTGTTTTTTTTGGTGTAGTGGGTAGAAATGTAAAAGTTATTGATTCCTTTATAAATTTATCAAATTCATTTTGACATAGACTTAAAATCTTTTGTTCTTCATTTAATTTATTTTGGTCTTGTTCCTCTAATTTTGATTTGAATGCTGCCTTATCAAATACTACAATATTATCTCCCTTTCTTTCAAAATATTCATTATTCCTAAATTTGGTTACAATAGCAGAAATGGTTACTTCAACATTATTTTCCGAAATCTTATTAATTTCTAATACTTCATATTCTTTAATATAGCCAGCTGATATTGAACCCATTTTATCGACCGTGACTTCTTCTGCCTTGACTTCAAACTCACTATAAACATAAGCTCCAGTCTGGTCGATAGCATTTCTTAAAGCATTATCTAATGCATCAGCATAATTTTTTCCTTGACCAAAAGACTCATCGATTTTTATAATTTCTTCATCATTTTTTATCTTATTTGACGAATCAGAAATGATTTCATTATCTGTATCCTTTTCATTTTTGAAAACTTTACTTTTTTCAAATATGGATGCTAGATCATTTTCAAATGATGACATGTCTCCATCATTTAAATAACCCTGGGTAAATAATTTTACGATTCCTTCACTATTAGGATGTTTTTTAAAGCTTACTTCTGAGTATGAAAAGTTTTTTCCAGCTGAAACCGTAAGTTTCCCAGGGGTTAAGCTGATTGTTCTTACAAATGTTGGGTTATAAGATCTAGTATCAAATAATTTTGAATTTTTAACATAAGCTGTATTTAAACCACTATTGGCGTCAAAAGATAGTCTATGAATATTTTTTCTGTTTGAAGAAAATACTTGACTAATCCTGTTTTCATAAATACTCTTAAAACTAACCTTATTTAAATCATCAAGTAAGCTAAAGTTTGTATAAAAAACATTTCGTTTTAAATCATTAAATTTATTTTCAAATCCACTATAATTATAATCACTTATACCCATCAACAGATCAACATTTTTTCTTATTACTGATCTTATTTTTATATCATCATTCTCTAGTCCCCCTAGACTAAAAAATAATTTTCCGTTAAAGTAAATACTAGATTTTCCATTGGAAAATTGACTTGGAACAGAACTAAATTTTTTTATTCCATGGTTTTTTCTCATTACTGTCTTCCATTTTTTTGAAATTTCATTTGAACCCCTTTTATACTTGTACAGCCCATCATTTTTCAAAAAAGAGTAATAAACCCAGTTGTGTTCAGGAGTGATGAATCTATTTTTAAATGACTGAATTTTAGTTTTATCAGCAACAAACTTTTTAATTTCTGACATATAATCAGAACTATTGTTTTTATCATTTAATTCAACAAGGAATAATTGGTTAGAGTCTTTAAAAATCAGAAAATTTTTAATCATTAAATTATCGTAGGCTAAAAAACTATTTTTGGTAAGGACGTTTTTTCTTTTTATTGATTCTACATCATCCTCAAGAGTGTAAAAACCGATAAAATTATCAATGGTAGCCAAATCTTTTTCTGATTCGACAATAATCTCTTTAATATTTTCAAATTGAAGTCTTAACTCATATTTGTTTTCTGTTGATTTATAAATTTGTTGAACAGATGAAGAGTTTGAAGTTGTTCCCCGATTAGAACTATTTTGATTACCAGAGTTCATCTCAGGAATAATATTTAGGTAAATATCTAGAGCCTGATTTCTGTAACTATCCCATTTATCTCCTTTTTTATTCCATCGTAAAGAATTACCTAACCAAGTATCAGGTAATTTCTCACTCTCTAATAGCGATATAATTTTATTTACGTAAGGTCTCATTTCAGAGTGTAGCTTTTTGACCTTAATAAGCTTATTCTTCTCTAAAGCGGCATCACGCTCACTTGCATAAGACAGTATCATCATCTGATACAAATACACTAATTCTGCTCCTTTGTAGTCAGGGTTTTTAATTAGAAACTCTTTACCTTGATTTATGGTTTCGGACCAATCATCATTCGTATATGACTTGATTATTTGACTTAGCTTATTATACTCACTTTGAGAAAACGAGTCCACATAGCTAAACAAAAGAAAAAATAATATTAATATTTTTCTTAAATACAGTTGCATTTAATTAAAAATCCTCTCCGTCTAAATCATCTGATTCTATAAAATCACTTCTTTCAGTGCCAGAATTTGTAGACTTTTTACTTGAAGATGTTCCGGATGTTGAAAAGTTAAGATTATTTGACTTTGTTAATACAACCATTGTTCCTACTACCAGGTGCTTAGATACAGGATGTATAGCTCTCCAGGTTCGTAGAGGGGTGGATTGAATATCAATTGTTGAAGTCTTAGAATTAATCAAAGTTCTGTAAGAATCTTCACTGAAATATTCCTGGGAATTGTCAACATATTGGATATCCTTTTCAGAAATAGACCTTATCTCCTTAGTAACTAAGTCTTCACCAAGAAAGTTTTTCATATTTTGGAGTGCATCAAGCCTAGCTTTTCTTTCTCCCATTTGAATACGTCTTGATTGGTTTTTATTAACCTTTTGTACAGAGGTTTGCCCAAAACCAACTAAAAATCTATTTCCATTCTCATCTTTAAATATTTGAGCTCCAAGTTTAGAAATTAATTTTTCAGGCTCAAGAGTTCTGAGCTTTTCCAAGGTTTTTGAATTAAATACTTCCTTGGATGCACCTAATGCTTGTTGATTATGCGCTTCAGCTTGTTGCTCAGGAGAGTACTTAATACAAACCGCAACCTGATAGTCTCCATTGCCTATTTCACCTTCTACAATTTTAACAATTGTAACTCCCTTTAACATTTCAGCGACATAAGATGAAGCAAGGCTGTTATATGAGTTATTATACATTTGCTCTTTCTGTGTACCATTAAGTTTAGCTATCTCAGAATCATCAACCCCAAGCTCCTGAAGAGCTCTATCTAAAGATTTATCTGCAACTTCTTTTAATTTATCTAAATAACTCGCTTTTTTAATCGCGTCCGGATCTTGCCCACCTGTACCATAATTTTCAAAAGATGAAAATGATCTACCACTCGTGAGAGCTTCATTCTTCATCTGAATTATACTCATTTTTGCTTGCAATTCGGCGGAAGCAAAAGCAATATTTCTGGATGTAATGAAACCAGGTTTGTTTGATGAGACAGATGTAGAGGCATAACCTACTTTATAAATTGAGTTATCAGAGTTAATAGCATCTAGTTGCTTACCGTCCTTTAATAATTTAGCCTGAACTGATTCTTTTAATTTATCAACTGGCATTTCAACAATTAGACTATTATCAACTTCTGACAAATCTTCGTTAACTGGAAAATGACTTACCGCCTTGACAGTTTCAGTTGAATTACCAGGTGTTGATACGGGAATTATATTGGATGGATCAGTATCACCTTTTTTTTCTTGACCACACGCAATTAGTGTGATTATCATTAGAGTTAATAAGAAATATTTTTTCATTTTTTTGGTTTTATATTTGTTTAAATAGTATGTATACTAAAGTTGATCTGTCAGAGGATCTGAATGCTGTAAGAGTTTGCATCCCTGAAACAAATCCAAATAAGTTACTTCCAACTTCAGATTTGAACTTTGTATAATAATCGATATTATCATTGATATCAGTTTCACCCATTTTTAACATTTCCTCACTTGTAATGGATGTCTTGTTAATAAGTGATGTAGCTTGATTTTGAGCCTTAATCTTAGCAATTCTGGCAGCAGTCTGATTAGACTTTGATTTTGATAAATTAGAGGTCCCAACAGCAATTACATAATCGCAGTTATTCATTCTTACATATCTGGCAGCTTCATATGGAAAGTCAAAGAACTCGTTCTTAGTGAACGTAATTAATTTACTTTCAGCCTCAGAGTCACAATCAGGTTTTTCTTCATATGGTGAAACAAAATCAGCAAACTCGTCTTCAATGATAAAATCATTAGACTTTTCATTTTTACATGAGAAAGAAATAACAAGTAGTAATAATAGTATTTTTTTCATAAGTACAATTTAAGAATTTCTTTCTTCATCTTCAAGGTCTCTTGCTTTTTTAAGCGAAGAGGCGACTAATCCTGCAGGTACTGAAACAAGTCCAACTCCAATCATTAAAACGAAAAAAGTAAATATTTTACCCCCAACAGTAATGGGGTAAACATCTCCATAACCAACTGTGGTTAAGGTAACTATTGACCACCAGGTACTGTGAAAAACGGATTGAAATACCTCAGGCTGAGCTTCATTTTCAAAATAATATATTCCAGCCGAACTAATAAAAATCAAAATTATTGATACCATTAAGAACAATATTAATTCCTCACGAACTATTTTCGCTGCAGTACCAAATCTATTTAGAGCTTCGTTGTATCTTATCAATTTTAAAATTCTAAAAATTCTAAAAATTCTAAATGCTCTAACGAATCTGAGATCGATAAATCCTGTTAAAAAATATGGGAAGATTGCCAAGAAATCAATAATTCCGTAAAAACTAAAAATGAAGCTTAATTTTTTTGGGGAAACATAAATTCTCAATATGTATTCAATTGTAAAAATGATTATACATATTAATTCAAATGTATTTAAAAAACTATTCATTGCAGCACTATTATCAGGAAGTGTGTCAAGAGCAAATGCGAAAAGCGATAATAATATTAGTGCTTGAATTGAATAGTCAAAAACTTTTCCCTGAGGTGATTGATGATCTTCAACTAAAACATATAATTTTTCCTTTATTGTCATATCTGTTAATTTATCAGTTTTTTAGCCTTGTTTATAAACTCCATATGCCTATCCTTGATATTATTTTTAAATTTTTCTGAATTAATTGATTTTAATGCTTTTTTTAGAAATGGAATTGCTTTTTTTCTATTTAGTTCGGCATGACATAATGCAGATCTTAATTCGTAATATGTAATTCTCCAATCTTTGTCTTCTAAGTCAGAATTTTTTAATTCATCTAAGCATAAATTATAATATTCAATGGATTTTGAAAAATCTTCTAATTTCTCATTAATAAATGCTATATATATTAAGGAAGCAAAGTAATTATCGTCTTTATTTTCTTGACATAGGGTCATAAATTTTTTAGCATAAGTTAACGCAGTCTTTAGTTTAAAATTATTTGAATACATGTTAAGAACAAAATTTTCAAGGGTAACCCTGTAAAAATCATTAATTAAATAAGTGCTTGGTTTAGTTTTTATAGTTTCTTCAATAGCTTTTATCTGATTTTTTTTCCACTCAAACCATTTATCTTTAATCTCAACTTTTTCATAATATGATGCATAAAGAGTGCATAAATCAGCATAATCTTTGGAATTTCCAGAAAGATTGGCAAGAGTTAATCTTCTAGAATATGATTTTAAGTGAGATAATATTTCTCCGTTATCATTATTAATATTTTCAAGTAAGCTGTCAAACTTTACATCATAATACAGTTTCACCAGCTTGTTATATTGACCTTTATGATACCTAGAGCTAAAATATTTATCTATTTCAACCCACTTTTCAGATTTATTAAGAACAAATTTGTCTGAAATTTTTGGATTTTGCAAAATTCTAAGTAAAATCGGTATAATAAGACTTTGATCAAAATTCAAATATTTATACAGATTTTTATAAACCTGCTCAAATTTATCAATTTGCTCCTTTTGATTTGTAGCAATAATGTTTATTAATCTAATGATATCAGCATTCATTCTAAAATCATTGCTTAAATCAAGAATCGGCATTAATTGATCAACCAATTCATCGTCAGTAATAGGTGTCTTATCCTCAGGCCATGTATTATTGTAAGGATTAGATTTTTGATTAGGATTTTGAGAATTTCTGAGTTTATGAAGCCAAAATTTTTCTAATCTTACTTTATCATCGTATTTTTTTAAATGTTCATCTGAAAGTGAATTTTTAAAATTATCTAATAACTCAAATTGGTAACCAAAATCTCTCTTCAGACTGCACAATTTTTTTATTATTTCAAATGACATAAAAGATGAATATTTTTCATTATCAAAGCAGTTGTTTTTAATGAACTCATATTGTTTCTGATCGATTTGTTCGCCTTTATAAATTGAAACTATAGTGAACAGGTGACTTATAAATTTATCATCAGAAGCTTTGTTATATATTTTTTCGATATTTTGATATCTTTCTTCAATTTCATCTCCTGTTAAAATATCAGTGTCAGCCATATAACCAAAGTTCTCAATAATCTTGGCTAGCTTATTAAGCTTTGTAGCATTATTAATAAACTTAGAAAAAGCTATTAGCTTATCGAATTTTTTATTTGATATTAATCTTATAACTATCTCTAAAACAATCTTCTGGAAGCTTAATCTGAATTGGGGATTTGTAATTAGTGTGATTAATCTTCTGCATACTTGCATTAATGTCTCATAAGAATAATTTTCAGGATTTTTTAAAATTTCCGCTTGAAGTGAAATGTATCTTTTATTGTATTCAATTACTATTTGTTTTTCACTAGATTCAGAATCTTTTTCTGGAAAATTATTATTGGTATCCCCTAAATCTTTATGTCTTAAACTAAAAAAGGATTTAATTGCAGAAACAATTCTTTTATCCTTGAACTTGTACATATTGTCCTCTGATGAAAGATCTACCAGAAGATCATCGTTAACAGCTTTTTCTAAAAAAGATAAAATATCTAAAAATTCATACCCCCAAACCTTCGCAAGAATCTCAGCATCAAATTTATTTCCGATAATTGCAGCACTTTCTAAAAGTCTTCTCCACTTTTCATCATATGACTCAAATATTGAATGATAGTATTTGTCTGCTTCATCCGAGTTTGGTAAATCATTTTCTTCTAGAGTTCTCGTTAACAAATATCCATCTGGAGAAAACTTTAATGTTTCATCTTCAATCCATCCCTCAATGGTCTTTCTTATATATAAAGGGGTTAAGTAAAACATTTCATTATCATCTTCATATTTTCTGTTGAATAAGTCATTTATTTTATTAAGGGAATTTGTTTGAATCTTGAATGTGTAATTTTTATGATCACTAAGATGTTTCACAAAATCTTTGAGATTAACATGTTTTTTATCAGTGAAATCATAAAGATCTACGTATTCAAATGGTTTAAATTGATCTCGATTTAAATTATCTAAATCCTCCCTTAACGTCTCATAATTCACTCCTCTAAATTCATTATTATCTCCGCTTCTTAATGTCAGAATAATACAAATACTTTCTCTTATAAATTTATTGTTATTAGCAATTTTGATGAAATGCTTTAGGAATGAGTAAGTTTCGGGGTCAATAAAATGTAAATCCTCCAACACAAAAACAAAATCTTTTCCTTCATTTTCCAACTTTTCGATTATTTCAACACAGGTTTCCGTCATTGACTTTTGCTGATCTCTTTCATAGTCAGTTAAAATGTCTGTATTTACTCCGACCACTGAACCAGCAGCAATAGCTGTCTCTTTATAACTGGCAATCTGTTCTCCCCTATTTGAAAACTGGCGAATACCAAGTTTTTCTCCGAATGCTTGTAAAAATGGCTCGAAAGATGTGGCTCCTTCATCTTGAATTTCATCACAATCTCCATAATAGTAATCCCAATCACTCTCGTTGCTGTCATTAAGCATTCTTTCAGCTTCTTTTAGTGTTGCAGTCTTACCCATACCCATAGGAGCAGATAAAATCATTATGTCCAGAATATCATTTTTACTTCCTTTTGTGATTTTTTCATAGACTCGTTTTCTTGGATCAATAACATTGTTTAAAAAAACCGTTTTGTCAATTAGAGTTTGTTCTGTTGACAAAAGCTCTTTTTCACTATTATTTTTTTGAATGATTTTATCAATTAATTCATAAATCATTGTGACATAAACAACTATCATTAGACCATGAAACAATTTTAGAATACTAAACTCGGAAAGAATAAAGAAGTTTAAGTATAATAATGAAATTATTGCCATTATCATTCCCACTGCTGCTTGTGTCTTCAGATTACTATGTATGGAATTAGCGGTAAATCTGAAATAAGACCTAGATAGTAACCACGAGATAGTAAATGTGACAATAATTAAAAGTAAATGCTGTGAGGATGGGATTGTTTCATATTTAACGACATAAAAAAATGCAATTGGAAAGTAAGTTGTATAAAGGGATGTATTGAAAAATAATCTATAGCCCTTTATCGTGTGAAATCCGTCGAAATCTAGTCTGTTAACCAAAATAAGATTTAAAAAAGTAGGAAATAAACTCATCCCCAGGGTGAGGGAAAGCAACCATATTCTGGATGCTGCTTCTCTCGAATCTCCCTCAGGCTCTGGAATTAAATTAGAAACAGCATAAATCATTAGAAATGAGAATATGAGAGGAACTATAAAATAGGTAAAAACCTGTCTAAATTTAAAAACAAAAAGACTTAGAAATTCTTTACTTTTTTCTAAAAATTCTTTTTTATTAGAAAAAATTTCAATCGTGAATGTCTGCCTTATCTTTCTGTAATAGTGATCAACATAAGAAATTAATGATATGAGAATTAATGATTCAAGAAGAAGCAATAAAATTTTGATTATTGGTAAGTTCCTTTTCTCATGATTGAAACCTCTGGCAAAAATTGTTTGGGTAAAACCTCCGTCAGATTTGTAGCCAAAAAAGGAAGCTTGAACATACCAAATTTTCTCTTCAATAACATCAAGATCATTCATTACAAAAATACCGATAGTTTTGACATCTAATTTTTTAAGAATAGAATTCAAAAATTTAGTATCAGTATCACCATTAATTAATTTATAAGCATTTTCAGTACCTAAAATTGATTCTAGTTCATGAATTGGTATTATATAATGTGAGGAATTTTGTATGATTATTTGATTAGCAATCTCAAACATTTCATCATCACAATTTTTTCTGATTACTATTGACGGAAACCTTGCATCTCCAAGTGGACCCTTTTGAATATCAATTTCTTTACTGAGTAATAAGCTGCTTATGGCATCATCGTAAGCATATTCGATTGGATCATCGGCAAATGACATATATGAAGGAAAGCCGCTTAGTAACTCAAATAATTGAATCTTGTGATTCATATTCAACTCATTTGCACTTATAGTAAGATTAATTTTTTCTTTAAATTTCTTTGCAAATTCATTTTCCGAATCTAATTCTAATATTGAATCACAATAAGATTTAGCTAGATTCAAGTATTGTTTATTATCTGAAGTCTTCCTTGATATATAATCCAAAGATTTGACATGCTGTTCAAATTTGCTGATTTTAACTAAATCGTTGGAGTAAGTTGAATTACTAAAAAAAAGAAATGCGAATAATAATAATATTTTATTTGCCAGCTTAGTCATAATTAAATATAATCAATCAAAAAAAAACTTTAAAAGAATAAGTAAGAAATTATTATGTCTAATTCTATTCCCTAGATGAATCCTCCAGGGTAAATTACAGATTCACACTGGGTATTGAAAAGTGACAGAAATCAATTTGGATTATTCAAATGATTCAATTACCAGTAATATTATGTATTATCCACTTCGAGTTTTAGCTTATTTCTAAGACTTTAAACCATCTTAACATTCAGTTTAGTTACACAAGCTGTTCGGTATAATTATTGTTTACTCTGTTTTCATGAAATTATTTCCTACCAAATTTGATGAAGTTTTAGCAAAAGTTGACTTGATTCAGCCGATTAAGTATTCCAGTACAAGGAACTATAAAAACGGAAATGTAACTAAACTTTCTCCTTATATTTCTAGAGGTGTTATATCAACAAGGTTTATTTATGAAAAATTAGTTGAAAAGGGTTTTAATCTAAAAAAATGTGAAAAGTTTATTCAAGAATTAGCATGGAGAGATTTCTGGCAGCAAATATGGGTTAGTAAAGCTAAACTTATTGACCAAGATTTAAAAAGACCACAAGATGACGTAAATGATTTCAAAATAGCAAAATCTTTAGTTGATGCCAAAACAGGAATTGAATCTGTCGATAAGGAAATAAATAATCTCTACAGTACCGGATATATGCATAATCACATGCGTATGTATGTTGCTTCAATTGCAACTAATATTGCAAAAAGCCATTGGAAAGAACCTGCAAGATGGATGTATTATCACCTTCTCGATGGAGATTGGGCTAGTAACGCGTTAAGTTGGCAATGGGTAGCTGGTTCAAACGCAAATAAAAAATACTATGCAAATCAAGATAATATAAACAAGTACTTTAATAGCAATCAAAAAAACACCTTCTTAGACTACAGCTATGAGTTTATTTCATCAATGAATATTCCTGATGAAGTCAATGAAAAAATTAATTTAGATCTTAATTCAATCTCTGAAAAAAATAAAGAAATAAAACTAGATAACTCACTACCAACTTTAATTTACAATTACTATAATATCGACCCTAATTGGAGAAAAAATGAAAAAGCAAACAGAGTATTAATTTTTGAACCCAAGATTTTTGAAGAATATCCAGTTTCTCAAAAATGTTTAGATTTTTCAATAAATCTGTCAAAGAATATCGATGATATACAGATTTTTTTCGGAGATATTGATTTATTTAGCTCTGAGCATAATGTGTCTAATTTTATTTTTAAGGAACACCCACTAAACTCACATTATAAAGGTATTGAGGATCAACGCGATTGGCTTTGTAAGATTGAGGGAGAGTACTTATCTTTTTTTAAATACTGGAATAAGATCAGAAAAAAACTTATTTAACAACAATTTTTTTAACAGTTGATTTTTTTCCATCACTCAAAATAAGTGAATATACTCCCTGAGATAAATTAGAAATATCAACTGAATCAAAAATTATTTTCTGAGACATAACTTCTCTACCATTTAAATCAAAAATGGATATATTCAAGGGTTTATAAGAATTACTGATAATATTTAAAAAACCTTCGGATACTGGATTTGGATAAATATTAATTTCTAATAGATCATCAATTAAAGAAAGACTAGTAGCTTCATAAATTTCTTGAACTACATAATATGATAATTTTGGTTGTCTGTCTCTTGTTACGATGCCCCAATATTCTTCATTAGCAAAATTATCATAAGGAATTGCATTAGAAAACCCACCAGGATCTTGTTGATTTGGATTACCTGCCTTCCACCACTCATCACAAAATTCAAATAAAGTAACCCCAACACATAAATCAGATTTAGCGATAATAGCGTTTAATATTATTTCTGTTGCCTGGGCTTGTTGCGATTCGTTTTCAGAATTTGAATTAATATTAAAACTATCAGCTCCGGCTTCGGAGATATACATTGCTTTGT
>Ga0163109_10002491_pt1 | contig 14345 bp, 11 predicted proteins | sample CRUFie1St13metaG_FD_108704 | JGI IMG/M metagenome (GOLD analysis project Ga0163109, IMG submission 108704) | Marine microbial communities from the Costa Rica Dome - CRUD Field 142mm St13 metaG | ecosystem: Environmental > Aquatic > Marine > Oceanic > Photic zone | place: Costa Rica: the Eastern... | reverse complement strand
TATCTTTTGAAAACTATGCTCGGCTTCGCGTCAAAGGCGCAATTATTGATTTTTTGAGAAAGTTATCAAATTTATGTAGAGGGACTATTAAAAGAAAGCAGGACTTTGATAAGGCCAGTCGAAAGTTGGAGGTAGAATACAAAAGACTACCTACTTCAGAGGAAGTTGCGCAGGAATTAGATATACCTATTTCGGAGCTTATGTCCTGGAAACATGATTTTGCTGCGAGCAAACATCAAAGTATAGAAGAGGCAACGGAGGCGTATGGAGACTTTTTATTCTCTGGAGATCAATCTGTAGAAGAGAAAATTTTAAATGGCGAATTGAAGAGTATTTTAAGGGCTAATATAGGTCGTCTGAACAAGCAACAACTGTTAGTTCTTCAACTATATTATGTTGAGGAACTAAACGTTTATGAGATTGCAGAAATCTTGTCCGTTTCAACCGGCAGGGTATCACAAGTAAAATCGGCGGCTATTAAAGAACTGCGCAAAATAATTGAGAGTGAAGTGAATGCATAATATAAAATCAAATGCAGCAAGCCGTGAATTTTCGCTACACCTTACTATTCAAAGTAGTGATATTATAAAAACCAGTATTGGAGAACCTTCGCAACTTTCAATTTCATGTGATATTTCTGAGGTGCCATCAGTGCATTGTAAATTGATTATCTCACAAAAACAGCAAGACTTGGGTGCAATCGGGACGATAAAATTTGAAAAAACAAGGCCCATCGCATCAGCGAACTTAAATTTACCGGTACTTTGTTTCGATGAGTTAAAAAGCCTATTACTATACAGTCCCCCTAGGCCTGCTTCTTTATTTTTAAAAACATCACAATATCAAGAAAACAACAATGGATACTTGCCCATCAAAAATTCAGGGCAGGCACTTGATATTTATAATTTGAGTTGGCGGTATCCTATCTTATAGGTGTAATTCTTGCAGACAAAAGTAATATAGCTTCAAACCCGTTTTTTAGCATTGCTCGTCTATTCTAGCTTTTATTAAGTTTTGCGTCGCCTTTATCGATAAGTTTCTGCGCTTCTTTTTTGGGTAGATCTAGAATTGTATCTTTAGCAAGTTTTTTACCGTCAGCAGTTGTTTCTTTTAGAATTAAGATTTCCAATTTTGCTTCCTGCACATCATCATCATCAAAAAGGCTATCGTACTCGTTTAGGTCTTCATCGTCTAATCCATCAAAAATGTCTGTGTCCTCAACTTCGCTGAGTGCCGAAATGTAAGGATCGTGAAGTGTAGCATACAGTTTTTTTCTTAGAATCCAACTTTTAGCTGCAAGAAGGGCTAGCCGGCTCGAGCGTTCTTTTTCTATTTCAATCTCTCGATTGACCTCTGATAAAGCTTCCCTGAAAGAAAAGTTTGCATATTTGACCAAGATTTCATTTCGGTCTGCCAGTATGTAAGGTGTAAGTTTTTCTTCTTTTTGATCTTCCATGATCCCTCTCCATCATCTTGGCACACTACTTGCAATATTTGAACCAAATCAACGCGAATATGGATAAAAAAATGAAATTCATAGAAGGACATTTAAAGGTACACTCTGAATCTCTTGCGCTTAGGTCAAAGCGAAATGAGATCCTGTCCTCAAATATCGCAAATGCCGCTACGCCAAATTTTAAAGCTAAAGATTTAGATTTCAATGAAATGCTTAATAATAAAATGGGGTTTGGGGAAGTTAATACAAACGACAGGCGGCATTTTAAGGTAAGCATTGGTCCAAACGAACAGGGTGTTAAATTTCGACAAAATGTAACGCCGTCAAAAGATGGTAATACTGTCGAGTTGCACGTAGAGCAAATGCAATTCTCCGAAAATGTTATGCGTTACCAATCGTCGCTTGAATTTTTAAATCGTAAGATAGCTGGTCTAATGTCAGCTATTAAGGGTGAGTAGTATGTCTGATATTAAAAATGTATTCGACATAGCAGCTCGAAGCATGTCCGCGCAGATGGTCCGGTTAAATACTGTTGCCAGTAACTTAGCAAATGCGCGGTCTGTTGCCTCGTCAGAGGCAGAAGCTTACAGAGCAATTAAACCAGTTTTTAAGACTATTTATGCAGACGATTTACAAAAAAGCGGAGTGTCCTCAGTGGATGTTGTCGACATCGTGAAGGTAGATAGGGCACCAGATAAAACTTATCAACCCGGCCATCCCAAGGCTGATAAAGACGGATATATTTATACCGCTGCAGTGGATACAGAAGAAGAAATGGTCGAGATGCTTGAGGCATCTCGACAATATGAAAATAACGTAGAAGTCATCAGCACTTTAAGGGGTTTGATGATGCGAACAATCAATATGGGTAAATAGGAGCCAACATGACCACAGTAGATCCAAACAGCGCCCAAGCTGCTCTTTTTGAAAAGCTTGGTTTAACCAAGCAAACTGATATGCAAAAAGCTCGAAGCGATAAGTTAGGGCAGTCTGACTTTTTGAAATTGATGACTACCCAACTTCAAAATCAAGATCCTTTTGCTCCCATGGACAATGGAGATTTCATCGCACAAATGGCGCAGTTCTCAACAGTGACTGGAATTGAAGAAATGAATTCTTCTCTGGGAAAGTTAGTTGAGGAATTTGACCAAGCACGAATTGCTACTGCTTCCAATCTCTTAGGGCATTCGGTTCTTGTTCCTGGAGATATTGGTCGAGCGGATGAAAATGGAGAGCTGCATGGAGTACTCGACCTTCCCGAAGCGACAATTAGGACTGAACTCATTTATAGAGATGCAGAGACAAATTCGGAATTTTTTAGAGACGATTTGGGTCCAAAAGGCGCAGGTCTAGTAGGTTTTAAATGGGATGATATTCCCCTCGAAATTCTAGAAAATAATAAGAGAATTAAAATAGAAGCCCTTATCGATAGTGGTAACGGCCCAGAACAATTAAGTCCTTCGATCTACTCACGGGTTATTTCGGCTTCAGTAGGTGCTGGAGATACGAAACAGGTCTTACTTAATGTCGAAGATTACGGGGATTTGGATGTATCATCTGCGGTGAACTTTAGGTGACCTTAATTGTTTAAAAAAAATCCAGATTTTATTTGGCACAGAAATTGCAAAGCTATTACTAAATTTTACTTGCTCAATGGGAGTTTAACATGTCATTTTTTACTGCACTAACTGGTCTAAAGGGTGCTCAAACCGATATCGCTACTACATCCAACAACATCGCGAATGTTGGTTCCACTGGGTTCAAAAAGAGTAGGGCGGAGTTTGGAGATATTTTTAGTACAACTCCATTGCAGACAAATGTAATCGGCGCTGGTGCGGGTACGAAATCGATAACTCAGCAATTTTCTCAGGGAAATATTGTTCAGTCGACCAACACGCTAGACATGGCAATTTCCGGGCAAGGTTTTTTCGCAATGAAAGCTGGCGGAAACGCGGGGCAGACGGTATATACACGAAACGGATCGTTTGATGTTAATGATGCTGGTTACATTGTCGATAGTAACGGTCAGTTTCTCTTAGGTTACCCTGTGGATTCTGACGGTGCAGTATCCGATACTACTTTTGAAGGCTCTGTTAAATTACAATTACAATCTGAATATGGGGACCCCAAAGAAACAACACTAATCGGGATGGGTGTAAATCTACCAGCAGATGCTGAAGTCATCCCGTCTTCTGTGACTTTTGATGTTAATGATGCAGAGACCTATTCTGCGTCTTCATCTGTTACAGTATTCGATAACATGGGTAATCCTAAATCGGCCACAATTTTTTATATCAAAACACAAGACCCATCAAATGATGACGCGACTTTTAAGTATGATACTAAGATGTTTGTAGACGGTGAGGAAATCACACCCACACTCACAAGAGCCACGGATTCCTCTGGTAACTTTCAGTTCATTGATAGGTTCGGACAAAAGACCACTGTTCCAACTGATCCTGCATATATTTTAGAAGGTAAAGGTTCACCGTTATACAGGGCGGATGATTTAAGTGCTGCATTTGATTCTACACCTGCAATGTTGTCTGGATTGAACATTAATTCATATCTTGGCGACGGTAAAACTGTAGAAATCGTAACTGATCCGCTACATTTTAACCGAACTGTAGAGTATCAAAATTTGCAAGATACAACCCCTGCGGATGGTAGCCCATTTTGGGGGAAAGATTTTTTACTTGTTGATGTGGATGGAAGTGGCCCAGTTTCGATTGATATACCTCCAGGAACATATAGTGGAACAGAGTTAGCTGCTGAGGTCGAAAATGCTCTACGAAATGCTTTTGGTGATGATAAGAAAATTCAGTTGACTGACAACGTCGACGAGAAGTTCACGATTGATATCAAGAAGACCGCTGGAGATGGGAAATCAACTGGCTTAATTACTCCAATAGAAATTAACATACATTCAGAATCATGGGCCCAGACAGACGTTCCTACCATTAAGGAAGGTTTGGAGATGGATGATTTCCTAACGCATGCCCAAATTCTTATGACTGCTGGGTTAAATTCTTATTCTCAAGATGGCACGGGTATTGATGCCAATAACGCTGATGAATTAGGTGTTAATGGGCGTATGTTTAAGCAAACTATAAGTACTGCTTCAATGACGGAAGTTCCGACAGTTTCCAATGTGATAACTGACTTTGACGTTATTAACGTAAACCATTTGAACGAAGACATCGATGCCTCGGCTGTTGCGCGTTATGTAGCGTATTCTAATGTAAATGATGTGCCAGAAATTAAAGCTTATGATGGAAAAACTAAATCTGCTGATGCGGGTAGTACTGGTTTAGCCTTTGGTACAGATGCAAACGGATATTTAACTATAACTTTGAATAATGACGTAATACCGACTTCTCCAGAGGTTTTAAGATTTCAACAGTCAGACGTTGGTAGAGATGATGCACAGACCGAATTCATTGATGAGATTGGCACAGATGAAATTTCCGTCACGGATGAAGTGCGGGGTAATACAACAACTGTGTTTACGCTTGATTTCAAGCCGATCACCGTTAATACGTCTGATCCACTTAACAATTCTCAGGATCCAATAACAATTCTGGCAAAGCCTTCAGAGCATATTGAAGCGTATTTTCAAGATACGTCCGGATTAGTCGAGGGCGTTAAGGATGTAAGTTATTCCAATAAGATAATTATTCGTGAGATAGGAAACTCAGCTAAGAGGACTAGTGCCGCAGGTACTGCCACTGCGACATCTAATGCGGCTGCCAATGCTCTTTCCATCGCATCTGCTGATAGTACTGATTTGGCGCAATACAAGTTGGATGCTGTTTCAGAAACCGTAAACTGGATGGATGAAAGAACGCCCGCATTTAAGATTGGGTACGATGAAACCAACCAGAGACTAACTTTTGATACTTTGAATGGGGTTCTTGGAAAAGGTACCGGGATCGGTTTTGATACATTTACTGTCTACAGCCCAACTTTAAGCAGTGGAACTAACGGTTTGGGAATTCCGCCTGTTGGTGAAGCTACGGAGGTAAGTCTTACGACAGATGACTTGATTTTTGGCAGCCCATTCGTCGCTGACGGTCCAGAAGTACGTTCGCAAAATAAGCGCTACGGTATGACAGTTGAGTTCGACACGGTTGCAAATAATTTCAACTTTAGAAGTGGCACAACTGGAGAGGCACTTAGTGCGAATACGGTTGTAGGTGTTACAAGTGCCCAGTCAGAATCTAGTATTGCAGTTGGCAGGTACAACCTAACAAACACTGGTGCTCGAGATGCAACGGATGATGCATCTTACGCTTATAATAAAATTGGTAACGGTTCGAATAACGTTATGGGAATTCCAAGGTCTGGTGTTGAGGGATATACGCCACCCACTGGATTGGTCTCTAGGCCCGCGATAGCTGAGGGTGCTGAAGCGCTCATGGATATGACAAGAGCATTTACAGTTACATCGATCGCTAATGAAAACCAATTCACAGTAGTGAGTAATGGTGTAAGCGGCCTTATTACAATTCCAGAAGGGAATTACAAAGGATCAACCTTAGCCGCTGCTTTAGAAACGCGGATCAACCAAATGGTAAATCCAATATCTGGGGAAGCTGTTGGGGGAGTAGAAGTTGTATATGACAGTAATAAGAATAATTTCACTTTCACTACAGCAACAACTGGGGAAAGATCCATATTTAGTATTAATGGTGCCCTACGATTTGGTTTAAATGACGTTCCTCTGGGTTTAGGTGATGAAGCCCAAGTTCGAACTCCTGTCCAAGCAGAAGACGAACTAGGCCGACCGTTGTTTATTTCACCTACAGGAGAAATAACGACCAACAACCAAGATTTTGTTGATAACATGGTACAGGATTTTTATCCACTATATCTTGATGAGGGTGAGCTGACATTTGGCTTAACAGGTGAATTAATTAGCCCAATTACAAATGTAAAATATACTGGGTTCCCAAGTAAGGAGCTGACAGTAGATTTTACGAATGCAACATCTTACGATCAGCCTTTCGCAGCAACTGATGTTACTCAGAATGGTTATACAAAAGGAAGATTAACTAATCTAGAAATTGACGGTTATGGGAATGTTCAGGCTGGCTACTCTAATGGTCAAGATGTCGTTTTAGGCAAAATAATGATAGCAAGTTTCGCTAACCAAGCTGGTTTGAAACAAATCGGTAATTCAACCTTTATTCAAACTGCTGCTAGCGGGCAACCAGAGCTTGGGCAGGCAGCTGAAGATGGTTTTGGGCAAATTCTTTCAGGTTCGCTGGAAAGATCTAATGTAGATATAACTGAGGAGCTTGTAAATTTAATTACATCTCAAAGAAACTATCAAGCAGCAGCTAAAGCCATCGAGACATCAACCAGTATGACCCAGACAATAATAAATATCAGAAACTAAAATTGTTATTTTAATTAGTTATGGATAGGTTAGCTCAAACTGCTTTAAGTGCGATTAGGCAAATGCAAGATCTGAAATATGATCTTGCGCATAATTTAGCGAACGTGAATGTTCCTGGGTTTAGGCGAGACCTTCCAAACGAGGGTAATGCGGGTTTCTTGCAAACCCTAGACGAGGTTACGGCAAAAGTTTTGCCGCTCGAAACAGACACACGCTTATTTTCCAGTGAAATGGGACGTTTAGAGAATACCGGCTTGGAAACTGATGTAGCAGTTTTAAACGAGGGTTATTTTTATGTCCAGCCTGAGAATGGGCAGGTTGCATTATCTAGGCGTGGCGATTTTTCAGTAGATGCTCTCAATCAACTTGTGAACGGTGTAGGAGATTTAGTTCTATCGGATGGATTAGCTCCAATCGTATTACCTCCATTCACCTCTATAAGCATTACAGATATTGGTGAGGTATTAGTTCAACAACCAGGTGCGCCAACAGGAGAGCTGACCAGCGCTGGATTTATCGGTTCAACAACAAGTGAATTAGATCAGTTAACAAAAAGTTTAGATGGACAAATCAGAAAATCTGACGGTACAGTGCCCGCTCCTGACCAAACAGGAAAGTTTGGACAAGGCTTCTTGGAGGCATCCAACGTAAACGCTATTGAGGAACTGGTAAGAAATTTAGATATGCAGCGTCAATTCGAAATAAATGTGAAATTGATTAAAAAAGCCAGTGAGATTGACAGTGCTGGAACAAAGCTAATGAATCTTCCGAGTTAAATTAACTACTTGGCATGGACTTTGCTCTAATTAGCTAAATTCTAAAGGGCAAAACATGTCAACATCAGCAATGCACGTCGCAAAAACCGGTCTTACTGCTCAGCAGTATAAAATGCAGGTAATTGCAAATAATCTCGCAAACGTTAACACTACAGGTTTTAAGCGAGATAGAGCAAATTTTGAATCTTTATTTTATCAAATAGTAAAGAACGCCGGGTCTCAAACCGCAGACAATACTGCTTTAACTTCTCCCTTGGCAGTGGGAACCGGTGTTAAGGTTGTAAGCACTCAGAAGCTTTTCACTCAGGGTGGTTTGGTTAGTACTGATAACTCATTGGACCTTGCAATTGATGGATCAGGCTTTTTTCAGGCACTACTGCCTGACGGGCGCGTAGGGTACACACGAGCTGGAGTTTTGTCCCGAAATGCAGAGGGTCTACTTACGACTTCCAGTGGATACGTAGTTCAACCACAAATAACTATACCGAACGATGCTACAGGCATAAATATATCAAATAGCGGAATAGTGAGCGTAACAGTTCCAGGAAATGATTTTGGGCAAGAAGTTGGGCAGATATCCTTGGTAAACTTTAGCAACCCTAGAGGCTTAACTCCCATTGGCGAAAACTTCCTTGTCGAGTCGTCCGAAAGTGGTCAGCCGCAAGCTGGGGCTCCCTTAGATGGAGGTTTTGGAAAAGTCTTACAAGGTTACGTTGAGAGTTCTAATGTAAATGTTGTACAGCAACTCGTTGATATGATTGAAACACAAAGAGCTTATGAAGTTAGTTCGAAGTCTATCACGGCTGTTGATGAGATGATGCAATTTATCTCTCGCAATCTTTAGGTGAATTATGAGTAGATTATTATTTGTTTTGTTTCTATTACTTCCTGCCTGTGGTCGCTATGTCGAAGATCGTCTAAGTGAGGATTTCGAACCAATTTATTTATCAAATACGGATGAGGAGCAGGCACAGTCGGATTATGGTGCGATCTATAAACCAAATCAAAGTGGGCTGTTTGCAATGGAAAGCAGAGCCCATCGAGTTGGTGACATTCTAACAGTATCCTTTACTGAAAGTTTTCAAGCTACAAAATCTCAGAATGCTGCAAGTTCAAAGTCTAGTGACTCAACGGTTACATTGCCCAATATCCTTGAGAATTTGGCAGGCAAAGATTTAATTCCAGAGTCTACAGATTTGTCAGCAGGTACGGAGCAGTCATTCACTGGTTCAGGTTCAAGTAATCAGTCTAATTCATTAACTGGTCTGATTTCTGTTCACGTAGTACGGGTCTTCGGAAATGGAAATCTCGAAATATTGGGTCAAAAAAAGCTGACATTGAATAATGGGGATGAGTATATCCGCGTAAGCGGTATTGTGAGACCGCGAGATATATCTTCTGACAATGTGGTGCCGTCAGATAGAATTGCTAACGCAGATATAGATTATATTGGTGCCGGTGATACTGCAGTTTCAGGAAAAAAGGGTTGGTACTCTAAATTTCTCGAAACCGTATCTCCGATTTAGGGGTATAATATGAAAATCTGTAAGCAAATAATTTCCCTCTTAATTCTGATTATAACTATGTCTGCGTCCGCGTTTGCAGACAGACTAAAAGACTTAACATCGCTTGCAGGAGTTAGGTCGAACCAATTGGTTGGATATGGAGTTGTCGTTGGTTTGGCGGGTACTGGAGATGGTAACACTGGTATAACGCTTCAATCTATGCAGTCACTTGTATCAAGGTTTGGTGTGACGTCGGAAGTTGAGGGCCTCAACGGGGATAATTCTGCTGCGGTAATGATTACTGCTGATTTGCCGCCTTTTACAAAACCAGGTCAAGCAATCGATGTGACTGTGTCAACTATTGGAGGCGCTGAGTCACTAAAAGGTGGAACCTTATTAATGGCGCCACTTTTAGGTGCTGATGGCGAGACTTATGCGATTGCGCAAGGAAATGTCGTCGTAGGCGGACTTGGTGTGACAGGTGCTGATAATTCGTCCCTGACAGTAAATATCCCTACCGTTGGAAGAATACCAAGGGGAGCATCAGTAGAACGAATAGTTCCCACTGAATTTCTAAATACTGATTTTGTAATTTTGAATTTACACCGTGGAGATTTTTCGACTGCAAATAATGTTGCTGAGTCAATTAATCAAAATTTCGGCCCTGAAACGGCAGTAGCATTGGATACAAATAGTATACGAGTAAGGGCACCGGCCGATCCCGGACAAAAAGTAGCTTTCGTGTCTTTACTGGAAAATTTAGAGGTGGAAAGAAGTGAGCCTCCTGCGAAAATTATTATCAATTCTCGATCTGGCACACTTGTTATTAGTGGGAACGTAAAAGTTACGCCTGCTGCTGTTTCCCATGGAACCCTATCAGTGCGCGTTACAGAGGATCAAAATATTGATGGCGGGGACGCTGTTGCAATTGGAGCTGGAGCACAAGCGAACGCCGCCGCTGCTGCTGCACCTGATACTGAAATTGAGGTGCAAGAAGATGTCGCTAAAGCATTTTTATTTGATGCAGGTGTATCACTTAGTGAATTAGTAGACGCAATAAATGCAGTTGGGGCAACGCCGTCTGATCTAGTTGCTATTTTAGAGGCTTTAAGAGAGGCCGGAGCGTTAAATGCAGAGCTAATCGTAATTTGAGGCTTTTTTATGATTAATTTATCAACCAAGAATTACTTAAACGCAGGTTTTATCGTGTCTGAAGTTGGGCAGGGTGTAGAGCAAAGTAAGGGCATGAATACAAAATATTCTGATGCTGAGGCCAATAATTTGGCTAGCTTAAGTGATGTGGCTGATCAATTTGAGGCCATATTTCTGGAAACACTGCTCAGGCAAGCAAGGGAGAGTAAGCTCAGTGAAGGGTTATTTGAATCTAAGGCTGACGATAACTTCGAACAAATGTTTGATCAAGAACTAGCTAACAGTGCAAGTAAATTGGTCGATATAGGTATTGCAGACGCGATTGTCCGACAATTGTCGAAGGGCTAGGATTTTGGAATGAGCGATATCTATGGCATAGCCAAATCTGGACTACAAGCTTACAAAGAAAGCCTGGCGACCACCGGTCAGAATATAGCAAATGTCGGCAATGAGAATTATGCGCGTCGGGAAGTCAACCTAACAGAGGTCAGATCGTCTACAGCAGATGTTTTATCCATCTCCTCAAATACAAGCTACGGTGTTAAAATTGACGGCATTACTCGAGCATTTGACCAATTCATCGATCTACAATTGCAAACAGCATCTTCTAGTCTATCTTTTGCGACATCTCAGACTTTGATACTTGAGAAACTGGAACAAGTTCTTCGACCGTCTGATAGTACAGTTTCGACTAAGTTGAATGATTTTTTTTCATCTCTATCAACCGTTTCGCAGGATCCATCAGATCTGGCTGCTAGAAATATCGCGATCGATGCTGGAAGAGCCTTAGTCTCTGAGATTACTAACGTTGCAAATGGTATTAATGATATCCGAAAATTGGTGTCTGATACTATTTTAGGAAATATTAAAGATTTTAATAATACCCTTGGGCTTCTGAGTAGTGTCCAAAAAGAAATTTTAGGAAATTCTAGCCCTAAAAGCACGCCGAATAGTCTTCTTGATCAACGAGATGCTCACCTAAAAACTCTTAGCGAAATCGCTGATATTTCGGTAGAATATCTACAGAATGGCTCAGTAAAAGTTATGTTAGGTACATCTGGTCAAGGCCAAACATTAATTAATGAGTTGGATCACAGAACATTAGTACACCAAAGAGTAAACGGTTCATCAAGTATTTTCTTAAGTGGGAACGGAAGCGATATATCTTCGAGAGTCCAGATTCAATCTGGAGAAATTGCGGGTAATCTGGCTGCAGATGTCACGCTTACATCTACGAATAATTCACTGGATGATTTAACGGTAGCTCTAACCAACGAGTTTAATGAAGTTCACCGCTTTGGTGTTGATTTAAACGGTGATACAGGATTGGATTTTTTCACACTGGAAGCAGTCGAGATAAAAAAGACGTCTATGCGAGATAGTACAGCTCAAATTAGGGTTGATGGTAATTTAGCTAGTAAACTCGGTACCAGTTTGCTCGTGAGCTACGACTCGAAAAAAGAGAGTTGGGCTATATCCGATGCAAACGGTGAGATATTACAAGAATTTAAGGGAAGTACAGAAATAGATGGTGTCCGATTCAGTATTGAGGGAAGAGCTGCACTTGGTGATCGTTTCAATCTTCAGTTTACTAATGGATCTGCAGAAAATTTAAGATTGAAGGTTCTTGATGGAAAAAAAATAGCGGCTAGTTCCTATTACTCAGTTGAACCAGCTGTCGCAAACTCTAGTAATGCTAATATTACAATTGAGCGCTTTAAGGAAGGTCGAGAAGATAATTTATTGAATTTAAATCCAGTATTCTCCCAAACTAGAGACGCAGCCAATCCCATAAGTTTTGTAAGCGCTGGCGCATTAGGCTATCTCGAAAATGTTGAATCAATTACAGATTTGACAACATTGAAATCTCAGGCATCCATTCAGTTCAGTACAGCCCTGTCGGATCTTGATACTAACTCTAAGTTAAAGATCACACTCGGGAGTAATGAGTACACTTTTTCAGTGGGTAATTTCATTAGTGACGTCTCGGACTATCGCGAAATTGCTGAAATTTTGAATGAAGGTAACCTAAAGTCCGACACTGGCTCATATTCATTTACTGATTTAGGGCTTTTTGCAGGTGGAAATGATTATAGTTTGTCTGTTTCATCGGCTGCTCAGCCACCTTACTCAGGTTTCCAAAAAATAAATTCTGGTACGTTGAATAATTTTTCAGGTCTATTAAAGCCTGCTGATGAAGGCACTGCCAAGCTTCAGGTTTTTACACGAGAAGGAATACAGCTTTCTGGTGAGCCTTTAACTGAAGAAGAGGCAAACCAGTTAATTTCTAAAACAAATGGGTTTGCAACTGATGCAAAATATTCAGCAAAATATACCGCAGTTGGCTCAAACGATACATACATCGGTGCAGAAATTTCTCGGGTTACAACTACAGGCGCTCAAACCAGAGTAATCTCTGGCATTGGCTTTTCTAATAATCTGAATTCATACGCCGCCAACAGTTTTCCATCCAGCAGGGCTGCCATGCCTTCTGATATTACTATTTACACTGACGCAGGACGTACTGGAGAAATTTCAGTACCACAGGGGATGATGGCTGGCCAGATTGCGGAGAAAATTAATTCGGAAGTTGGAGCATTCGGAATTGATGCATTGGCATCAAATAGGCTAGAACTATTTAATTTCCAAGATGGACGAATTCAGTTTGACCTTTACGGAAATAACTCTGAAGCGTCAGCGATAGACGTGACAATATCGAATAATGACACGCAAGGACTAGTTTCTGAGATAAATTCTAAAAGTGCAGAAACTGGAATATCGGCTTCTGTTTCCGGAACTGGTGCAATTTTACTTTCCAAAATAGATGGAAATGATTTAGCAATAAAAAACTTTAACATTGCTTCCGGGACGATATCTGCCCGACAAATAGATAAATTCGGAGAGGCCATTCAGAGCTCGCCGGTAGTTGTCACTGACACTGAGCATTTAATTTCAGGTGGGCAAATAGAATTACGAAGTCCTGCTTCGTTTGACCTGGAAATCGATGGTGTTACACAGACAAGTGCTGCTTCAAGTTTTGAAGATGGTTTCGTAAACAAAATCCATAATTCTGAAGAAAACCATACTGAATATAGCTTTAAAGCTAGCTCGCTGGTTGATGGCAATCTTCTAGATGTTCATCAGCTAAATGCAGTAGCGTCATCGAGTTCTTATAAAGTTACGTTAGCAAGTGACAACTCAAATCAAGATATTACAGCAGCTTTTTCACCAAGGGTTTACAGTGAGTTTTCTTCCAATGAAATATCTAGCAATCTGGTAAAAGAGATAAGGGCTGATGCCCCTAAAAGTAGATTTACAGGTGATGACTTTACGTTGAGTGATGGTTTTCCATCTAATGGGAGTAAATTTGAATTAACACTTGGCGAACAAAGCTATGTTGCAACTCTTAATACCTCTCTGGAGTATACTATTTCAGGGTCAACTGTTAATATTGGCTCCGAAACTTTTACCTTCTCAGAAGCTTTAGAAAGAATTGTTGCTGCTTCAACATTCTCTGTAACTGGTCCAGAGGTTGGGCGACTGAACGTAGGTTTCGAGCAAAATGGGTCAAGCTTTAGGTTTTTCGCAAGTGCTTACGACGGAGTTTTGAGCGGTCATGCGTTAGTTGCAGCTTCCACGAATTCAGCAGATCAAAAGAGTGCCTTCCATATTTCAGATACATCGGGAGCAGAGATACTTACCAGGGAATTCGACCTTACGCAAAATGACCAAACTGACTTTGCAGAACTAGTCATTGGCGTGACAACTTATTCTTTATCTTTTGAGACTGCAGGTGATACAATCACTGCTGTTCCGGCGCTGCCAGCTGGAGTTGTCGTTTCGACAGTTTCTACTGGTACAAATCTGGCAAAAATGAAAATTGAAATTGCAGAAAGTGTGGCTGAGAAAGACATTCGCTTAAAAGGGACTGATAATTCTACGACGTTCGGCTTTATTACTGCTGGGTCACAAGTAACACTGGACGGAAATAAGTTTCTTCTTTCAAATTATGACAATAATAGAATTACAACAACTTCGGAAGTTTCATCACTTGC
>Ga0163109_10002489_pt1 | contig 14348 bp, 12 predicted proteins | sample CRUFie1St13metaG_FD_108704 | JGI IMG/M metagenome (GOLD analysis project Ga0163109, IMG submission 108704) | Marine microbial communities from the Costa Rica Dome - CRUD Field 142mm St13 metaG | ecosystem: Environmental > Aquatic > Marine > Oceanic > Photic zone | place: Costa Rica: the Eastern... | reverse complement strand
ATTACATATGTTATAAACGGTACCTTCATGTAAGGTGCAAATGTAGTGTTTTTACCACACTTGTAAAGAGGAAATATCGTCGAGCGGACCTCCTTTTTCAGCATTTTTAATAATCCCTTTTACGAGCTCGGCCGCGTAATCTGGCCATCTGATGTATTGAGGCGTAGGAGCAGATAGAAATTCATCAATCTCAGGCTTGAAATCTTCAGAGAATTCCGGAATCATTTTGAGTCCAATTTTCTCAGCGGCTAATCCATTGCACAACTGCTCGTATTGTCCTTTTATTGGAATGACCAACACCTTTTTGCCCAAATGAACCGCCTCCGCAGGAGCTTCAAACCCTGCCCCACAGATGATGCCTGTACAGCTACGCAGAGATTCTTTAAATCCTTCCACATTCGCGGGTTTCACACTGATGTTGTGTTCTTCCATACTTGCCTTGTCCTTGGCAAATACTTCGAACTTGGTAGTTGAGAAACCCTGAAGGATTCTCACAATGTATCTACTATCATACGAGGGCAAATACACTGTGTAATGCCCATAATCAGTGGGTGTTAGTGATCGAATCTCTGCCCGAATAATGGGCGGCAGCACCTTTGGCCCATAAGCGTTAAAATGGAATCCAATGGCATAGGTTGCTGGAGACATATTGCGCAATACCCATTCCCAATGCCAAATTCTTTTAGATGGTCTTGGGGCATCTGGTGATAAGTAGGCTGCTTGATGGCTTAATTGTAGTGCCTTTACGCCTCTAATCTTGCAAGCATAGGAGGTCACAGCTTCAAAATCTATAATTACAAGATCGTATTTTTTGACGGGTAAGCGGAGGACGTCCAAACAAAATTGGACCAATTTATTCTTCCATAAACTTCTCCAATAACTGACCGACCCATGCTTGTCGTACACCATGGTCAAACCATGAAATTTGTAGCGTATGGGGACGCCCACGTCTAAATCAGATTCTGTGCCCGCGATTAATACATCCACCGTACCGTGTGTCGCAAATCGTGGAATAAGGTCTCTGGCACGTGCGACATGCCCATTTCCGGTGCCTTGGAAGGCGTATAAGATGTTCAACGTTATGCCGATTTGATTCGAACCTCGACGATATCTTCCATTAACTCCTTCGGTGAGAATTCAATGATATCATCATCTTCGCTCAAGTTTTCGCCATCTAATTTACCAACAGGATGAGTGTAAAGACTCCATTTTCCGTTGGAATATTCCAACGCACTTAAATTTTCCACCCAATCTCCACTGTTCATGTAAACAGTAGATTGCTTGCCTCTTTTGACCTCGCGAATCTGAGGTTGATGAATGTGTCCGCAAATGACATAATCATAGCCCTTTTCCATGGCCAATTCTGCTGCAACGTTCTCAAAATCAGCAATAAACTTCGCAGCTTTTTTAACACTGTCCTTGATCCTCTTCGAGAGCGAGTACTTCTCTTTACCTCGTTTTTCTAGGTACAGGTTGATGACTCTATTGATCCAGATTAAGAGGTCATAGCCCCACCCTCCTAGCTTAGCGATGAATTTTGCTTGTTGGATACTGATATCAAATACGTCTCCATGGAAGATCCAAAATTGTTTATCTTTTAGTTCAATGATGAGTTTATTGGACAATTTGATGTTTCCGAGATCAAATCCCACGAAGCGTCTTAGGGCTTCGTCATGATTTCCAGTGAGATAATCAATTTTGACCCCGTTAGCTGCCATCTTCAATAAGGTTCTGACGACTTTTAAGTGTGATTTTGGGAAGTAGCGTTTACGAAAATTCCAAATATCAATGATATCGCCATTTAGGACGAGGCGTTTCGGCGAGATAGATTTTAAGTAGTCGTTTAGTTCTTTCGCGTGACATCCAAAAGTACCCAAGTGGATATCACTTATTACACAAATGTCTAACTCCCGTTTTTCCATGGCAAAGCATTTTAACAAACATGCAATACAGCCATGGACCGAAAGTTACAATAGGGTTAGAGAACCATTAATAAATGGGTATTTCTTAACAACTTAAAGTTGCAAATGTGTTAACTCAGTCTCTAGTTGAGCGCGAAGTTCTGAACTGGCAGATACCAATGGAAGACGTACGGTAGAACCGCAAACTGCTCGCAATTCGAGCAAGGCTTTAATGCCCGCTGGATTACCTTCCGCAAACAATAGATTGGTGAGGTCATAAAGCGATAAATGCGCCTCTCTAGCAGTGTAAAAATCTCCATCTAGGGCAGCGTCAACCATTGAACAGAACACTTCAGGCACGCCTTGTCCACTCACTGAAATAACCCCTTCAGCACCGAGAATCATCATGTGTAAGGTCAGGTTATCATCTCCAGAAATGACTTGGAAGCCGTCCGGGCGATTCATTAAGATTTCAGTAATCTGATCTAAGTTTCCACTCGCCTCTTTGATCGCTACGATATTCCCAAAGTCCTTAGCTAGGCGCACAGTAGTTTCTGCGCTGATGTTACTGCTGGTTCGACCTGGTACATTGTACAAAATAATGGGCAAGGTACTGCATTGACTCAAGGCAGCGTAATGTTGGTAAATCCCTTCCTGTGTGGGCTTGTTGTAATAAGGACTCGCACTAAGAATGGCACTCACACCCTCGACATCGAAGCTGGATATTTCATCCATTAAGGCCTGGGTGTTGTTTCCGCCGATGCCATAAATAACGGGTACTCGATCTTGTGCGTGTGAAATGACAGTTTGTAAAATCAACGACTTCTCTTCCGCAGTCAGAGTCGGATTCTCTGCTGTGGTTCCATTGACGACGAGGTAATCTACCCCATTTGTAATGCAGTGTTCGACCAATTTTTTTAGTCCTTCGTAATCCACACTTCTATTTTCGTGAAATGGAGTAATTAATGCCACTCCAACACCTGTTAAATCGATGGTTCTCATTTGGCTATAACGTTCAAGGTCTTCTGTAAGGTATCTAATTTATCGCTGAGGGTAACAGTACTTCCTGGGCCTATTTGAATATCTGCATTCTCATACACTCCACACAAATCTACTTTAAAGTCATAGCTTCGAGCATACCAGTACCAAGTTAACATTGGAGGATTAGGTTCAAGATTTAACAATAGATGGTTCCCCTCAGGCTCGGGAATCGTTCGTTTTGGGATGCCGCGGTAATCGAGATCATCCTTGTACAAATGTGAAGTCTTTGTTGGATAGCCTTTCGGGCGCTTTAAATCTTCATAGAAGACAAAATCTACCCGTGTAAAGTACTTCTTGACGACTTCTACTTCCACCGTGTTTCTTGTTAGCACCGTGATTTTCGGATCGTTGTTCTTTAATCCCTTGGCACTGGGTTTCGCGTGCTGTAGTCCCTTCTTCAAAAAGTATTGCTGGATGCGTCTCATTGAATCAAGGCTTTAAACTCTTCCTCACTGAGTACGGGTATGTCGAGCTTTTCTGCTTTGGCCTTTTTAGATGGGCCCATGCCTTCGCCAGCCACTACATAGGTAGTTTTTGAGCTGATACTGCTCACATTCTGTCCACCAAAGGTTTCTATAAGTGCCTTGAGCTCATCGCGAGAAAACGATGCAAATACGCCGCTCACAACCACTTTTGCCCCCACAAGAGGTCCCTCGGCAGGTGTATCTGCCACCTCCATTTCAAACTGAAGACCGGCTTGCTGCAACCTGGCCAAATCCTCCAAGTTTTCATCCTCATTAAAGTATTCCGTAAGCTGAAGTGCAATGACTTCACCGATGTCGTCAATAGCTTTAAGCGTCTCAAAATCAGCCTGTAATAGTTGAGTCATGCTTCCGAAATGCCGTGCCAATTTCTTTGCCACTGTTGCCCCAACATGGCGAATACCCAAGCCAAATAAGACACGTTCAAAAGGTATTTGTTTGGAGGCTTCGAGGCCTTCGAGCAAATTTGTCACACTCTTTTCTTTAAAACCTTCTAGCGCAATGATTTGATCGTAGGTCAAATCGTATAAATCCGCAATCGAATGTATGAGGCCGTTCTCTACAAAGAGCTGTACCGTTTCGCTTCCCATACCCATCATATCCATGGCTTTACGAGAAATAAAATGTTGAATACGGCCGCTGATTTGGGGCGTACATCCGCTTGCATTTGGGCAATAATGCTGGGCCTCTCCTTCTTTTCGGACCAATTCTGTTTGACACTCCGGACAGTGGCTAATAAATTCTACGGGCACTGCACCGTCCGCTCTCGCATCAAGCTTAATACCCACCACTTTAGGAATGATCTCTCCTCCTTTTTCCACAAAGACCTCATCCCCTTCGTGCAAATCAAGCAGGGTTATTTGATTTTGGTTGTGCAACGAGGCACGCTTCACGGTAGTCCCACCGAGCCATACCGGCTTCAAGTTGGCCACAGGAGTAATGGCCCCTGTTCGACCAACCTGGTAACTTACATGCTCTAATCTCGTGCTTACTTGCTCCGCCTTGAACTTAAACGCAGTGGCCCATCGAGGGGATTTCGCGGTGAAGCCTAAATTTTGTTGAGCCCTGTAATCATTGACCTTGATAACGATACCGTCAATGTCGAACGGTAGATGATGACGCTCGATATCCCAAAATTCAATGAATGCCTTGATCTCCTCAATCCCTGAGCATTCAGCAATGTATTTGTCCGATTTTCTGGGCACTTTGAATCCCAAATTGCCAGCAGCTTCGATGGTTTTACTGTGGGTATCCGCCAGTACTCCATCTGGCAGTACAAAGTACAGGTAAGCATCCAGTCCTCTTGAGGCCACAACACTGCTGTCCTGAAGTTTCAGTGTACCGGAAGCACAGTTCCGTGGATTTGCAAATTCAGGCTGACCTTCCGCCCGTCTCGACGCATTTAAACGTTCAAAAGCGGTATGTGGTAATACAATTTCCCCGCGAATTTCAAAACGCTCCGGCGCAGGTCCCTTGAGCTGTAATGGTATACTTCTAATGGTGCGTACGTTGGTGGTGATATCATCTCCTTCAGTACCGTCTCCCCTTGTCACTGCTTGGACAAGTTTGCCGTGTTCGTATCGAACGCCAATAGCAACACCATCATATTTGAGTTCACAAACGAAAGTTGATTCAGGGGCCAATTTCTCGACGCGCCCAATCCAATCAGCCAACTCCTCCCAATTATACGTATTGCCTAAAGACAACATTGGATATTGGTGAACCACCGTATTGAAGGACTTCACGACACTTCCGCCCACACGCGTGGTTGGGCTGTTTTTGTCGTAGAACTCAGGGTACTGGCGCTCGAGTTGCTCTAATTCCTTGAGTAATTGGTCAAATTCAAAATCTGAAATAGTGGGTTGATCCAGTATGTAGTACCTGTGGTTGTGCTCATGGAGCGCAGTTCTAAGGTCGGCAATACGTTCTTGTGGATTCATCGCTGTGCTAATATCATTCGGTCACGCCCTTGCAGGTCCTTCTTTAGTTCTATTCGATCGAATCCAAATTTAGCCAACATCTCCCGCATTTCCTTGCCAAACTCCATGTGGATTTCAAAGAAAACTGTGGACGCCTGTTGAGCTATAATTCTGTAAAACAACAGTGGATTATGATCCGGTACAAAGAGCGCTAAACCCGGTTCAAAATGAATGACATGCGGTTCCATCGATTCCCGCTCCATCGCCGGGATATACGGCGGGTTACTAATGATAATATCTGCTGTCGGTAAGCCTTGCGCCATTACATCAATCTGGATAAAATCTATGGTCGCACCACATTCATGCGCATTACGACGAGCGATATCAAGTGCTTCAGAATCCACATCTATGGCAATGACGCTACAATCCGGTCGAGCACGTTTTAAGGCGATGGCAATGGCTCCGCTGCCTGTACCAACATCTAGTAAGGTGAGTTTTTGCGGTGGAAGAGTATCTAGGACCCATTGTACCAATTCTTCTGTCTCGGGTCTCGGAATCAACGTAGCCCCGCTTACTTCCAGCCAAAAGTCCATAAATGGAGCACGACCGCATACATATTGTACGGGTTCATGTTGCTGTAGGCGAGATAAATCCTCCTCAAAACTTGAGAAATCAATAGGTTCTTCTAGCTTCAAAACGGAATCCGTTCGACTAAGCCCCAAGCGTTGCTCAAACCAGTATGAAACCACATTCTGAGCCTCACGCTTATCATAGAAGTCAGCGAGTGCGGACAACGCCAAATTTCTGTATGTCGAAAGTGATTTCATATTTCTCGAAAATAGCCACACTACCCTACCTTTGTTACATGTCAGATCGCAAGTTTCTCACACGTTGCTTACAATTGGCCAATTATGCTCGCGGCAACACCTCACCCAACCCTTTGGTGGGCGCCGTGGTCGTGCACCAAGGTCGAATAATAGGCGAAGGCTACCACCACCGCGCCGGTGAGCCCCACGCGGAAGTGATGGCCATCCAATCTGTGAAAGATCCAACATTACTCCCTGAATCTACCGTTTACTGTAGCCTTGAGCCTTGTTCTCATTTCGGCAAAACTTCACCCTGCAGCCATCTTCTTGCAGAAAATAATGTCAAACGTGTGGTGATCGGATGTTTGGACCCCAATCCTTTAGTCGCAGGTCGCGGCAAAGCATACCTCGAACAACACGGTGTCCAAGTAGATACTTATGAAGCTCCTGAAGCGTTTGAAGCGCTCAACAACGTGTTCTTCACTAACTTTCTAAAAAAGAGGCCTTATATCGCGTTAAAATGGGCACGTTCACAGGACGGATATGTAGATCACGCTCGTGAGAGTGCTGAAATGCCGGCTGCGTCTATATCTGGACCCTTAGCGGCCATTAATACACACAGGTTACGGGCTGAGTACGACGGCATACTCATTAGTGCGAAAACGCTAGTATTGGACCGGCCTAAGTTGAACCTCAGGCATTTTGGAGGTAAAACCCCGCGGCCAATTATCGTAGGATCGAGTTCTTTAAAAATTGGACCCAAGGAATTATCAGCATTTGACATTTCCCCTTTGATTGTAACCCCGGAAGTAATCCCCGGATTTAATTGCATTCAAGCAGATCCAAGAGATCTGACCCACTGGCTGCCTAAACTCCTTGAATATGGCGTGTATAGCGTATTGATCGAAGGCGGCCCCACCCTGCAATCTTCGTTCGTACGCGCCAATCTGATGGACGAATGCCACGAATACGTTAGTTCTGAGTCCTTAGGCCACGGAGTGCCGGCAATTGCGATCCATCCGAAGTCCAGTATGATGTTGGGTTCGGACCAATACAACCAGAGCATTGGATAGCTATCGCACCATAATACAACCTTGCGTTGCAGATATCAAAGAGAACGGCAGTGTATTCAAGGCCTACATGCTTCCGGTACAATCCACGGAGAGCTTTTTCAACCAATTGGCCCTTATTAAAGAAAAAGAGCCCAAGGCAAATCATCATTGTTGGGCCTACAGGATTGACCCAGACGGCCTCTTGGAACGTTCTTCAGACGATGGTGAGCCCTCTAATACCGCCGGCGCACCCATACTCAGAGCTCTGGTTTCCGCTGAATTGTTCAATATAGCAGTGATCGTGGTTCGGTATTTCGGAGGTACAAAACTTGGGGTTTCTGGCTTGATCTCAGCCTATGGCGATGCTACTCGGGCCGTTATTGATAGCGCGCCTACATTGGAATTTAAACTGACTTGGCCCATGATCATTAGGTTTGGCTATGATCAAATCTCCTTCGTGGAGCGCATCTGTCAATCCCCTGCAGTCGAAATAATTGAGCGCAATCAAGAGGCAACGTTGACCTACCATATCTCGGTAATAAGAAGTAATTTCGAAGAAATCAAAGGTCAACTTGAAGCCAATCACCTCCTTACTGTTCGCGCTGATCTGTAGCGCCACTTTCGCGCAAAATCGCCCAGGCGTAGAATATCGTCGTACCCTAACGAAAAAGACGCCGTTTGCGACCTATGAGCGATATGCCATAGAATACAAAGGTTTGGCGATTGTTGACGGGCTGTATTTGGAGGCACGATCCTTCACTGGTCAAAAGTTGAAATCATGGAGAAGCATTTCTATTGAAATGTTGGACCAATTACCTCCTTCCCCCCAAGGTCCCGCTTTGTTGTATATCGACAATTCTTGGAAGTCCGTTGAAATAGATACGATTCTATCGGGTTCACAACACGAGTTGATTATTTCTCATAAAGGAAACATACTCGAGCGACGTGATCTCACTGTACATGCCCTTGACACTACCGTTGCAGTTCGAGTATTTAATCCAGATCCCCTCACCCCTTTTGGATATAGTTATGGTGGAAGCTATGTAGACATGAACGATGGGAATGGAGGCGTTTTAGATTCCTTGGCCATCATAGATAGTATCACGGTTAATACCAGCGCGGGAGGCGCTATTCTAGAGAATCAATACCTCAAGGTGGTGGATTTTGATGCCCCGTATATTGCCCCCAGTACCAATGCCTCACAATGGCTGGCCAGCCGTTCTGATGATGTCTTTGAACAAGTGATGGTAGTATACCACATTACGCTTTGGAACCAATACCTAGATAGCTTGGGATATGATAGTGTATTGAACTACGCCATTCATGTGGATCCACAAGCGCTAAACGGTCAGGACCAAAGTATGTTCAACTTTGGGTACAACCCTCCCCGCCTGTACTTTGGTGAAGGTGGTGTCGATGATGCAGAAGATGCTGATGTGATCATTCATGAGTTGAGTCATGCTATATCTCATGGTGCGGCGCCCAACACAAATTTTGGTACTGAAAGACGCACGTTTGATGAGGCATTCGGTGATTACTTCGCAGAACGCTACGGTCGCCGACTTGGCATAACTAGCGCTCGAGTATTTGATTGGGACGGGAACAATACGTTTTGGAACGGACGCTCCATCAGTTATGATGGATCCAAGAATTACAACACATTATTCTTTTCTAATATCTACCAACACACAGATTTGATGTCTAGTGCCATGCTTGAGTTTTCCAATGCTGCGGGGATTCAACCCGCGGTTGCTGACCAAATAATTCTGGAAGCGGTACACATGTTAATGCCAAACCAAGGTTTGAGAAAAATTGCTCAAAACATTCTTTTTGCAGATTCTTTAATTACCGGCGGATCTTATCAATCGCAGATTCAACAAAGCTTTGGGGCGCCGAAAAACATCCTTAACCAGAACGATATAAAGGAACTCGCGGAATCAAAAAGTTGCCAATTATACTACACTAAAGATGGGTGGTTGTTGAAACCTATCGCGGCTACTGAAATGAGTGTAAGCTTATTCAATACCGCAGGTCAACTTTTACGTACATCAAGCACATCGGAATCATTGCTAATCAATGATAATCAAGTGTTTATGATTATTGTGACGCTTGATTCGGGAGAGGTGTTGACCTATAAAGTGCCTTAAGCAGGGCTTCTAAATCCGAAGGACAACTCTTAGGCTTGAAGGTCTTTGTATCACAAAAAACAAGTACTACTTTGCCGGTAACCAGTGTATTTCCTTGCGCATCCGACAGGTGGTGGTAAAATGATATCTTCCTCGTCGGAAGCTCAATGAGTTTGGTTTCCAAAAAGATGTGCTCATCATACTTTGCGCCGCGTTTATAATCGATACTCATATGCACGACCGGAAGCATAGTTCCTGTAGCTTCCATTTGCGCGTATGTCATACCAATCTGACGAAGTAATTCCACCCTTCCTACTTCAAAATATGAGGCGTAATTTCCATAGTACACCACACCCATTTGATCTGTCTCCGAATAACGGGGTCGAAATTCTGTAATATTTGAAATATTTAGTTTCATTCCAAAGACTAAAGTAACCTATTTAGAGGTTGAGTTTCTGTGTTGCAAATTGCCCTCAGCCTACTATTTATGCACAATGAGGCTTAGAAGCAGTAATTTATACCTAATAATTTTAATGAAATAATTAATCTGTTGATATACAGTATTATAGAATACCTCATAACAAAAACTTTTTATTAACACAACACGCTAAAAATTTTTTTAAAAGGGAATTTATAAACACATTTGTAGAGCAAGTCATGGAGGACTCACTCACCGCCATTTTTGTTGCCCACATAGATTTTTGTTTAATCAATGATTAACGGAGGAATGAACAGCCTCCGATAAGAGATTTTTGACCATGGATAAAAGCGTTAATGCTGTTTGGAATGATACCCTTAAATTCATTAATGATAACGTAGATGAACAATGTTTTACAACTTGGTTTGAACCGATCAAACCGCTAAAGATTCAAGGGAATGTATTAACTGTTCAAGTCCCCTCTAAGTTCTTCTACGAATACCTGGAGGAAAATTATCTACAATTACTAAAATCGGCCATTACAAAATGTCTTGGCGAAAATGCAAAATTGGTATACAGCATAGTCTTAGAAAATGCATATGACAATACGACTCCTCCAACCATGAAATTGCCCAGCGCAGGCCGCAAAAAGCTTAGTCCCCAATCTGTCAATATGCCAATGAAGATCGGTAATGATAAGGGTATCAAGAATCCTTTCGTTATTCCTGGACTTCAGAAATTGAATATTGATAGTCAGCTCAATCCAAGCTATAACTTCGATAATTTTATTGAAGGTGATTGCAACCGTTTGGCTCGTAGTGCCGGTTTCGCGGTATCTAAGAACCCGGGAGGCACTTCTTTCAATCCATTGATGCTCTACGGCGGCGTAGGTTTGGGTAAAACTCATCTAGCGCATGCTATAGGTGTTGAGATAAAAGATAATTATCCTGAGAAGACGGTATTGTACGTAAGTGCAGAGAAGTTTACGCAACAATTCATTGATAGCATTAGAAATAATACCAAGAATGATTTTGTGCACTTCTATCAGATGATTGATGTATTGATCATCGACGATGTACAAAGCTTTTCTGGTAAGGAGAAAACTCAAGATGTTTTCTTTGAAATTTTTAATCATTTGCACCAAAATGGCAATCAAATCATTTTGACTTCAGACAGAGCACCTGTTGAACTTCAAGGAATGGAACAACGATTACTTAGCCGTTTTAAATGGGGTTTAAGTGCAGATCTACAAAAACCAGATCTTGAAACACGCGTTGCTATTTTAGTTAAGAAACTATACAACGATGGTATTGAGATTGACCAAGAGATTATCGAGTACATAGCGTATGCGATTAACTCTAATATACGTGAACTCGAAGGTGCACTAATCTCAATTCTTGCACAAAGTAGCTTGAATAAAAAGCAAATCACCATGGAGCTTGTGAAGTCTATGGTAGACAAGTTTGTAAAAAGTACTACTAGAGAAATTTCTATTGATTTCATACAAAAGGTAGTATGCGATTACTTCGATATGCCGCTTGAATTGCTCAAGAGTAAAACACGTAAACGTGAGATCGTACAAGCTCGCCAATTGTCAATGTATTTCTCTAAGCAACTGACTAAGAATAGTTTGGCATCCATCGGGCAGCAATGTGGAAATAAAGATCATGCAACGGTTCTTCATGCCTGCAGAACAGTTAATAATCTACGAGAAACAGATAAGCGTTTCAGAACCTACGTGGAGGATCTGCAAAAACGATTGACTTTATCGTAATCAAATACGAGCGAATGCTATTTAGAGTCAGTATCTTCGGGTACTGACTCTTTTTTGTTATGAAAATACTAATGGTTTGCCTTGGGAATATTTGTCGTTCGCCCCTCGCTCACGGCATTTTAGAATCTAAACTTCCTAACGGCTGGAGCGTGGATTCCGCGGGTACCTCCGGGTGGCATCAAGGAGAGCGACCGGATACTCGATCCATTCTAGAAGCGAAAAAGAACGACATCTATATCGATCATCAACGTTCCCGTCCTGTACGAGAGCAAGATTTCTACGAATATGATATCTTATTCGCCATGGATTCGACAAACTATTCTAACCTTTGTAAAATGGCGCCAGAAGAAGGGTTAAAGAGAAAAGTCCGGTTGATTATGAACGAGCTGGAACCTGGAAAGAATATACAAGTACCTGATCCCTATACAGGTGGACAAAGTGGATTTGCCCGCGTATTCGAAATGTTGGAAAGAGCTATTGACGCTTTTTTAGATCAAAACACATGAAAGGGACTATATATTTAATTCCTAATACTTTGGGTGATTGTTCTGGCGACAGGGTATTACCTGCAGATGTAAAGGAAATGCTCGGTAGATTAACGTATTTCATCGTGGAAAATGAGCGTTCGGCGCGAGCTTTCATTAAAAGCATTCACCCGGATAAGAATCAGCAAGAACTGAGATTCGAAATTATCGATAAACAAACGCATCCTCTAGACCTACCCTTATTTCTGCAGCCTGTGGAACAAGGGGAAGATGCAGGAATCTTATCCGAGGCAGGAGTGCCCTGTGTCGCTGACCCAGGTTCAGATTTAGTCAGTATGGCCCATAGAAAGGGTTTACAAGTAGTTCCTATGGTAGGCCCCTCCTCTATTTTGTTAGCCTTGATGGCCAGCGGTTTCAACGGACAACAATTTACATTTAGAGGATACCTCCCTTTTGATAAGTCGATCAGGAAGCGTGTTTTCCAAACTATGATTAAAGATTGTAGAGATGGAATTACCCAAATTTTCATGGAAACTCCTTACCGCAACAATAAACTATTGGAAGAATTGGCCACAACTTTACATCCTGAGACCAAGCTTTGTATCGCTGTAGATATTACCTTAGATACGGAGTTTATTGCTACCAAGACCATTGCCCAATGGAAAAGAGAGCCCATCGATTTGCACAAACGGCCTACGATATTTTTAATTGACTAAGAGATGACCGCAAACGAGGACAAAGAATATGATTTGGTGGAAGGCGCCTTTCAGGATTTGCTCAATAGCATTGAGTATAAGACAGAGAAAGCAGACAACCAGCTCATTACTCGTGCATTTCAATTAGCTAAAGATGCGCACAAAGGTGTGCATAGGAAATCAGGCGAACCTTATATCACTCATCCAATATTTGTGGCACAAATTGTTGCAACTGAGATTGGCCTTGGGCCAACCAGTATTGCTACAGCCTTGATGCATGATGTTGTCGAAGATTCAGATTACACACTAGAGGATATTGAGAATATGTTCAATCCGAACATTGCTCGATTGATTGACGGTCTCACAAAAATCTCCGGTGTGGTAAGTATGGAGAGCAGTATGCAACTGGAGAATTACCGTAAAATGCTACTGACCATTTCCGATGATGTACGTGTCATTCTGATAAAGCTAGCAGATCGGTTGCACAACATGCGTACGATGCAAGTCATGCCTGCCCATAAGCAATTGAAAATAGCCTCGGAAACGCTATTCATCTATGCCCCTCTCGCTCATCGATTAGGGCTGTTCCGAATTAAAAGTGAATTGGAGGATATTAGTCTTAAATACACAGAACCTGAGATGTTTGAAGATCTCTCCAAAAAAATGGAAGAGCTGGTAAATAGAGATTTCAAATATTTGAACAAGTTTACTCGTACAATTAGCGGCGAGTTAAAAAAGGCAGGCTTGAAGTTCGAAGTAAAAAAACGAACAAAGAGCATTTTTTCAATTCGTCGTAAGATGCGTAATCAGCAGGTTTCCTTTGATGAAGTGTACGATAAATATGCCATAAGAATTATTCTAGACTCAAAGTTAGCGAATGAAAAATCTGATTGTTGGAAGGCTTATTCCGTTATTACCGAGCATTATAGTCCCAACCCTAATCGTCTAAGAGATTGGATATCTTCTCCAAAAAGTAATGGTTATGAAAGCTTGCACTCCACTGTGATGGGGCCTGACGGCCATTGGGTAGAGGTTCAGATTCGTACTAAACGTATGGATGATATCGCTGAGAACGGTTTTGCAGCGCATTGGAAGTACAAGGAAGATAGTTCAGGCAGTAACCAACTTGATTCATGGTTACGCCGAATCCGTGAATTTTTAGACAATCCGGACAATGATAGCGAGGATTTCATTGATAGTTTTAAGATGAACCTCTTCTCTTCAGAAATTTTCGTGTTTACCCCGAGAGGGGAAATGGTTACCTTACCAAAAGGAGCTACTGCATTAGATTTCGCCTTTGACGTTCATAGTGAAGTCGGTGCCCATTGTCTGGGAACAAAGGTCAATGGAAAATTAGTCCCACTTAGTTCTCCCTTAAAATCTGGAGATCAGATTGAAGTTCTTACTTCTCTAAAGCAGGAGCCTAAGGAAGATTGGTTGAGCTTTGTAAAAACGGGTAAAGCGAAACAGCGTATTCGACAAAGCTTAAAAAAGGAAAAACAATTAATCACAGGCCAGGGCCAAATGACCTTGGAACGCAAGCTCAAAGTGCTCAAGCTCAAGGCAACACATAGCAATATTCAAAAGCTTGTTAACTACTTTGGCCTTAAGAATCCGGACGAGTTGTTCTACAAAGTAGGCCTGGGTGT
>Ga0163109_10002486_pt1 | contig 14354 bp, 29 predicted proteins | sample CRUFie1St13metaG_FD_108704 | JGI IMG/M metagenome (GOLD analysis project Ga0163109, IMG submission 108704) | Marine microbial communities from the Costa Rica Dome - CRUD Field 142mm St13 metaG | ecosystem: Environmental > Aquatic > Marine > Oceanic > Photic zone | place: Costa Rica: the Eastern... | reverse complement strand
ACTGACTCTGGGTCTAGATGTTGTGTCTCACAAAAATGCACAATTGCATCTATGTAATTCAATCCTTTCTCCAGTACAATAGTTTCTATTTGTTCAGCAAATCTTTTTTTAGTTAGTATCATCTTCTCTTCTTAAGATTCTGTTGTGTTCTGTATGCAGTTACCCAGTTCATACCATTCTTTTCAGCTTCCATGAATACTGCATTTGTTATCATCACTGGAATGATTACTGCCATATGTACAATGATTGACATCACGATACTGTAGTTTAACCACTGCATGTATACAGATGCAACAACTCCAAAGTAACCAGACCACATTATGAATAGTGCCATGGTTACATATCCTTGGATTGAAGGGTCTTTGATGTGTCTTAGTGGATTGTATCTGTTGTCCATGACAACTCTCCAACAATCTACTACGAAGAATACTAATTTTTGTAAAATTTCCATAATATAATTATCTCACTAATTTCTAATTTGTCAAGTGTTTTCTGGTGGGTTGTTGTGTTTTCTATGAGCTATTTTCTCTTCCCAGTTTGCTATTGCTCTGTGTATTCCTTCTTCTGCAAGGACTGAACAGTGAAGTTTGATTGCAGGCAACTCAAGAGCTTCTGCAATGTCTTTATCTTTAATTTGTTTTGCTTGTTCAATTGTTCTACCTTTGAGCATTTCAACAAACATGGTAGATGATGCGATAGCAGAACCACATCCATAAGTTTTGAATTTGACATCTTCGATTGTGTCCCCATTCATTTTTAGGTCGAGTTTCATAACATCACCACAAGCAGGAGCTCCTACTAGTCCAGTTGCAACATTAGGGTCTTTAGGGTCAAACCTACCGACTGCATGTTTCTCTGGATTATTTAAAACATCCTCAAATCTTTTTACTACTTTTTCTGAATATGCCATATCTTTTTGAAAATTGAATATATAACTTTTATAAATATAGGTGATAATTATCTATAACTGGATAGTATATCAATAATTTACCCATAACTATTTATAAGGAGACCGAACTTAAAATGAGTCGTGCTATTAATTATATTATTGAACATAGATGTGAAATTTGTCACCAGATTAGAGAATTCACTGCATTCTCTTTCTACATGTTAGCACCCATTGCCCTACCATTTTTAATAATGTGGGCTGCAATGAATTCTTACTAGAGACCATATTCATTTCTGTACTGACTACGAAGTTCTAGTAGTTGGTCAACATAATCATCACTTGGTTGTTCAACGAACAACTGAGATGTCCCATCACTCACTGCTATAAGTGTCACAATAGATTCTATTGTTTTACCTGTAAGTTCTTCGAACATTTTAGCATATGCAGTTTCCTGTATAAAATAATTCTGTATCCATTTCTCTTGTTTTGGTTTTGCACTGGTTTTAAAATCGATGACCGATAGTTTACCATCCCACTCTGCAATGCAGTCTACTCTACCAGCAAGTTGTAGTTTGTGAGAATAAAGTGGTGATTCAAGACCATGAACAACTCCTATTTGATTTAGTTGTTTTTCTAATGAGATGAATGCTTGTTGAGTTGTGGGCATTGCACCCTTGAACTTTTCTTCAAAGTTATCATTCTTAATATAGTCCTCAAATAGTTGGTGTGCAGATGTACCATGTCTTGCAGCTTGAGTTGATATTTTATTTGCAGTTTTTTCACCAACTCTTTTTCTCCACTTCTTAATACCTTCTCTGTTTAAAAGTCCAGTGACCGATGTTACAGATGGATACTTTTCACCTGTTGGTGTCACATAATATCTTTTACCATCTATATTTTCTGTGGGTAGAGACTCAAACCCATGGTCAATTATTTCAAATGTTTTCATGAGGTCATTCTGTCTAATTCATCAATATCATGTTTACCATGAATTGTAACTTTAAATGTATCGTCTTCCTTAATAAACTCTACTTCAAATGGTAGGTCATATCCTTTTCCAGAAAGTATTGCAACTCTATCGTTGAATTCTCTGTATTCGTCTCTACTTAGTGTAACACTAGATGCTTTCATTATAACTCCCAAATTCTTTATCTCCTATACTTCCAGCATATGAGACATCGAATGATATAGAGAAAGATGGTTTACCACCTTTCCATTTTACAGAATGCATCACATAAGATGGATGCATCACAATTAATCCTTGTTCACCCTCAATGTCCATTGAACCATTATTAAATATTCCCCACTCTCTAACTTTAGGCATCATCATTTGTTTTGCACCTATCATAGGGTCATAGTAAGTTGTTATATGGTTTGCATCTTGAGGAAAGAATGTTCCAGTAAATGCAGAGTTTTGATGTACATGTGGGTCAAGATAAGGTCTGTCTTCATCATATCTATTCAACCACATATCATTTGTTTTGAAATCTTGTCTATCGTAACCCATTTCATGTAACATTTGTTTTAGTAAGTTTCTTACATCACCTTCTAATTCTGGATGTTCTATTCTACAAAAACTTGATTGCATGGGCCAAACATCTGTCATGTCTGGCCATTCTAGATTAGTTTCTGCAAATCCAAATAAATTTGGAAATGTAGTTACCATATTAGTTTTTTTTATCACTTACTTTTGGTCAATCTTATAGTAAACTGTTAGTTCTGAACCAGCTGGAATTGGTTTGACTGTATATAACTCCATAGTCCATCCTTGATAATGATGTATATTTTCATTCAAGAAACAGTTTGGGTCTTCTGAATGGTTTATGAATCCACCTAGAGGTGTTCTTATCCATTCTTCTTTTAATTTAAATTTAGTTTCAACCAGTCTATGGGTTTCACCTAGATATACTCCAGCATCTAAATCTTCTTCTGTAAAAAGACCTAATCCTTCTATGGAACTTTCTTTAATTACTAATCCATCTGGTAAAGGTCTATAAGGATATGTTATTGGTTTTCTTTTCACTTTGGTATTACCTGTGTTACAGTTACATGTCCTACAATTTCATCTGTTTCAAACACTCTTTGAATTGCAGTTTGAGTTAAGATATTGTCTTCTACTGCTACTGTATCTTGTAATGTTTCTAATACTTGACCAATCTCTACTGGTTTATCATATGTAACATGCATAGATGTCATAGGACAAAACTTATGTTTATAAAACAGTGCAGACATACCTAAAGTAAAATCTGCAACTGCAGCTCTAAATGGGCCACCCACAAACTTTTGTGGACTTGGTTCTATTGAATGCCACCAAGATGTTTCATATATGCAAGACATTCTAGGTTGGTCGTTCTCATTTCTTACAACTTTCCAACCAGACCATCCTGTATCTTCTGGATGAACCCAGCCTGCATTTGCAAGTGTAAAGAATGCTGGTGCAGATGAGTTTTTTAAATCATATCCTGTTACATTTACATCTTTGAATCTTTCGTCATGGGTTGTAACATGTCCTGTCTCTGGTGTATCAAAGGCAGTATATCCCATTTCTTCATATTTATTTTTCATTACTTTATTATACCTTGTTTTTTCTGTATGTCTACATGCTTCTTAATGACTTCATCTGTCTTAACTTCTTTTGCACTTCTTCTACGATGTGTCTTTGCAAGTTCTGACCTAGGATGTTTATCTGCAACCTTAGATAATACTTCATTGAATCCACCAGACTTACCAAAATCAGTTCTTGAACCAACTTTTGATACAATGTTAGGTGTTGACATTTGTTTTTCTAAGTGTGGATTGTCTTTTGCAAACTTATCTAAGTCTTTGTAAGACATTCTATGTTCTTCTATTTCACCTGTTTTGGTGTTGTAGTAATCGTATGTAGGCATTATCTATCCAAAAAGTCTCTGATACCTCTGTACATAAAATATACAAGACAACCCCAGAAACCTAAATTAAAGAAAAATACAAATACTTCAAAGGGTAAAGAATATACCCACATTAAGTAATATAAAAAATCCATGTCAACTATATCTCCATACATTACGATGCATACCCAGCGTGTGTTTCAAAATTCATAAACTCTGGTGTTGGTCTTTTAGTCCATTTTGCAAAGTCTTTCTTATAGTTTATATAGTAGTTCTTGTATGCTTCTACTACATTAGTTTGTTTGACTTCATCTGGCATTGCAAGATATGGGTCAACATATGGTTCTACATCAATCTGCATTGGTGCAGACTGTAACATTTCTCTAAGTTTTCTATCAGTCTCATGCACTTTACCATAACGATGTGTATACTCATCACATAGATGTGTCCACATTTCATATAACCAGTTGTAATGATTTTGTGATGCTCTTACCCATAGATTACTTGGATGTTTCACATGGGATGCTTTGTATAAAGTTTTTTCCATTCTAGGCAGTGGATGTTTCCATCGTGCAATCCTTCTACCATTTGCAGTCTTACCTTCATATGGTTCACCATCAATGACACGATGTGCAGTTGACATCAACTGTGCATATTCGATAATCATTTTGACCACATGTTTATCACAATGCATTTCTGCACATCTTTTTGGGTCTTTGTCTAAGTAAAAAATATTCATAGTATGTATTATAACCTCATAGTTATTTTTTGTCAAAGAAAAAAGTCGCAGAGTTTCTAGGAAAGTTTGCTTCCCATGAAACACCTGTAACTTTGTGAAAAATATCTCCACGAAATACTACTGCACTACCACCTTTTGGACATGTAGTTGCACGAACATAGTCAATCTCGTCATTGAAAAATAATGTCTCACCACCCCACTTTCTTAAATCCCATAAACCAACTGGATTTAAATAAACTATTGCACTATAATCCATATAGTCTTGATGAGCCCAACTAGAATCTCCATGTTGAAATGCATGGACATAACAATTGTTGTAGTCTTTTACTTCAAGACCTAATGCTTCTTCAAAGTATGGTTTATATGCTTTCCATATAGTTTCAACTGTTTTGTGAACTACTGGATGATGTTTAAATATATCCTGTTCTAATTCCCAAGATTTATCTTCTTTATCCCAGTAAGGTTCATTACCATCGTCTTTCTTTTTGTATGCTTTTGATGCAGCTTGAGTAAATGCTTCTTGACTTCTTGAAACATTCATATACCAAGTATTTTTTTCTAGAGTTCCAGTTATCATATTAGAGAACCCACCTTCCTTTCTAATCTTTTCTATAAACTCTGGGTCTCCTGTTTTGTCCATACTAATATGTGGTGGATTACCACCATATGCAAGAAATCCTTGTATCCATGAACCATGGTTTATAATATTTGTCCACAAATTTTGCATTACAATATCCATGCCTTCAATATTATCAATAAGAAATATTTCTTCATTCATTGAATCTATATTTTTTATATCAGCCATTATCAAATTCCAAGTAATATGTTATTGCCATTCTATCAAATTCTGCTTCCCATGAAACACCAGTAACTTTATGTGGTATTTCACTTTTAAACAAACATGCAGTACTTCCTTTAGGTGCAACTGCACCCCTACAAAAAGTTATATCATCATTAAAAAATAATGTTTCACCACCCCACTTTCTTAAATCATATGAGTCTGGATTTAAGTATACAATTAGAGTATAATCAAATGGGTCTGCATGTGTCCATACAGTATCACCAAACATGTTTCTGTTTAGATAACCATTTGTATAATCTTTTTTAAATTTTCTACCTACAATTTCTTCACAATGTGGTCTATAGATATCAAATATTTCATTCGCAAGTCTTTTTACTTCTGGATGCATTTTATAAACACCAGAATGTATCCTTCCATCATTATTTAATGCTACTGTTTGAAATGCCTCTGGATTTTCATCAATCATTTCTTGAGTTACTTCATAATTACCAATTTTAAATGGTTCTGGTTTTATGTCTTCTGTAATCTCTACATTGTCTGCTGTCAATCCTTTCACTGTGTTTTTATTTTGAGACGATTGATAATGATAACAATTTTCTATTTTAGATACATTAATGAACCAACTAAATCTTTCTTTAGACCCTGTTACCATAGTAGGGTCAATTTTAATTTCACTATCTTCAACATAACTTGCATATTCTAAGTGAGTATCCATTGCAGTTATTGGTGGATTTTGATTATAGAATATCTGACTCTTTGTCCATTGACCCCATGTCATAAATGCATAATACCATCCAGCTGTATCTGCATTAGATACAACATCTGTGATTACATGGATATCATTTCCACTACTGTCTGCGTTGCGATAGTTCATCTATTCTTTTCCATGCATCATGCAATTGTTGTTCTAAATCTCTGACATTATTTCTAAGAACTTGATTTTCTGTTTTCAATTCTTTCTCTTCTTTTTCTGTCATTTGCTCTCTTCCTTAGTTGTGCCATAACTATAACCCTTTCTTTCTCATTGAGACATGAGGTATCTTTAGGGCCCCAGACTGTACCAATACGAGTCAGTTTATCACATGCAGATAACATATGATTCCATACATCATCCTCTGCACATCCTTTTCTATCTGTTTCGAATATTTTTCTACTGAATCGTAGGGATTTGGTTTTGTTTTTTTCTGCGTATGCAGATATTTCACGACCTAACTCTGCATAAAATACTTCCTGTGGAGTCATGTCATAAGGTGACTTCTGTCTTTCCATAATATATTCCTTTCATATATAAAAAATTTAACACATTATAACAAAATGTGTACCTATCAATCAAGATTTTTCTGGAAATAATTGAATAACATTATCACCACCCTTTTTTTCTTTATTATCTTGTTTAATAAATTCATCTACTTCTTTTTGAAGTTCTGGTGGAGTTGAATAACCCAAGTCTGTTAGATAGTCTTTTAAGACAAATGGGTCTAACATATCTGCATTCCATTCTTGTTCTGATAAGAGGTCATGTCCATCCTCTTGCATTAGATTTTGTCTACTTCTTAGGTAGGTATCACATATCATAGATAAATGTGTAACAGCTTTGTAGAGAGATAACCAATCTGGTGACATTTGAACTGACTCTTCCAGTTCATCTGCAAATGCAATAGACATTTTTTTATACCACCCACCATCGTTATTGACAACGAGGGCTATATCTCCTTTCTGGAGTTTTAGTATATGCTCTTTATCCATTGATTAGTTTTTAGTATAAATCTTCTTTATCACTTTCATATGCAGTTTTATTTTCTGCACTGAACATTCCAAGGTCGTCCATTTCTTGCCAGAATTCTTTCCAGTTTACATCTGCTGTTGCTGTATGTTCTATGGCTGGATGACCAGCTGGTAGACTGAAAACACCACTATCTATATCTTGTAATGTAGTTTTCACTCTTTGACCACCTACAAAGTTAAGAACATTCTTTGTTGTTCTTGGTTGTCCTAGGGTTTCAGATGTATGAGTTACCCATGTATTGAGATTTGCAGTTCTACCCATTCCATTTGCAATTAAATATTTATCAATAGTAGATGCAGTTTCATGGTCTCCACCTTTTGTCCACTCTTTTTTATACTTTAAGGATGCACCAGATACGAGAAAATCATTTGTGCATGTTGATTTAAATTTGTAATCTTCACCTCGACCAAAATCTTCTATAGCAACTTGTTCATTAGAAGGTGATATATCTTTTGCAGTGCTGACATCATATGAAGCTTCAGAACCAGTGTTAAGTACTCTTTTTGATATTGTTGAAATAGGATTAATTTCACCAGTAATTGCTTTTCTGTAATCGTCTATGTATCTCCAATAGATATCTACTCTTACACTATCGAATACATCTGTTTTTGCAACCTCTGTATTACCATTATAAAATTGATAAGGTGAGAAATATGCATCAAGTCCAGAATTACCTATCCATTGTGCAGGGCCCCAATTTGATGTATCATTGTCATCTACCCCACTAACTAAACTCAAAGTTGCTCTTGGATTTCCATCTGGGTCTGCACCATATTGTTCTACCAATTTATCTTTTTGTACAATAGAGTCTGGGTTTGTAAATGTTCTTTGAGAATCTTCCATGAATTTACCATCCCATGAATTATTATCTTTTACTTTACCATCCCTTACGATATATCCATCATGTGCAGTGACCATGAACTCACGAAACTTTTCAGCAGACATTGATGATGGATGTCCATCATTTTGTTCAATAGTTTGTCTTGTTGAACACTCATATGAGTTATCTTCAACCCATGATGGTATTGTTTGTCCCCATGCATCTGTAGCCATAATTTATCCCCTTGTTACTTTTTTGACTCTTTCGATTTGTTGTGTAATGATTGCCTTTCTGTTTGGCCAATAAATGTATTCTTTATCCTCATTTTCCATGAGTTTGTGCAGAAGTGGTAAGATTAATTCTTCTGCATCTGCAAGTTGAGATTTTAGTTTTGACACTGCAACATCTGTAGAACTACCTACATTTGTCTTTGCATCTTCTAGTTCATCCAGTGCATTAGATACAAGTTTGTTGAGAACATCAACTTTTGCATCTAAATTTTCTATTTGCTCTGAATTTACTGCACCCTTAGATGACTCTGCAACTTTCTTAAGGTCTTCTGCAATCTTCTCATTGAGAGCTGCAGCTTCTCCTGTTTTAGTTGTTAGTTCATCTTGGTCTACCGCGGTGAAACCAAAATCTAAATCTGCCATTACTTCTTACCTTGTTTAGCTTTCTTTAACTTCTCTCTTGTATCAACACCAGCTTCAGATGTTTCATTACCTTCTGTAACTCCACCATCTAGACTTGCAGCTTCTTCGAGAGACTTTGCTTCTTGTTGAGCTTGTTGTCTGATTTGTGCTTGTGTTTGACTTTCTGCAATTAGTATTTCTCTTAATCTTCCGATTGTTGAAAACTCTTCTGCTTTAAAAGTTCCTCTACTTGCACATGTATCAATAACTGCAACCATCTGTGCTAATTCTTTTAATCCAAGAATTCTAGTTTGCATCAAATCAACTTGTTCTATTTGATTTTCCATAATTACTCCATAACTAAATTTACTCCAACTAATCTAATGGATTAGATGGAAACCTTTTGACTGTTGATGGGACACTTCCTTCCCAATCATCAATCTGTTTTACAACTGGTTCTTCTGGATTAAAATCACATACGATATTAGTTCCAGGCTTGAACCACAATTTTGTATCCCTATTGTAAAGCATTTCGTGAATGTTTCCATCCATAGGGTCTACAATCTTTAACAATCCCATCACTGGGTCATAATGTCTGACTTCTGCAATCTTAACTGCACCATTGTTAGTATAGTTAATTGCTCTTTCAGAATCAGTAAGTCCTAGTTTGTTGATTGCTTTTTCCATAGTAGTATTTATATCAATACTTACTTAGGACTTAAGTCAAATCCTGCTAATTCACAAATTTCTTTTGTGACTGATTTAAAAGGCATAGTCTTATTTTTAATTGCAAGTAAGAATTCTGCTTCAGATTTCTCAAGTGACCTTAAAGTGTTTAAGAATATTTCCTCTTTTTTAGACTGTTTTGCTTGAGCTCTACCACCCTCAACCCAATATTGCATTCTTTTGAATACACGAATGAATCTTTCTGGTGCCATATCCATTGCACCTTCTGGTGTGTCTGGGTCTCCAATAACAAATCCATCTGGTAAACCATCTGGTAAAGTAAATACCACTCTGACATCAAATGCAGCTTTAAGTGCATACTTAACATCATTTCTGTCTACAAACTGTTTTAAGATATCAACCTTTGATTGTTTACCTTTAGTTTCTTCAACTAATCCTAGTATCTCTACAATACTTGGATTTCTTGGAAGGTCTTTAACAGTTCTAACTTTAGTATCAGGCCCATCAAGAACTTTCTTTTGAGTTTCTCCAATAGGTTTTTCATACTTGGACATGACATCAGCTGCATCATCTACTGCTGATGGTGGTGATACTTGTTTTGTTAAAACTGCATCTGATTTCTCTAAAGCAACTTCTTGTTCTTTTTCTTGAACAATTTTCTCTAGAGTTTTTTTGTTTAACGACCCTTTAGGTCTTCCTCGTTTTGCCATAATTAAAAGTCTCCAATACTTTCTTGTAAATCCATCAATCTGTTATTGATAAAGTATGTTAGTAATCCACCTCTTGGTGCAACTACAACATTATCAAACTCTTGAAGAATTTGTTCTTTGTATTTATTAGGTATATAGGACAAATCTATAAGACTCCTATTCCTAGATAAATTCCTGTCTACCTCACTGTCATTCATGACAAGAGGGTCTTTGATAGTGTCTCTTTTCTTCTTAGACAAAGGTCTCTGTCTCAACCCAGACACAAATACATCATCTTGAGATAAACAGTTAGGAACACCATCCCCAGTATCACCACCAATTATGTGGTCATTGAGATACTCCAAAGCTTGTTCCTGTGTTAGTTTAATATCTTTCTTTGTGATAGGTGAGAACTGTCTAACTTTACTGTATCTCTGTAATTGTTGAAAGTCTTTATCTCCACTGATAATCATAATGTTTTCAGTGTCACCATACTTTTCACAAAGTGTCCCTATTATATCATCTGCTTCACATTTTGATACTAGAATATATTTATAAGGAAAATTATACTTTAATTCGTCTCTAATTAAAGTTATGCAATCAAATATTTGATTCCAATCTTTTGTGTCTTTATCTCTTGATTTCTTACGATTTGCTTTGTAGTGTGGAAATACATCTTTTCTCCATACATTATAAGAATCGTCTGCAAGGACTAACTCTCCATATGTGTTAAAGTATTTCTTACGATACATTGCAAGTGACTTAAGTGCAATGTGTCTTACTAGGTCTTCACTGATAGGTTCTTGTCCACCTCTGGTAGATGCCATTAAAGATGCAATTAGAACCTGTGTTAGGTCTACGATAATCATTCAGTTCTTAATAATATAGTGTGTTCGTTTATTCTTCCAGTTGGTTTAGATGATTTTGTATTAATCTCATCTAATACTTTACTTAATACTATTTTACCACCAGTTTCAATTCTGTCAAGAAAATATTTTGTTTTGTTTCCTATTTTCTTCATGGCACTGTAGTTATTAAATTTTTGAATAGTTGTTCCTTTGACCCCAAGACCCATTCTATCTTCTGCAACAAACTTTGTAAGTTCTTTGGTCTTGGTATTAAATGTCCATAGTTGCATTGCACCTACTATAGACTCTGGATTAATTGAGGTAAGATGATACTCTGTGTCAGTTATCTTGTAGTTTAGTTTCTTAGTTTGTTCTTGTGCAGAATAAATCTTTTTTCTTCTTGGTTTTTTTAGATTTCTCTGACCTGTTGCATACTTATCACAATCTGTTCTAATACTACAAACATAATTATAGTAATCTTTTAATCCTTTTCTAGACAAAAATGAATATGCCTCTTTCAGTTGTGGACATTTACCTTCGATAGTTTCTTCCAACTCTCTTTCTAGGTTGAAGAAGTTATCTCCAACTTTTACTGCAACTGGGCCTGACACTCTTTCTTCTGTAAGATATTTAAATACATCAAATTTATTTTTAGGGTTATCAATGTAACAGTCCAACTGATACTCAATTTCACCAGCATATTCATCTGCTTTGTTTTGAATTCTTTCTTGAATAGAGATTACTGGTTTCTTTTTCTTTTCTTTATCTTTGATTGCTTTAAGAGAATCAATGTCCTTGATACACTTCTCAACATGTTTCTCTATGAACTCAGTTGTATGAGGGTCTAGTAGATTATCTTTGAATACACATGGTACTTGTCTAGTCTGCATTCTAGCAAGTGCTGAAGCCGTTCTAGGGACATATTTTAGTCTCTTTATTCCTTTAACATACTTACTGTCATAGTCCCTTGTAGACATCCATTCTGATAACCATTCACCACATGATTTATTATCACTCATGTAGTTATACCAATTCATACATTTAGACTTATCTCTTTCATCTTCTGCATGAGGTTCTACACCATAATAGATTTCATCAAGAGATTTTTGATTTCTCTTACTCATGTTAATTACTTATAAAAAAGAGATTTTTAAGTATTGTCGTCCTCGTCAAGTTTTCTCCTTTTTTTCTTCTGTTCTGAAACCATCTTAGATGACTCCCATGCAAAAAACCCAGCAAAGAATGTTATACCGATAACAAGAAGTGTATCTAAAATATACTTTACTACTTCCCAATCCATTTAATGTCCTTTTTTGGTATTACTTGATATGCACCCTTGTTGTAAGCTGGTGCAACTGTGAACTTCTTAGATTCCTCTAACTTCCAATCATTGTCTTTTTGTGGACTGTACTTAGAAGTAGTCATAGAAGGATATTTCTTTCTATGTTCCTCTGCTTCTTTCATCCTGTCCAAAACATGTTGAGGTGTCTCAAGAGGTTTGTATGACATAGTATGACACTTTTTCTTAGTTTTTAGACTTTTGGTCTTTCTTTTACGACCAGTCATGTCATACCTTAAACTGTTTCCTAAATTTATTGTACCCATAATGTAATCAAATTCCTAAGTAGGAAAAGTAATCCTACACTGTTTAACATAATTAATGCTCTATCTTTCCATGCAATAGAGACTCCCACCCATCCAGTGATACCAAGTATGGATAGTATCAAATCTGTTTGTTGCAACTCTGGAATACCACGAATAGACATTGCACCCAATACAAGAATAGATGATATCCACTTAAGATACCAATCCCATGTATACTTTGGTGTTGCAGACTTGAAAATCCTGTTAGAATTTTTAAGTTCTTTAGGGTCAAACTTTTGTGTCATTTACCTTGTCCTCTATATTTTTTGTAAGACCTCTTCTTTGATTTGTTCATGTGAGACATAGAGATTTTAACTCTACGACCTCTACCGCCTTGTCCCTGTGATGTACATTTTCTTGTACCTACATGTGTTGTTGTAAATGCTTTTGCTCTTGCAGCCATAATACTCCTTACTCTCCAAAAAAAGTGAAGTGACAACGATGATGGGGAAGGAGAGAGTAAACCCAACCATCAGCACCTTTAGGGATTTTATATGAGAATCAGACTCAGACCCAATATACAACTGCCATGAGTTGTCACTTCGAAACTATTAGTAACCTTGAGTCATGTGAGAATAAGCGTCTGGACAATCATCCACAACCTTTCCGCACATACAAAGATTACCCTCATCTTGAGAATCAAGAGCTGCATCAACATGAGCTTGTTGTTCCTCTGTGAGGTTATCGTATTCTTTTATCATTTCTTGTAATGTCATAATGCTATTCTACTATAAGATGTACCTATCTGTCAATACCCAAGTTTATGAGATACCTCTCTATGTAATCTCTTTTCTAATGTTTTTGCAATCTTTTCATTAGGATATTGTCCTGTTAAAAATTGTTTCACATGAATCATTTCATGTGCAAGAGTTTGATACATATCTTCTTGGTCTCTTGTTAGTTCAATTACAATTCCATCATCTAAACTACCATGACAACATCCTAACCAATCATGATAATCTTTTGGAAACTTATTATAAACTACAACATCAATGTCAGCATTCTTTATATCTAATTCTTGACATGCCATGTCCACATAGTTTACTATAGTGTTTTCTTCTTGTTCGTTGAGACGACCCCCACGAGGGCCCTCAACATAAATTACTACCATATTAATCGTTCCAATTCATTGTAGGTTTAATTTTGTTTTTGATAATCTCTTCTACAAGTTCGATTGCAGCCCAACCATTACCACCAATGTGCCAGTCGTAATCACCACTTGGGACACCACTAGTTTTCCAGTTGTAGATTGTTGCTTTTACATAATCCCAATCTTCTTCACCATACTCATCGATGAAGTACCTTTTACCTTCAATCAACCACTCTACATTGACCTTATCATCTAAATTAGTATCAACAGATGGTTTACCGAAAAGTTCTACTAAATCATAGAAACTTACTGGGTCTGTATATCCTTGTAAAGATGTACCACTAAAACCCATTGTAGGGTCTTGGACTTCATACTCTGTTCTAATATAATCTTCCATTATTCTGCTAACTCCTCAAACATTTGTTCAACTAAAACATTTCTTGCAAACTCACCTATGTCTGCACCGAATCCTTCACCACCAGTGAATTTGGATACTCTTGAGACATTTGCATCATTCAACTTAGAAACCACTTCTAAAGTTCCTAATTCTGCAACTTCCTCTGCAAGGTTTTCTTTTATTACTTCGTTTACTTGATTTGACATATTACTCCTTTATTACAAAAGTATTATATCAAAAGATGTACCTATGTGTCAATTGAGTATTTGTAATTGATATCTGCATGATGTGCTTCATCAGCTCTGACTTTCTTGATTAAGTCTGAAAGCTTTGCACTTTTTTTCATCCCATAATAATCTATTGCAAGTTGTGGTGCTGGGATGTTTTCTACTTCACCACTTTCTACCATCTTAAGGTATTCTGTATATGACTTTACTGCTTCTTCTTCAAAGTAATGTATCATT
>Ga0163109_10002485_pt1 | contig 14355 bp, 13 predicted proteins | sample CRUFie1St13metaG_FD_108704 | JGI IMG/M metagenome (GOLD analysis project Ga0163109, IMG submission 108704) | Marine microbial communities from the Costa Rica Dome - CRUD Field 142mm St13 metaG | ecosystem: Environmental > Aquatic > Marine > Oceanic > Photic zone | place: Costa Rica: the Eastern... | reverse complement strand
TGAGTCGCCAGCCGAGTTGGCCCTTCTGTCCCGCCCCGCGGCGCAGGTTCCACAACGCCGTCGCCGTGATGGTGACCGGAATGAGGAATTCGATCCACGCCCCATCCGCGTGCACCCATCCCATGCCGGCCAATAACAACGTGATGCTGTGCCCAAGGGTGAAGGCCGTGGCCAAAATCACCACCCGCCAAGCATCCGCCAAACTCGCCCACGCTACCAGGGCCAGCAAGTACAGCATGTGGTCGTAGCCGTTGAGGTCGGTGATGTGCTCCACCCCCATGTAGATCTCATTCATGACGCAGCGCGGGTGTATTCGACAATCTCAAACGCATGTTCATTGCGGTCGTCCGACTCGAAACGCACGTGGGACTCACGGTCCCACCCCGCGGAGATGGCACTTAAATCAAAAAAGGTGTCCCCCTCCGGAGCTGCATCCACATGGGTCAACAGCACGCGGCCCACATCGCCACGTTCAAGCGCCTGGCGGTAAATCTCGCCACCGCCAATGATGAACGCCTCCGCGGCACCATCCGCCACCGCGGCATCCAATGCAGCTTGGAGCGAGTGTACAACCTGCGCGCCGGGCGCCTCGTAGGCAGTGTTGCGCGTCACCACGATGTTCGTACGGTGGGGAAGGGGTCGGAACTTCTCCGGGATGGATTCGTAATTCTTGCGGCCGGTGATGACGGCATGGCCGCGGGTCGTTTCAGAAAAAAACTTCATGTCGTCGCGCAGGCGCCACACGAGGTCGTTGTCCCGTCCGATAACGCCGTTGCGGGCCACGGCAACAATGATGGAAATCCGCATGGTCTGGGCTTAGACAGAAACCGCCGCTTTGATGTGCGGATGCGGATCGTAGTTCAACAACTTGAAATCATCGTAGGTGAAGGCAAACAGGTCCTTTACGTCCGGATTCATCCACATTTGGGGCAGCGGACGCGGGTCGCGGGTCAACTGCTCGCGGGCTTGTTCTACGTGGTTGGTGTACAGGTGGACGTCGCCAAACGTGTGCACAAACTCGCCCGGTTCCAAGTCGCACACCTGCGCCATCATCATGGTGAGCAGCGCATACGAGGCGATGTTGAACGGCACGCCCAAAAACGTATCCGCGGACCGTTGGTAGAGCTGGCAGTTCAGGCGGCCATTGTCCACGTGAAACTGAAACAGGCAGTGGCACGGCGGCAAGGCCATCTCATCGATGAAACTCGGGTTCCACGCGGAAATGACGTGGCGGCGGGAGTAAGGGTTGGTCTTGATTTGATCCACCAACTTGGCAATCTGGTCGGTGTGGGTGCCGTCGGGGTTGGGCCAACTGCGCCATTGATAGCCGTACACCGGACCGAGGTCTCCGTTCTCATCGGCCCATTCGTCCCAAATCCGCACCCCATTGTCCTTGAGGTATTGGATGTTGGTGTCGCCTTGCAAAAACCACAGCAATTCGTGGATGATGGAGCGCAAGTGCAGCTTTTTGGTGGTCAACACCGGAAAGCCTTCCTGCAAATCAAAGCGCATCTGGTAGCCAAAACAACCGATGGTACCGGTTCCTGTTCGGTCTTCGCGCAGGTTGCCGTTCGTCAGCAAATGGTCAAGTAAATCAAGGTATGCCCGCATGCTACGAAGGTATTTCCTACCCCCTGCATTTTCCGTGCCCGTGGAAATCGGGTTGAAAAGAAATACGCCGAAGGATGGACTTCAGCTGAACCGACGCATCCACCAGGACTTCCCTGCCAATCCATCCAACGGTGTGGCCCATCGGTACAACGCATTCAGCACCAAGAGGTGCAAAACGAGTGCGCCATGCAGTGGCAAAATGTACCAGGGCCATGCCAAATCTTGAACGAACGGATTGTCCACCTTCGGCGGTTCCCACATGTACATGTAGTTGGCCGAAATTTCCGCGGGATGGAACGCATTGAGGTACCAATTGAAAACGCCCACCGAAGTGGAAAGAACGGCAGCGACTGCGTACGTCCAGATCCAGCCCCACTTCGCAAAACGGAATCCGTACGAGCGGGCCATGATGATTGGGATAACGACAATGGCGGTGTGGCTAAAGTAGTAATGCAGCAAAATCACCGGCGCATCGCCAATGGTCAGCTGCGGTGTGAGCAACGCATGCATCCCACCGATGGTCCCCAAAAAGGCAGAAAACGTGAACACCTTCTGGTTTTTCCAGAAGCAGTTGAAGGCGAGCAGCCACCCATTCAAGGCGCAAAAGTGAACTGGCAAATTGCGGTGGACGCTCAACTCAATCTCAGGCGAGAGCAGCCCGTAGGTCAGCGGAACCAAATTTGCCACGATCATGACCACACCCATGGCTCGAAGCGCAGAGTCCTTGCGGTTGCCCGTGAGCTTTTGAAACACCTGTACCACTACAAAACCTGCGAGAATTGAACCCAAAATGAGGTACCAATACCGCGGCTCATCCATGTGGATGACTACATCGTAGGCTTGCTGAATGGCGTTCGATTCGTCCATTAGCCAGCGGAATTGACGCCCTCACTGCCCTGGTGAATCAGGGTTTGGGTCGGGAAGGCAAATTCGAGTTTTGCTGCGTTGAACCGCCGCAGAATTTCCAAGTTGATGGCGCCGGGTGTCAGGCTCACGTCTGCTTCCTTCCGCACGTAATAAATGGCACTCACGTTGAGTGAAAAATCTCCGAATCCACTGAACCAAATGATGGTGTCGTCTTCTGTACCGACGTGCTTTTCGACGATTTCACGCAGGATGCTGATGGCCTCCTCAATGCGCTCCGGCGTGGTGTCGTATGTCAAGCCCAAGTCCAGCCGAATCTTGCGGGCGGGCTCTGCTGTCACGTTTTCGACCACACTGTCCGTGAACTTGTGATTCGGAATGGTCACAATTCGGCCGGCCAACGTCTTGATGCGCGTTGAACGAATGCCCACTTCTATGACAATGCCGTCCACACCATCCAATTGCACGCGGTCACCGACAACGAACGGTTTATCGACGAAGACCGTGATGCCCCCAAAGATGTTGGCCACAAAATCTTTTGCCGCCAGGCCCATGGCCAAGCCGCCGATGCCCACCCCCGCAAGGAGCGCGCCGACATCGTACCCGGCGTTGTTCATCGCCATGATGACCCCGAGCACCCAGACCGTGGAGCGCAACGTCTTGCGAAGGATCGGCGCCATCTGCGCCATCATCGCCGATTCGGATTGCTCGCCCGTTCGCGTCAGCAAGCTGCCCAGCAAGCTATCCAACAGGCGCGCCGCCATCCACGTCACATCAATGGCCACCGCAATGGAAAATACGTGCTCCATGAAGGTGTCCACACTTTCACCAAAATGCAGGTGGTCGTACCCAAACCAAAACCCGAGCAGGATGACCGCAAGTGCCAGCGGCTCCTCTACCTGGTCCACAATCAAATCGTCCAATTGGGTTTCCGTCTTGCTCGCGAGTTTTCGCATGCGGCGACTGAACCAGCGGTACAGCAATTTTCCGACAACGACTCCGCCAATTGCCCACAGCAAGGCAATGCCCCATTCACGCAGGGGGTTGCCCAAAAAAACCTGTTCCAAAAATTCCATGCTGCAAAAAACGACAAATATCTTTGCGCCATGGGAATTGCCTCCAAAAACACCGCTTCGTTTGGCCCTTCATTGCGCATCGGCGTGCTGGGTGGCGGACAACTGGGCCGCATGATGATTCAATCAGCCATCGACTTCGATGCACGGGTGGAGGTCATGGACCCCAGCGCGGACGCGCCGTGCAGCAATTTTACGCATCGGTTTGTGCAAGGCGACCTCAACGACGTTGATGCCGTGGTGGCCTTCGGGCGGGACCTCGACTGCATTACCATCGAAATTGAGCACGTTAGCGTTGAAGGACTCCGCACGTTGGAACAACGAGGGGTGCGCGTCATTCCCAAGCCCGACCACTTGGCCACCATCCAAGATAAGGGCCTACAAAAGCAATTCTTCGAGGCAAACGGCATCCCCACCGCGCCGTACCAACTCATCGACAACGTGAGCGACGTTGGAGCCATGGGCTTCCCCATCGTGCAAAAAATGCGCAAGGGCGGGTACGACGGCAAAGGTGTCGTTGTGCTGAAGGACGAAGCGAGTGTCGACAAGGCGTTCACCGTGCCGAGCGTTCTTGAAGCCGCAGTGGACATCAACAAAGAACTGAGTGTCATCGTCGCCCGCAATAGCGCCGGTGAGACCAAGTGCTTCCCGGTGGTCGAATCCGTATTTGACCCGGTCGCCAACCTCGTCGACTACCTCATCGCCCCTGCAGCCATTACGCAGGAACAGGCCGCTGAGGCCGAACGCGTAGCCCAGCAGGTCGTGGAAGCCATGGATTTTGAAGGGCTCCTCGCCGTGGAATTGTTCCTCGATACCGAAGGACGCATCCTCGTCAACGAAGTCGCGCCCCGCACCCACAACAGCGGGCACCACACCATCGAAGCCAATGTGACCTCCCAGTTTGAACAGCACCTGCGCACGGTATTGGACCTGCCGCTGGGCTCCACGGCTCCGGTGCACGCCGTCGGCGCGATGGTCAACATTGTCGGGACGGCCGATGCGCAAGGCACCCCAGACTACAAGGGCATCGACGTGGCGCTCGCCACAGAAGGCGTCCACCCTCACCTCTACGGTAAATCTCAGGTCAAGCCCTTCCGCAAAATGGGCCACGTGACCATCACGGGCGGTACCCGAGAAGAAGTATTGGAACGGATGATGCACATTCGTGAACAACTGGCGGTGGAAGGAAAACAAGCCCCCAGCGCATAAACCGCGTCCGGCAACCGTTCTTGTTTCCATGCAAGCCCTCGTCGTTTTCACAGGCGGAACCTCTGGAGAGGCAGTGATTTCCCGAAAATCTGCGTCCATGGTCATGGCCAACATCGACCGCACGCGGTTTGCCCCCACCCTCGTGCACATCAACGAGGACGGGTGGTTTGCGGAAGTGGAGGGCGAGATGGTTTCAACAGACTTGGCAAGCCTCCAGGCCGATCCGGCCGACTACATCGGCGCCTTTGTCATGGTCCACGGCACGCCCGGAGAGAATGGCAAGCTGCAAGCTGAACTGGAAGCGGCCGGCGTTCCGCACACGACGGGGGATGCACACGCCATGGCATTGACCTTTCACAAAGGCCGGACGACAGCGTTCTTGGCGGAACGAGGGCTGCCGGTGGCTCGGACCGTGCAAATCGCCCCCGGCGGTTCGTGGACGGCTGACGAACTCATTGGAGAATTGGGGCTGCCGTGTTTTGTCAAGCCCAACGAAACCGGTTCGAGCATCGGAATTTCCAAGGTCTCTGAAGCGGCCCAGCTCCAGGCCGCCATCGATACCGCCATGGCCGTTGGCGGCAGCGGTGTAGTCGTGGAGTCCTTGCTCCAAGGGAGGGAATTTACGTCCGGTGTCATTCCGGATGCCTCGGGCCAGCCGGTGGCTCTGCCTGTGACCGAAATCCGAACGCACCGGGAATTTTTCGATTACGAAGCCAAATACGCCGGCGAATCCGAGGAAATCACGCCAGCCGAGATTTCAACAGCATGGACCACGGCGCTGCAGGCAAAAGCAGTCGAGGTGTACCGCGCCACGGGCATGCGGGGCATGGCGCGGGTGGACATGATGTCCGAATCGCCGGAGCGGATTCACATCATCGAGATCAACACAGTTCCCGGCTTCTCCGAAGCCAGCATCATTCCCAAACAGGCCGCCGCTCTGGGTTTGAGCAAGAAGGAATTAATCAGCCGCATCATCGAGCAGACCCTGTTGGCCTGACGGTTCGTGGCTTTGCAAAAAAAAGAGGGTCACCCCGCTGGATGACCCTCCCCTGTTGAATGAAAACAAGTAAACTGTTAACGAGCCGAAGCTCATCCCGCGCTTACGGGTCGGTTCCACAATAGGTTGCGTTTTGTCAAAAATTTATCGCGCGCCTTCATGCGCCGATGACACGATCGCCTTGGTCCGCCACAAACGCTTTCCAACCGCTGTATCCCGCTTGCATCCGCGGTGACGCCAATTGGAAATGGTGACACAAAGCGACGGCCACGCCATCGCTCGCGTCGAGCTCTTTGGGCATGTCAGTCGGCTTAATGGCAAGGGTGCGGGCTACCATCGCCGCCACCTGTTCCTTGCTGGCCGCCCCAGAGCCGGTGATTGCCTGCTTTACTTTTCGGGGGGCGTATTCGGAAACGGGAATGTCCCGGGACAAGGCCGCAGCGAGGGCTACCCCTTGAGCACGTCCCAATTTGAGCATGGACTGCACGTTTTTGCCAAAAAACGGCGCCTCCACTGCAACATGATCCGGGGCATGCGTTTCAATCAGTGCAGAACATCGATCAAAAATCCGCTTCAGTTTGACCGCGTGGTCTTTGTATTTGGTGAGGTGCAAGGCGCCCATTTCCACCAACTCTACCTGCTTCCCCCGCACCCGGACCACGCCATAGCCCATAATGGTGGTGCCGGGGTCGATGCCCAAAATTATCTGTTCAGGCTCGGGGTTGGAGGGGTTGGAAGGCATGCGCAGACGAAGGTACATTTGGAAATGCGTTTTCGCTACATCGTCACGGCAGCGGCCCTGGGCTACATCGCCTGGGTGCTGACCGATCATGCGATCTGGTCCGACGCAGCAGCGCTGGAGGCGTTGTGGCATCCGAACCGGCCGTGGCTGCTTGTTGTGCTCGCCGCCGGGCTGCCGCTCAACATCGGGTTGGAGACGACCAAATGGCACGTGCTAACCGCCCGTGGCCACAAGCAATGGACGACCAGCCTCCGGGAAGTGTTGGTTGGGGCAACGTTTGCAATGGTCACCCCTAATCGCACTGGGGATGCCATCGCTCGGGTGGCACTGCTGCCTGCCGAAGAACGTACGACCGGCACCCAAGCGTGGTTGCTTGGCGCATGGGGGCAGGCAGGATGGACCTTGACGCTGGGTGCAGCAGCTTGGTGGGCGTGCACCATAGCTGGGCAACCCCGTACTGTCGTCCCCGTAGGAGCGCAGTGGACGATTTTCGGCGCATTGGTGGCTGGAAGCGCCGCGTGGTGGTTTCTCCCCAGGATCGCGCGCTCACCACTGCGCGTCAATCGGTGGCTGGAATCCCGCTGGGGACTCGTCCCAGGCCGATGGTCATCACGGCAATACCGATTGCTCATTGCATTGAGCGGACTGCGCTATGCCGTATTCGCCACTCAATTCTCGGCAGCCGTTGCTGCATGGGGCGTGGATTGGGACCTCGGACTCTACGGCGCAATCGCTTTGGTTTACCTCGGAAACATGCTTGTTCCTACCGCCGCGTTAGCCGAACTCGGCGTTCGCGAGGCGCTGCTGGTCGCGTGGATACAACCGGCGGCGGCGCTCCTCCCCGGTATGCTGGCTGCTGCCTTTCTGGTCTGGGTAGTGAACCTAGGGCTTCCAGCGCTCATCGGTGGGGGGCTTCAACTGCAACGGCGTCATGGGTGACTTGTTCCTCATTCTCTGTGCTCTGGCCGGGGCGAGTTGGATTGCCTACGCCGCTTTCGCGCGGAAAGTGAGCGCCCGGCTACAGGCTGTCAATTCTAGTCACCCGCCCGCAGGGGACGTTTCAGGTGAACTCACCGTACTCATTCCCTGCCGCAACGAGGCCGAGGCACTGCCCCACGTGTTGAGCGATTTGCAGGCTCAATCGCTCCCCGTCCGCATTGTGGTCATCGACGACGCCAGCACCGATGGCACGTGCGATGTAGCTCGCAACGTCGGTGCGACGTGCATCCCCGCAGAGGGGTCAGGCAAAAAAGCGGCACTGGCGACGGGGTTCGAACGGGTTCAGACGCCCTGGATTGCAACGGTGGATGCCGATGTTCGCCTCGGGAAAGAATGGGCCCGAAATATGCTTGCCACTGCCGTGCATCAAAACGCTGCATGCGTGTTGGGCGGGGTTGTCATCGAGGCTACGCCGCCGACTGGATGGAACCGTTTTCAGCAGCTTGAATTCGCGGTTATGCAGGTGTGGATAGCTGGGGGCGTGGAATCCAGACGACTCGCCATGGGCAGCGGAGCAAACAGCGTGTACGCAACCGAAGCCTACCCAGTGGATGCCCTGCGTCCCGAATGGGCTTCGGGAGACGATGCCTTCGCCCTATTCGCCCTGCGCCAACAAGGCAAGTCCATTCGCTGGTGTGGTCATGTTGAAGCCCGCGTTTCAACAACTGCCGTTCCGAACTGGCGCACCTTATGGCAACAGCGTGCCCGGTGGGCCTCAAAGACCAGTGGCCAGGACACCGAAACCCGTCTGACGGCCTTGACGATTGCCGCATTGCACGGTGTGTTCCTTGCATTGGCCATATGGGCCGTGGCTGATGGCAGCCGTGATGGCTGGTTGGTGCTGGCTGCATTTACCGCCGCAAAAACTTGGATCGACTGGCGTTTGCTGGCCACGGCGTGCCGTGCATTCGGCTTGGCGCAGCGTACTGATGATGCGCTGCTGTTTCCATTCCGCTACGCCTTCTTGGTGTGGGGAGCATGGTGGCAACTTCTACGCGGTGGCGTGCACTGGAAAGGGCGACCGATTTAACTTCACACCATTAACCCGATTGATTTGAATCGCCTCGCCCATCATCTACCCGCCCGCATCGGAGTGTATTGGATTGCATTCCTCGCCGCCGTGGCCTTGGCAGGGCCAGTGATTCGACCCGACGCAACCCCCCATGCCAACGACCAAGCGCTCGAGCGTGCATTGCTGGCGCCGGGCACCGAATGGACCTCCGCGGACGGAACCTCCCAAACCCATTGGCTCGGCACGGACCGTTACGGCCGGGACGTGCTCAGTCGCCTCATGGCCGGTTCGGCCATCAGCCTGGGCGTTGGGTTCACCGCGGTATTGATCTCGCTTTTCATCGGCATACTCCTCGGGGCGTGGGCCGGCTACCGCGGGGGAACAGTCGATGCCATCATCAGTTGGTTCATTCAAGTGGTGTGGACCTTGCCGACACTGCTGATGGTGCTTGCCATCACCATGGCATTTGGCAAGGGGTTATGGCAGGTATTTTTGGCCATTGGGTTGACGATGTGGGTGGACGTCGCTCGGGTGGTACGAGGGCAATTTTTCACCTTGCGCGAAATGGAGTTTGTCCAAGCTGCGCAAGCCCTTGGTTTTTCAGATCTGCGCGTGATGCTTCGGCACATGCTGCCGAATGCCACAGGACCCATAACGGTCATCGCCGCAGCCAACTTCGCGGCCGCCATCCTGATTGAATCCGGTTTGAGCTTCCTCGGCTACGGCGCACAGATTCCGATTCCAAGCTGGGGCAACATCATCCAAGAGCACTACCACCTTATCACCGGAAGCCACGCGTGGTTGGCGATCGCGCCCGGCGTGTTGATCGTCAGTGTCGTTTTGGCCTTCACCTTCATTGGCGATGGCTTGCGGCAAATCCAACCGGACTGAAGTTTTCGTTCTTACTTTGCATCATGAGCACATCGGGAGCGGAATCACAACCAAAAATTTTCGTCGCAGGGCACCGCGGCATGGTCGGATCGGCCATCGTACGCAACCTGCAATCCAAGGGACTCAACACCATTCTGACGCGCACTCGTTCGGAACTTGACCTGACGGACCAACGCGCGGTTCAGTCGTTTTTTGAACGTGAGAAGCCGCAGCAAGTTTACTTGGCTGCCGCCAAAGTCGGAGGCATCCAGGCGAACAATACCTACCGGGCGCAATTTCTCTACGAGAACCTCATGATGGAGGCCAATGTCATTCACGCAGCGTGGGCCCATGGAGTGGACAAACTCTTGTTCCTGGGCTCTTCCTGCATTTACCCCAAGCTAGCGCCGCAACCGCTTAATGAGGATGCGCTATTGACCGGTCCGCTGGAACCCACCAACGAGCCCTATGCCATTGCAAAAATCGCAGGCATCAAACTGTGCGAAACCTACCGGCACCAGTACGGCGCCAACTTCATCAGTGCCATGCCCACAAACCTGTACGGCCCAGGTGATAACTATGACCTCGAAACCAGTCACGTGCTGCCGGCGCTGCTCCGCAAAATCCACACAGCCAAAGTCAAGGGACATCCCTGTGTGCCCCTATGGGGTACCGGATCCCCGAGGCGAGAATTCTTGCACGTGGACGATTTGGCCGAGGCGTGCGTGCACCTCATGGACACGTACGACGGCGAATCGTGGGTGAATGTGGGAACGGGCGAGGACTTGAGCATCAAGTCCTTGGCGGAGATGATCTGCGACATCGTTGGTTACACGGGTGCACTCGAGTGGGACACCAGCAAACCCGATGGTACACCGCGCAAACTCATGAATGTGGACCGTATTAACGCCCTCGGATGGAAAGCCCGCATCGGACTGAGGGAAGGCATTGAGCGCGTTTACGCCGACGTCAAAGGCACATTTGAATGATCCGACACTCGCTGCCTCGCCTCGCCCTGGTCGTCCTTCTCGTGTGGATGCCGGTGATGGCCATCGGGCAAGCCGGGGAATGGTGGTCGCTGCGCACCGCCGACAGTTCGGGGTTTGTTCCCATCGAACGCCTGCAATTGACCAAACCTTCGAATGCTCCCTCCTGGTGGCAGCGAACAGCGCAGAATCACCTTTTCGACTTCTCGGACGCTGACCGCACGCAAAACCTGGTCGTGGTGGACCCCGTTGTCCAGGCTTTCGCAGGTTCGATTCGAACCACAGACGCAGCGGGCAACCCACAAGCGCGCACGTGGTGGGACAACATCCGAGGCGCACGTTTCCAGGCCATCATTGACGGCAAGTGGCAACTCGGAGGCGAGCTCCTCGAGCGCCAAGGCCTGGCTGAACCCTTGCTCGGCTATTGGGCCGCAACCGACCGAATACCAGGTTGGGGACGCGCCAAAGTGGGCAAGGATGGTGCCTATGATACCGTGGAAGAAGCGTACTTCGACGTGATGTTCACCCGCGGATGGGTCGGCCGTGAGTACAAGGCTTGGGGCTGGGATGCTGGTGTGGATGCTCTGCACATTGGTGCTGGACGCTCGAGTGCTTTCCTGTCCCGCCATGCCGTTCCCGCACCTTACCTGCGTGTGACGCATCGAAAGCCCAGCCACCGTACGAGCGTATGGAGCACCCGTTGGATGTCCACCCGGCGAGGACCGTTGGGGGAAACCGCTGAGTCGCTGCTGGAACGGAGCCGTGCACTCTTCCTCACTCACCAACACAACCTCGGCGCCCACCTCGTGGTGCAAGGCGTCTACAACTTCAGCTGGGAAACCGCGTCCCAGGAGGCGGCTGGAGGGTGGGAAATACTCGGTTACGAGGAAGGCCAGAAGTACACACCCACTCGGCATGTCGCAGGACTCGATGTTCAATTCCATCAGCGCGTGGCGACAACGCACCTGACGGCCTATGCCCAACAGGCATGGACGCAGATCACAGGTTCGCAATCCATTGAACCCCTCACCCGGATGGCAGGCATTCGTGCTGAAGGTAACCGGTGGACTGCACGAGCAGAATGGGCCAATCGATCGGCCGTGCACTGTCGAGACTGCCATACCATGGCCGATGGGAGCTTTGGCCCCATTCAGACCGAGTTGAGCAATGCCGGCATCAACATCCACGGACTGTGGGAAAAGTGCCTGCGTGCGGAAGCCCAAATTCGCATTCAACAACGGTGGATGGTGCAGGCAGTCGCGGAGCAAAATGAAGTGGCAAACGCTTGGCACACCGACGTCCTGTTCGAGCTGCAACCCACATGGCCCATGCGCCTGTGGATCGGAGTCGGACGTTGCGACCCCGCGCACGATGCTGGTTCTTTTGAAAGCTACACCAGCATCCGGGTGGGCGCTCACGCCGGGGTGCTGAATTGGAACTGAGTAACCCTCTGCGGTATTCTCTCGTACACGTAATTGTCCACATTTCCGTAAGCATATGTTCCTGTGGCGTACCGTTTATTGTTTCAATTTTCAAATAGTTTAGCAATACATGTTGTTCCTGGTCGTCATCACAGCGTTTTTCATCGTGCTTTTCGGCATGCCCACACTGATTAAAGTGGCGCGGGCAAAGGGGCTCATGGATTTGCCTGAAGACCCTCGTAAAATTCACAAGCGGGCGGTTCCCACCGTCGGTGGTGTTATGATTTTTGCTGCACTGCTGTTCAACGTGTTCTTTTGGCTTGCTGTAGGTCCGGCTCCAGCCACTGCGGTCTTCCAGGCGGGTTCGGCACTTGCGGCATGTTCGGTTATCATATTTTTCATGGGGCTAAAAGACGACATAGTCGGATTGGCCCCGACCAAGAAGCTGTTGGTTCACCTCGCGGTGGGCATCCTGCTCGTTACGGTAGGCGGTTATAGAATCGAAACGTTTGGCGGTCTATTCGGAATTGAAGAACTCCCCGAGGGCTTGGCTATGGTCTTCTCGCTTTTCGTGTACATCGTGGTCGTCAATGCGTTGAATCTTATTGACGGTGTTGATGGGTTAGCAGGAGGGTACACGGTGATTGCCATGTCCGCGTTTGCGTTCTGGTTTATAAACACAGGGCAAATTCCAGACGCGGTCATCGCACTGACTATGGCCGGAGCAATGCTGGGCTTCCTTGTTTTTAATTTCGCACCCGCGCGTATTTTCCTCGGTGACAGCGGATCGCTGTTGACTGGCCTTATTGCCTATGGCTTGGCCACCCATGTGATCAATACGCCCCAAAGCCTGGTGCCCGAGGCGTGGGCAGGCATTTCAAAGCCGGTTATCGCCATGAGCATTCTGGCCTATCCGCTTCTTGACACATTGCGGGTATTTTGCTTGCGTGCAGCGCGCGGCATGAGCCCCTTCAGCCCAGACCGCAACCACTTGCATCATCGGTTGATGATGCAGACCCGCAGCCACACCAAAACAGCGGTGTTTGTCTACATCTTCTCCTTGGGTATGGTCTGCATCGCCATGGCGCGCCCCTACCTCTTTCCTCAAGTGGGAGAAGAAGGCATGTTTTTCGGGCTGTTTGCCTTGAGTTTTATTTGGTTCATACCCATTTTGAACAGCACCCGAGGGCAGCATAAACTGGCCCAACACCGGGATCAATTGCTGCGTGACGCAATCGAGCAAAACAAGGGCAAGAGGGCAGCGGAATCCGCTGTCGCTTGATTGTACCTTGCCGGCATGCCACGGGCCCGTCGTCTTCTTTCAATCCTCCTGATCGTCGCTTCGGCGTCGCCGTGCCACAGCCAAGAGTTGGTCAGCGAATACTGGGACGTTGGTGCATGGAAACCGGGGGCTTCAGGCATTTGGCCAACCGTGCAAACCGCCTCCGACACCACCAACCGCGCATTGGATGTTCAAGGCTTCGGCACGGTACAATACAGTCCCGGTGCGATGCTTCGAGGTGCATTTTGGAATTGGCCCTCCGCCGGTGGCGTGGGTTGGCAATTGGGCATGACCTGGGATTGGTCGCATGACCGGTTTTATTCGAACGGCCACGTGGAACATTGGCGGGTCGCAGGCGTGCACGAAAGCGACTGGAACGAAGCTTGGCAATGGGGCACATGGGACGGTATGGGATGGGCCTGGAATCCCAATCAGGCAGACGTGGCACTCGCCCGCGTGGTCGGAACTGTGGGCTACGCGGTCAGCCCTTCCGTAGCCATTGAAGCGGGAAACCGACGACACCACTGGGGCAGAGGCTGGCGTTCCCTCTGGTTGGATCGGCAAGCCTCACCGTTGCCGTTTGCCCGCATCGCCGTGACCACCGAACGCATCACCTACGTTCACATGGTTGCGCGCACCCAACACCTCACCGTAGGCAGCCCGGCTGACTTTCCCGGTTCCGACCAACTGACTCCAGGGACTTACGCAAACAAACGCGCCAGCTGGCTGGCGAGCCACGCCATCGACGTGGACATTGCACACGGATGGACCGGCACCTTGTTCGGGGCCGTCACCTGGTTGGGGTCTGACAGCGGATACACATCCCGATTTGAACCGGTTTACGCCCTGCCGGTGGTGTCCTTTCGACCGGCTGAATACGCCTTGGGGTCGGCAGACAACGCCCTCATCGGTGCAGGACTGGCCTGGGTGCCCGCCTGGGCCAACAACACCCTCCAGTTTTATGGCCAGCTCATGCTGGACGAATTGGTCGTCAGCCAGGTATTCAGCCCGGATCAGTGGTGGGCCAATAAGTGGGGATTGCTAGGAACCGCGTCGTGGCAGCATCCATCGAATGGATGGGGCGCAGTCGTGGAGGCCTGCGCTGTCCGCCCCTACACCTACGCGCACGCGGCACCTGCTCAAAGTTGGACCCACAACCACCAACCGCTCGCCCACCCGGTGGGCAGCAATTTCATCGAAGGCCGTGCCCATGTGCGGTGGGAACGCGGCGCTTGGAGTGCACACGCCGGCGTTGTCTTGCGGCAGCAGGGCGCGGATGAAGCCGTTGA
>Ga0163109_10002484_pt1 | contig 14357 bp, 10 predicted proteins | sample CRUFie1St13metaG_FD_108704 | JGI IMG/M metagenome (GOLD analysis project Ga0163109, IMG submission 108704) | Marine microbial communities from the Costa Rica Dome - CRUD Field 142mm St13 metaG | ecosystem: Environmental > Aquatic > Marine > Oceanic > Photic zone | place: Costa Rica: the Eastern... | reverse complement strand
TCAGAAGGATCCGCTGATTGAATACAAGAATGAGGGCTACGATATGTTCCTTGAGATGATGACTAATATGCGCCGAAATGTGATCTATTCGATGTTCATGTTCCAGCCGGCTGCTCCAGAAACGCAGAAAAGCACTGTTCCCTGAAATCGCATTAATTACAAAGCTACTCGGGTAATTGCTGAATCAAATGCCAGATCGTCGCTTGCTGTTGTTGCGTGCTCTGCTCCTTGATTGCTTGGGGCAATTGATTTTTCTGAGTTTGTTTGTTGTTCTGCCAGATATCACTGGACTATCAATTCCTCATAATGGCTTAGATGAGCAGCTTGGATGGCTGTTTTTCGTTTTGATGTTGTATCCAACCCTGGGATGGTTGTTTGGCAGCTTCACAGTTTTGCAATGGCGCCGGATGTCTCTTTTGGTGCTTCTGCAGCGCCTGTTTCTGACCGCTATTTTTACCCTAATAATTGTGGCTATTGCCCGCTGGTTGTTCAACCCAGCTATCGATGTTTGGCTTGTGCATCGACGGGTTCAAATTCTCTCGATCGCAGGTGTTACTGTCTGGGCTTTTTTTGTGAGGGTTGGTCTGCGTCGTGGAGTGTTCTTAAAGGATTTACCAAGGATACTGTTGTTGGCCCAGCCTGAAGAAGTCCATTCGATCATGTGGGCCTGGAAACGAGTATCAGGGTGTCAGAGATTGAGATCCATCCAACCTGATGCCCTGCTGAAACGCATGAAATATTCTCAAGATTCTTTGCTTGTTGCGATTACCCCAGCATTGCGTCAAACCCCTGAGATCGCACCTTTGTTGGAGCACTTTGAGGTTGGTCACCTTCGCCAATTCAGAATTGTTTCGTTGATTCGCTTTTTTGAAAAGGAGCAGGAGAGATTGCCCCCTGTATTCATGTCCGAAGAATTACTTGCGTTTAATGATTTACCATGGGCGGCACCATTTAGCGTACAAGCTCAGCTCAAACGATTAGCTGACGTGTTGTTATCAGGATTTTTGTTACTTGTCACAATTCCGTTTGTATTGCCGGCAGCACTCTGTATTTGGCTTGAAGATCAAGGCCCAATTTTTTACACTCAGAAACGCAGTGGCTGGTTGGGTCAGCCTTTCAAGGTGCTGAAATTACGGACGATGAAGGTGCAACCAACTGATACTCCTGCCACTTGGACTAGGGTTAGAGATCAGAGGATAACATTTGTGGGTACTTACTTGAGGCGCTTTCGGATTGATGAACTACCTCAGCTACTGAATGTGCTCAAAGGTGAGATGAGCTTAATTGGTCCAAGACCGGAGAGGCCTGAATTGGAGCAGATTCTGGAATTGGAAATCCCTCATTATCGTAAGCGTCACTGGATGCGACCAGGTTTGAGTGGTTGGGCACAAGTATGCGCACCCTACGCGAGCAGCATTGAAGATTCTGATTTAAAGTTGTCATATGACTTGTTTTATTTAAAAAACTTTAGCACGTTTTTAGATCTGATAATTTTGGCAAGAACAATAAAAACAGTGCTCAAGGCTAGCGGTAGATAATATCATAACCTTGCTTATATTTGACCCAATGAATTAATTTTATCTTGGAAAGTCCCTAGCAATAGTTGAAGATAGCTAACTTTTCTAAGCTTGATATTTGAAGTTAGACTCATTCCAACTTGCAGTGGAAGCACTTTTCCATTTTTAAGCTCTAAGCCTTGGGTTGAAAGTTTGATCATGGCGGGATATCTGTATTCGTTACGATTATCGACTTGACTAGGTGGCAAGGCATCAGATCCTATGCTTTTTATTTCTCCCTCAAGCACACCGAAATCAGTCGCCGGAAAAGAATCAATACTCATATCTGCTGGCATTCCAACTCTAACGAACCCTATCTGATTGCTTGGAATTTCAACTTTTGCCTCTAAATTTCTGTAAGGGACTATTTTCATAATACTTTCGGTGCTTTGGGCGACATACCCTTTCCCTTTAGGTTGTAGATCAAATACAACTCCATCTACAGGTGACTTTAATGCCTGATATTTTAAGTTAACACTAGCTTCTGTAATTTTACTTGTTAGATTTTCAAGCTCTGCTTTGATCTGTTGAATTTGCTGCCCTTGAGCCGCTTCCTGACGCAAACGTTCTACTTTCAGCTGTTGAATCTTGCCAGTAATTTCAGAAACAGTATTTAATTGTTGCAGATACTGTAATTCAGAACTAGCACCAAGTTTCTTTAAAGCCCTAAATTTTTCAAGTATTAATTCCTGGAGATTTAAATTTCTCTCCAACGTTTTCAGCTCCTCATCGTTAAATAACAGATATTGATTAAGCTCTGTGTTTTTGAGCTTTAATTGAAGCGTGACAAATTTTTTGCTCTCAATGAGAGAGTTAAGTCTTTGTTTTGTAGTCTCAGCATCTAATTGCATTACTACTTGACCAGCTTTTACCTTATCACCGTCCCTTACGAGGATATCAGATGCTATACCACCTACGGGCATTTGAATACTTTGGACTGACCCCATAGGTTCTAATTTACCAGATACAGTAACTACCTCATCTGTTTTTGCTAAAGAAAGCCAGACTAAACCAAAGAAGGCAGAACCCATCAATCCAAAAATTGTTCCACGAACCCAAATTGGGGATTGTTGAATAGCGTCTCCATGGCTTTTACTGCCATTTGTAACTTCTTGAAGAATACCAATTGAAATTTTTGGAAATCTTTTTTTCTTGAAGAATTCAACTATTTGATCAGTATAATGTGAAAGCGTTACCCTTTTCAATAGATATTTGAATGAACTTCTCATTGTGCTATCCAGCCTCTTGTTGTCTGAAAAGTGCATAGTAACGGCCTTGTGCCTGTATCAATTCATCGTGTGTTCCTATCTCAACAATAGCACCTTGATGCATCATAACTATTAGGTCAGCATTACGTACCGTAGAAAGTCGGTGAGTTACAAAGAAAACAGTGCACCCTGAAAGTGATTCTCTAAGGTTTTGACATACTCTACGTTCTGTGTCGTAGTCTAGTGCACTTGTTGCCTCGTCCATTACAAGCAGTTTTGGTTTAGCCAAAAGAGTTCTAGCAATTGCAACTCTTTGTCTTTGACCACCAGAAAGATTAGCTCCTCTTTCACCTAACTCAGTACTATATCCTGAGGGCAAACCCATAATAAAATCATGGGCACAAGATATTTTAGCAGCAGTAGCTATGTCATCACTGGTTGCATTAGGGTTAGTGAGTGCAATGTTGTTACTTACACTACCCGAAAATAATAACGGATCTTGAGGAACAATTCCGATCTGTCTACGGAGTGAATATAATTCTACTTTGTCAATATCATATCCATCAATCAAAATCTTGCCTTCTTCTGGTGAATATAGTCGTGGTATTAATTTCATTAAGGTGCTTTTACCGCTACCACTTTGCCCAACCACTCCTACAAATTTCCCAGTAGGAATAGTTAGATCTATATCCTTGAGTACTTTGGGCTCGTGCGGGTTGAATCTAAATTGAACATTATTAAAAGTTACTTCACCTTGAATCGGAGGCAGAGGGATTTTTTCTTTATCAATATCATTTGATTCTTCTGAAGTGTCTACGATATCTGCCAGTCGCTCAAAGCTAACACGGAGTTCTTGAATGCGTTGCCATATAGTTGAAAGTCGAAGTAATGGTTGAGTGACGTAACCACTGATTATACGAAAAGCAATGAGTTGGCCTAAGGTAAGTTCACCATTAAGAACGAGGATAGAACCAACCCATAAAACCATTAATTGAGATAGTTTTTGAAGAACCTGCCCCGTCTGACTAAGTGCTGTACCGGTTATAGTTTTTTGAAACGAACGTGATATGTATGAAGAATAGAGTTCTTGCCATTTCCACCTGCTTACTATTTCTACATTTTGTGCTTTAACTGTTTGTATGCCAGTCAAGACCTCAACAAGATGTGATTGAGTCTTTGCATTTTCTTCCGCTGTGAGACGAAATTGTTTTCGAAACAATGGCGCACCAGCCAAAGTTATTGCGACTTGAATTGGAACTACGATTAATGCAACAACTGTTAGTACCCAACTGTAGACAGCCATTACTAATATATAAATTACGGAAAATGCTGCATCTATTAATGTTGTGAGTGCTTCACCTGTTAAAAAGTTTCTTATTTTCTCTAATTCCGCAACTCGAGTTCCTAGTTCCCCAACCGGACGTCTATCAAAGTAGTTAACTGGTAATTTCAATAGATGATCAATTACTTCTGCACCGAGGCGCATATCGATTCTATTTGTCGTGTCTGTAAAAAGAAATGTCCGTAGGCTACTCAATAAGCCTTCAAATATAGTTACAGCGACAAGAGCTATACCTAAGACTTGTAGAGTATCAAGACTCCTTTGCGATATTACTTTGTCGATAATTACTTGAATTAATAAAGGATTTGCAAGTGAAAATAACTGAACGACAAATGATGAACTTAGGACGAGTATAAGTGCGGAGCGATATTTTTTTATTGCGGGATAAAACCAACTAAAACTAAATTTTGCACTCTGCGTGTTGCTGGTTCTATCCACTAAAATAACGTCTAGGCCTTCAGGCATGTTTCCGCTAATCATCTCAGGACTTATTTGCTGCCAACCTTTTCTGGGATTAGCTAAAAGCAATCCATTTGAATCGCTTTTTACTACTACTACCAATCCATCAATCCATTCCATGAGACATGGCACATTCATGCGGGTACAAAAAGTTGGCCTTACTTTTGCTCTCGTAGCAAGTAAACCCATACCTGTAAGCATTTGTCCAAGCATGGGAAGGCTAGGTTTCATCCCTCTGCCAAGGACATCACGAATAGATTTTTCAACAGCATCGCTGCGGAAAGGGAGATTCATTGCCTCTGAAATCATCCTGAAGCAGGCTATTACCTCTTTTACCTCTCCTTCACCCTTTACAAGTGTCAAAAGGTCTTCCGCATTTTTACCATCAAGCTGAAGCCTAGTTTTGCTAGGGAATGTTGAGTCAGAAGAATTGTTGGATTTGTCATCTGAATTAACTATCGTCTGCGCAGTTTTACCTTCTTCAAGCTTCTGCACTATTTCACTTGGCAATTGCAAAAGACGGAGATCAAAGGGACTATTTTTGTTGGGAAGTTCTACATCTTTCGATATCAGTGTATTGATTGCAGCATTACTATTATTGCTAGCGATGAATATCGAATAATCACTCATGTTATTTGTGCATTTGTCATGCCTAATTGATTTAATTAGCGGAAATATTTCTCCTAATACTTCTTGGACTCTATATGGTGATTGCTCACAGTTATTAATTATATGCTGTAAAATTTTTACGACTTCAGCAGGAAATACCGTGCTGTTGCACCAATTTCTAAACGTAGGTTCAGAAGCATAGATTTCAGCTATCAAAGTGTCAGGTATTGACCAAGCTTCTAGGTTTGCAGCTGCACTAATTTCTTCGCAACCTTCGGCTCTTAGTAGTGAACAGAGGCCTATTAAGCTACCTGGATTAATTATACCCAGACTGCATAGTTCACCATTGTCGTAAGCAAGAAGCCTGGCTTTGCCGTTTAGAAGTATTAATACTCTATCAGGTACGAATGAGGATGTACTTAACGAATGACCTATGTCAAAACTAAGTATTTTCCCTTCATCACAGATGCGCTGTAGAGTTGAATCTGAACACCCCTGGAATCCAGGAATATTAGAAAATGTGTCGATCTGAATATTGGCAGTCATGAATTCGAGTTTGTTCTGCCGTGATTTAGCTCTCTTATTTTACACACTGCTTGCTCTTCTACCCATTCATAAAAAAGCTCTTGCGTCATTGCTGCAGCCATCCGATCATCAAATTTTGCTGGTTCGTATCTTTCAAGTCTTGCTACGATCCACCAATCTACCACTTGAAATGGTTCCATTACATGTCCAGGTTTGCTTGTTCTCAGCCTTTCGGAAAGTATGGGGTGAGCTTGTTTTAGAGAGACAGGACCAATAAGTCCTTGTGTTTTAGCTTCAGGGCCTTGACTGAAATTAGCCGCTAAATCACTAAAATTTGCCTCTTTATTTTTTATCCGCAGGAAGAGCTCTCTAGCCAAGAAAGCATCCTTGAGACGTAATAGACTGTACACAATTTTATCAAGACTTTCTTTTTTGCTCAAAAATCGGGCTTCTGCTTTATTAGAGAAATTATTTTTACTATGACGAGCAATGCGTAAAGGTAATTCAAGATTCCACTTCAGTCCGTTTTTGTCTAATCCCTTTGACTTTAAGTGTTCGCTAAGACCATTTTCGTCTGATATTTCTAGTTTTTCAACAAAATTTTTTTGTTGTTGATCACTTTCTTGCTGTGATATTTCTATCGATTTGACCGCATTCTCGATTACTTCTGCCCGTGCTATAGCAAGCATAAGATTGTGGTGAGATAAAGTTTCGATAGCATCCGGTGGGAAATCCTCTAATAAAAGTTTAGGCATTCGCTTTCCTGTCTTTTCTTTACTCTACATCTACCTGTAACTCAGTAAGCTGTGTATACAGCGCCTTTTATAGAAATCGATGCTTATGCTCCTGCTGGCTTACTCCAACGCCCTCAAACAGAAGCGTTTCCACCTATTGGTCTCAGAAATCAATGCTTGAAGACTAGATATCACTGTTTGACCCTAATGGCTAATTGAAGGGGTTCCTGTTATCATTTTCAGAAAATAAATTGTCACCTGATCTCCTTCTTTGCATTGTCGCTTACCACCCAACAAAAGTTGAGGTTGATAGGCTTAAGATTTGCCTCTCTTTCCTTCCAAGTAATATAAAATATGCGGTTTATGTTAATGACTATCAGCAAAATGAACCTGTTGACGGCTTAGCTGCCGATTCTTTTTTGTTTTTACGAAACTCAGCCAATATAGGCTATGGTCGTGCAATTAATCAGTTGGTTGAGAACTTAGTAGAAAAGCCCACTTATTTGGGGTTTCTTAATACTGATCTTGCTTGGAATCCCGGCACATTTGAGACTATATTGCATTACGCCTGTTCTCATGATAATGTAAATCTGATTGTCCCTAAGATTATAAATACTGCAGGAAAAATGCAAATGCTCTGTAAACGAAACCCGACGGTATTGGCTATCTTTAGCCGTAGATTTGTTCCCTCATGCCTGAAACCTTCCTGGCTTGCTAATTATGATGCATGGTATGTAATGGCAGACCAAGATTATCAAAGCATTTTTCCTGTCCCATATTTAAGTGGATGTTGTATGGTGTCTCGCGCTTCGGTATTTTTGTCGGTGGGTGGTTTTGATGAGAGATTTTTTCTTTATCTTGAAGATGCTGATTTAACCCGTGCAATGTCACAGCATGGCCTTTGTATCCACTTTCCTAATTCAACCATTATGCATGACTGGGGGCGTGGCAGTTATACAAACTTTAAGCTTATGATCATCAACCTTATGAGTGCCTGGAAATATTTTTGCAAATGGGGCCTCCAATTATGGTGATTTCCTACGAGGTCATACTTGCAACATTTAATGGTGAAAGATATATTTTAGACCAACTTACTTCTATTGCGGCGCAAACTATTCAACCAGAAAAACTAATTGTCTCTGATGATCTATCAACTGACTCCACTTTAACTATTATTCATGCCTGGGCAATGTCCTCATCTATTGAGGTTAAGATTTTGCCCCCCGCTACCAAGCGACTTGGTAGCTGTAAAAATTTTGAGAGGTTGTTGGTCGCATCTTCTTCTGAATATGTCATGTTTGCTGATCAAGATGATATGTGGGCTCCTTCTAAGGCTGAGGAGCTATTTTTGTCTTTAAAATCACTAGGTAATTCAGATTTTACTAATAAACCTTTGCTAGTCCATTCCGACCTTACAGTCGTAAATTCAGATGCTTCTTTAATCGCTGGTTCATTTCTTAAATATCAAAAAATCTTTCCTCACCGTAATCATTGGCTTTCAATAGGAGTCCAGAATATTGTTACTGGCTGTGCTTCTGTGGTCAATAGAAAGTGTATCCAACTTGCCCTTCCTTTTCCACCTAATGTTATCATGCATGACTGGTGGTTAGCATTAGTTGCCTCTAAAAATGGTACTGTAATATTTTCCCCTGCTTCATTGGTATATTATAGACAGCACCCTAAGAATCTAATAGGTGCCAAAGGGTTTGTAGCGCAGTCTAAGCATCGACTTACCCAGCTTTTCAAGGGCGGTTCTCTTAAACAGCTTATTGCAAAACCTATACTTCAGATAATTGACTGCAATAATCGTTTTCCTTCAGGTTCACAAACTTTTGATATGCATATAAATAATCTAGTTTCTTCTACGTCTTTAATCCGTCTGAGATCAGCCTATTATCTAAAACTTGCTAAGCATGGTATTATTAGGACGCTTGTCTATTACTTTCTGTTGTTGATGTGGCAACCACCTGGTAATGAATCAAGCAATGATGCAAAATAGTTTAAACTCAGGTGATTTTTTGCAAGCTCAATCTGTAGCAGTTATTGGAGCTAGTGGTTTTATTGGATCCCACTTAATTGATTCTCTCCTAGAACAAGGATGCCATATCAAAGCAATTTCTAGAAATCTCCCTGGCCTTATTTCTCCTACTGCTCTAGACAATAGTTTCTTCTCATCCCACAGTGTTGATATTAGTGATTACGAACTTCTACACGAACTTCTCTGTGGCGTAGATATTGTTATTCATCTAGCTTGTAGTACCGTTCCTAAGCAATCTAATCTGGATCCTAAGCTAGATGTTGAAGTAAATCTCATCGGCTCCCTAAATATTTTAAAAGCCTGTGTAGCTCGTAATATAAAACGCCTTATCTTTATCTCGTCCGGTGGAACAGTTTATGGAACTCCGGAAAGTATACCTATAGATGAATCTCACCCTACTAATCCATCGTGCTCATATGGCATTACTAAACTAGCTATTGAGAAGTATATATCTCTCTATCGCGATTTATATGGTTTGAGTGGGGTCATCTTGAGATTAGCTAATCCCTATGGAGAACGACAGAGATTGCAGTCTGGTCAAGGTGTTGTTCCAACATTTTTATATAAAGCCATTACACGGCAAACACTCGAGGTTTGGGGTGACGGGTCCACTGTTCGTGACTTTTTGTACATTTCTGATGTTGTTGAAGCTATTAAAAGTGCTTGTGATTGCGACGATTCTCAATTTATTTTTAATATTGGCTCCGGTCAAGGGACTAGTATCAATCAGCTAATCTCTGTTATCCAAGACATTACTGGCCTTGAACTCTGTGTCGACTACAAGTCATCACGGTTATTTGATGTCCCTGCCAATGTATTATCGATAGACAAAGCATATAAATATCTAAATTGGTCTCCATTAGTTTGTTCCAAGGATGGAATCGCCCGATTTTATAAATATCTTTGCGATTGTTATCGTGTATGATTTGGCGTGTAAGTCATTTCATACGATAATCCTTTGCTTTCTACAATTATAGGGACTAGTCTCTCAATTGCATGTAATATTGTTCCATCATAATCTATTGGCTCTTCTGGATAGTCTGTCCAATCCAGATTTAATTCGTAAAGGCTGCTTAATGCACCACTTTTTGTCCAAAACATTGTACCTACTGGAAAATTTATATTATCATAGATAAGATCTTTGTCAATTCCCATTCGTTCCGCTAATTTGACTCCCACTTTTTTATTTTCATTCCATCCTACGCAATATGGATCTGAGGGAAATACTAATCCTATATTCTCGTTCTTCATCATCCTTGATATAATATTATCTGCCATTCTATTTTTATCATTGCCTAGCAAATTTGTTAGCAGAAAACTCCTCCACCTATAAGCATCATTTGTGTCTATATGTATACTCTTTTTGGTGTGTACATGCCCGTAATACTCATAATTCTTGTCTAGATATTTCCCAAATACTGTAAGTAATGGCCCAATATCTCGTCCCCTGTTTGGTACATGTTCTATTTCAATGGCTTTCATGCCTCTTGTTCTTAGCGTAGTTTCTATATCTTTCTTTGTATATCTGTTATGTGTAATATAAATATCTGGTTTTATCGTATTATTTTGGAGGGATTTTATTATCTCATCTAGTAGCTCTAAATAGTGTATATGTATATGAAGTGCGCATCTTTTTTCGTGTAGATTAGATGCATATTTTTCGCTGGGTTTTATTAATTTTGTCTTCCATTTGCCGTTTGGCCTCCCCTTCTTGAGGTAGTCGACATATCCATCTTCTGATCGGTTTTTTATCATTGTGATCTCTCTATATATCCCCGGATGAAAATTTGGTTCTGGTCTTCTTGGCCAGATGCCATTTCTCCATCTCAGTAAATACTCATCAATATTATTACTCTTATGAAAATACCTGCGATCGTTCGATGCAAAACCCTGATTCATCCTTGATTTTAAAAGATATTCCATATCTTCCTCGAACTTCTTGTTATCTATATATGCAGTGTCACCCATCTCACTCAATTTGTTTATATATCTAGCTCTACAGAATATACTTTTTGCTTCGATTTGGCATATGTTTGACAGCCTTTTGTATTTTTGGTCATCGTTTATCAATACTGAGACTTGTTTTGCCATTTTATCTATCTCCCAATATGGTGCCACTAAATGTTTGTATAATATTTGATTGTCTTTATATATGTTTGCTATGCCACATGCATTTTCAAAGCAATGAACAGGTGTTGACATAAATAGAGCGTCAATCGCTACATTAGGTAGAGGGTCTAGACGTGATGTCATTAACAGAAACTTAGCCTTTTTTAATATTTTATTATATGCAGATGAATTACCAACTATAGTTAATTCTCTTTCTAAACCTGATCTATATATTTGATCCTTTAGCCATAGTGAAATGTTAAAGTCATTTATAGGATCATAACCAGAACCTATCCACAGAAATCGTATCTTCTTACTTTTATTGTTTTTGAGTATCTTTGAGGCTGTAGCAATAAATAAATCTATTCCTTTTCTTGGCTGTACTTCACCAGCTCCAATTATTAATATTGTCTCTTCATCTATCTGTTCAATCAACCGCCAAGCTTCATCTTTATTGCCATCTACTTTATCTTTCTTTGTGTCATCATCAGGCTTGTCACACTTTCCTTGTGGCAGTACTTCCGATTTTGTATTTTTTAACTGTGGACACGATCTTTCAATATCTTCTTTTGTTATTGGACTAGAGAAGACTATTTTATCTGACCATATTCCTATTTCATTCATAATGCCTATAGGCCTTATGTAAGCGCTGAATTCGTGAACCAGAGTTATTACTGGAGTACCAGACTTCCTTATTGGTTTGATCGCATTTGCTGAAACAACTGAGTTTATTATCGCGTATTTTGGCTTTGACCGATTTAGTTTTTTTGCAACTCTTTCTAGCATTCCTCTTGTTGTTATTCCAAGCCTAGGTCTTATTGTTTTTATGCTTACGCCTTCAAAGTGCTTATTAAGCTTTCCATTTCTTAGTATAATCACAATTATGTTGTTCGTTGCTGATAAGTCTTTGCATATGTTTAATGCCAGAATTGGTGCTCCTGTAATTGATGCTTCGTGTGTAACTACTACGATTGTAGGCTGGTCCTTATTATATAGATCTCTATTTTTTACTGTTTTCATCCCGACTCTACTTATAAGTGGATTCAAGATTTTGACGAAACTTTTTACCCATTTTGCGCTCACTAATCTCTTTACAGTTGCTTTTCCCTTTGGCATCGATTAGAATATTTATTTCAATCATAACACCCCGGCAAACTAAATCAACTATTTGACGTAGATGTACTTCTTTCTCGCTCAACTTAATGCTCAGTGTTGATGAACTGATTTCCCCGGTCTTAAGCCTTGAATCTTTGCTTATTGCTGGTGACGACAAAGAATTTAATGTCTATATACATAATACTGCTGGCCCCACAGTTGTTGCTTATGGTACTCCTTTCCAACAAACAATAATATCGCTTTTTCCTTCACAACATTTACTTGACCATATTACTTCTCAGTTCTCGAGAATATCCTCGCTTGTTGATGTTTCCTTTGTCCTGGTAGAAGATTCTTATGCATCAGACATCCTCATTTATTATGACTCTTCCATTGTACTCGATGACGATGACAACGACGATATTACTTACGGTCTAACAGTCTCTAATTTTACTCAGGACCCTTATAGGCGTTGGTTTGAGATTTTTTTAAATGGCTCTAGGTTGAATGAAAGTACTTCGCAGCTCACATCATATGTCTTTAACCATGAGCTTCTCCACGCCCTAGGTTTGGAACACACCTTTGATGATTCAGACGGCGATTTTTATTTAAGTACTGATCCTAGTTTGAGTGCCACTCCAGAAGAAACAGTAATGTCATACAGATCACCTGCATCTGGAATATACCCTGTTGACTTGACGGAGACTGATTATTTGGCCCTTAGGCATGTGTGGGGTATTCCTAATTCCAGTCCTCAACATATTGATTTCTACACGCCGGTTCATCGTTTATATCAAGTATCCTCAGGTCTTCATATTTTTAGCTCAAATAAACATGAGATTGATCTGCTCACAGGTCTTTCTGATGATCATTTTATTGACGAGGGAATCGCTTTTAGTATTTCATCTAAGGCTTCTGATAATCTTCACCGTTTCTATAATGTAGTGTCTGAATCTCATTTTTATTCATCTAACGAACATGAGATAGCATATCTTGCTTCAAATAAAAATCCTCAATTCTTACACGAGGGCATCGCCTTTCAAGTGTTCTCTACTCAATCTACTGTTGACTTGAGATCACCCGTTTATAGATTTTTTGATCCTTTATCTCATCGTCACCTATATACTGCTAATCCTGCAGAATTTCAAAGTTGGGAGGCTAATCACCCTGACTGGTTAAACGAAGGAATTGCCTGGTATGTCTAATATTACTAAACCAGTTACCCTAAAGCACTCTAACCATATATATCCGCTTACGAGCCTTCGTTTTTTTGCTGCTGCTCTTGTTTACATTCTCCATGCTTCTAATCATGGCTTGGTAACCCTTAAGCTTCTACAATATATCGACTTATCAAAAGCAGTTTCCTTTTTCTTTTTACTATCTGGTTTTGTTCTTTCCTATGCATATAGCGAACGCAGGGTATTCCTTTTCAAATTTTATGCTTCCCGTTTTCTACGTATTTGGCCAGTCACTTTCCTAAGTCTTTTCGTCACCATTATATTTCTTCCCAATTATATATATCTCCCTAGCCCTTCAAGCCAATTTTCTTCTGGATTGGTTCTTCTTACAAATATTCTCTGTGTTCAGTCTCTGATCCCAATCCCTAGTTTTTATTTCGGCTTTAATGCTGTTTCGTGGAGTGTTTCCGTAGAGTTAATATTTTACGCTCTTTTCCCTTTTCTTATTAACTTGAATCTACGCGCTCTGACTTATACCCTTTTTTTGAATGTATTGTTTATAGGTATTGTTTTAGGTTTTTCTGGTTCTCTCCGGTTCTACGCCACTGATGCTCCACTTGCTTATGATCAAATCATGCTCCACGGCCTTTTTTACATCAATCCTATATCAAGATTGCCTGAATTTATTCTTGGTATTTTGACTTGCAAGTTCTTTCAGTGTAATTATATTGCCATTTTTCGCACTAAGATTAACTCTATCTCCTATAGTATTCCATCGTTAGAGATACTGACTAGATGCATAGGTACTTTTTTGTGTTTATTGTTCTTTCTTGCTGCTTTGTCTTCTTACTTGCCCTTTGATATACCCTATGATTCCATCAAGCTTATTATGAGTCAATTTAAATCTGCTATATTCTTTTCACTTTTTATCCTACTTCTTCTGATTTGTCCAAGCCATTTAACTAGTTTTTTATCTGCTAGAGTCCTTATTGTACTTGGTGAAATTAGTTTTTCCTTTTACCTCTTCCACCAATTTTTACTTATAAAGTCAACACAACTTGGTGGCATTGTTGTCCTCGGACTACAAATAATGCCTCCTAATTTCTTCATCATTTTTGTATGGTCATTACTTATTTCTTTCGTTTCTTATTTCCTTTTTGAAAAGCCCATTAAATATTATTTTTCACAAAAATCTTTTCTATTCATTGGCTCATAGTCATCTTTTCTTTTGCCCTTGTGTTTGTTTCGACACAAATTTTTAGGCGAATTTTCTAGTTGTTACGATTGGATTTCTGTCCTCCAAGTGCCCCTTCGGCTTTGACGAGGATAGCCTCTGTGTGTAGTCTCCGTTTTCTGTAGCCAGAGTTCTGGTCTTGCAGACATTCAATCTCCGTGGCAAAATCGCCACAAGGGGTTGGTTGGCCCTTTACTGAATTCAACTTCTCTTCCGCTCTTCTGAGATCTCGCCACAATGACAGCTGCAACAGCTACCACGGTTCAGTAT
>Ga0163109_10002480_pt1 | contig 14364 bp, 11 predicted proteins | sample CRUFie1St13metaG_FD_108704 | JGI IMG/M metagenome (GOLD analysis project Ga0163109, IMG submission 108704) | Marine microbial communities from the Costa Rica Dome - CRUD Field 142mm St13 metaG | ecosystem: Environmental > Aquatic > Marine > Oceanic > Photic zone | place: Costa Rica: the Eastern... | reverse complement strand
TCATATTGCGGTATATTTTAAATAAATTAGATTGTTATAATAATCGGAACAAAAAAACAAAAATCACATACATAAAACAATGAGTTTGATATCATTTTCAAGAGATAAATTTATTCCTTCTGATGAAGTGAGTCTTGGTGTAAGGACAAATTATTTAAGTGTAACTCGCGGTTATCAGGTTTTCACATTTTTTAAAACTGCTAATAACGGAATACCTGTTTTTCTTGATGATCACATAGATAGAATTGTAGGAAATGCTCAAGCAATGCAAATGAATTTGTCTTTTTCAAAACAGGATATTAAAGGCTTAGTTCATCAAACATTAGAAAAAAATGATTTTTCAAATAGCGAGTGTAATGTGATGATTATTTTTGCTGGTAAAGCCCCAGATGATATTTCAGGTTTAGTTTCATCGCAAGAAGTTGATTTATTCATTGTTACATCTCCAATCAAAAAATATCCTAAAGAGTCTTACACAAATGGAATTTCATTAGGTCTGTATGAATTTGAAAGAATTGATGCTGAAGTTAAGACACCTTATACATATTACGGCGGAATGAAAGCTCATAGATCTCTTGTGCATGATGGACCTTTTGATGAGGTGTTGTATACGAGCAAGGATGAAATTTTAGAAGGAACTACTTTTTCATTTTTTATTGTTAAGAACGAATCTGTTATTACTTCAAAGCTTGACGGAAGAATTTTAGGAAGTGTTACAAGAAAAAATTTGTTAAGAATTATGGATATTCAAAAAATTGAACATAGTGAATCTGTAATTTCAATCGATGATTTAAAAAGTTCTAGCGAAGCATTTATAGCTTCTGCAAATAGAGATTTGATTCCGGTAGTTTCAGTAAATGGTAATCAAATTGGTAATGGCAAAATTGGACCAGTTTATAAAAAGTTGATGAGCTTATATCAACAGGAAATATTAAAAATTAGTATATAAAATATGTAATTATTTGCTTATACTGGGAACAAGATGATTATTTTTAATGTATAAATTAAAAATAACAAAATAGAGAGGAAAAAATGAAAAATCTAACTTTTGTATTATTTTTATCATTCTTATTAACTGGATGTGCAATGCAAGCTCCTACTGCTCCTGCAGAATCAAACGATTTTACTTTAGGTAAAGTTCAATCACAGTTGAAAGAAGGAATGAGTTCATCTCAAGTAGTATCTTTGCTAGGTTCTCCAAATTTAGTTACAAGCACTAAAGATGGTGGAGAGGCATGGACCTACGATAAAATTTCACAAGAATCTGAATCATCAAGTGTTTCTGGAGCTGGTGCAGGTTCAAGTGGTAATTTTTTCGGTATTTTTGGTGGTGGTCGTTCAAAATCATCAAATTCTAGTAAAAACCTTACTTTAATTGTAAAATTAAATGCAGAAGGTATTGTCACCGACTTTAAATACCAAAGCATCAAATACTAGAAAAATGAACAAAAATTTACTCTTAGCCTTATTATTGAGCGTTGTACTTAGTGGATGTGCATCTATGATGCCAGAGCGTACGACTGCTGTAAAAAGAGCAACTGAAACTAAAGAGTACGAAGTTTCTACTAAAGAGCTGATAACTGCTTCTATCGGAACATTTCAAGATCTTGGTTATACTATTGATGTTCTTAATGCTGAGTTTGGTTTAATTACAGCAAGCAAGAAACAAGGAACAACTGCAACTAGAACTAATCTTGAAGAAGATCCTTTTGAAGCTTTTTGGCGCGCACTAACTGGGATTGAAAATAAAGATGATGTTATAATAGCTCCGTTGACTTTGTCTGCTACAATTACTGTTAAAGAAATTTCAACTGATCCGATATTATCATCCTTAAGAGTAAACTTTGAAGGAGGAGATCGCAAGTTTTCAGATCTCTTCTTTAAAAGCTTCTTTGCAGCTTTAGATAAATCATTATTTTTAAATCAATCGATTAACTAAAAATGTTTAGAAAAATTGCAATACATTCGTTTCTATTTACTTTTTTGTTTATTAGTTGCGCTTCATCTGGTGGTCCATCAAAAAAATCTACGGCTGCTCAAAGAGCAGTTGAAACAAGAGAATATGATGTTAATACAAAAGACTTAATGCAGTCTACTATTGCAGCATTTCAAGATTTAGGCTTTACTATAGACACTTTGAGTGAAGAGTTTGGCTTAATCACGGCAAGTAAAGTTGAAGAACCAAAAAAAGAAGAAAGTAACAATAACGTTGGGTTATTGGGTGCTTTAGTTGCTGTAGTTGCAATTGGAGCTATATTATCAAGTGACTGGGGTGATAACGACAATAATTGTCTTTTTTGTGGCAGAGATGATGATGGAGAGACTGTTATCATCAAAGATTACAAGTTGACAGCAACAGTAACAGTGAAAGCCATTAATGATTCCGATCCTTACTTGTCATCACTAAGAATTAATTTTGGCGGTTCAGAAAGAAAAAGATCTATGCAATTTTTTAGAGAATTTTTTAATTCTATTAACAAATCTTTGTTTCTTGATACCTCTATTTAGGATTTTACAATTTTTATTATTAGGTTCATTATCTATAAATGAAAAAGATATTATCAATCCTAATTTTAAATGTTCTTGTTTTCGCTTCTACAAGCAATAGTGTAGGAGGAGCAAAAAGTCACTCTGTAGAACTATTGCACTGGGGAAGACATACTCCAATTTCCTTAAACAATAATACTCTTATAACTGCGAAATCCTTTGTTACATCAAAAAGTAGAGTAGTTGAAGTTTATCAAATTCAGAGTGATGGCTCTCCATTATTTGCCCAAAAAATTACTTCACCCTCTCCAACATTTGGAGATGATTTTGGTTTTAGTATTGATCAAAATGAAAACTTTCTCGTAATTGGCTCACCCGGATTTGATGAAGGGAGGGGTGCGGCTTATTTTTACAAAAAAATTGAAGACAATTGGATTTTAGATAAAACTTTTATGAATCCTTCAAGTCAAAATAATGGAAATCCTCATAAGTTTGGATATAGTGTATCATTGAATGATTCTTATGTTTCAATTTCCTCTCCATTTAATAAAGATGGAATTGTATATATATATTCGATTGAAGATATTGTAAATAATAAATCTCAAACACCTAATTTTAAAGTAGATGTTCAAGAAATTGGAGGAGTTGCTGGTTGTTATTCTGAAGGACCTGATAGATTTGCATTTGGACTAACTTCTTCAATGAACAATAATTACTTATTGCTTGGATCACTCAAAGATTTTGCTTATTTAGTTACATTTGAAGATGAAAAAATAAATGGGGAATCTTTCACGTTTCCAAATAACCATCTACATATACATAGAGATGATGACGAAAGTGAAAAATTAAGATTTGGTGAAAATGTTTTCTTAGGTTCAGAAAGTATTTATATTTCATCTCTAGGTTACGATCATAATGCTGGAGCAGTTTTAAAATACGACAAGTTGCAAAATAGCAATGAATGGTTTTTATCAGATTTTATACAACCTTCAAGCGATCATACCCATAAAACTTCTAAAACCGATAATTTTGAAAATAATCATTTTGGTTTTAGGATAGCTGAAATGAAAGATAATGTATTTATTTCGTCATTTAACGATTCAAAGATTCATCAATATTATTTAAATACTTATGAATTAGTTTTTGATAAACATCTAAATAATGATGCCGCTAATGACGATAAATACTCTAGTAGAAATATTAAAGCTAATAAAAACATTTTAGTATCAGATGCATATTATTCTGAAAAAATTTTCATTCACAACTCCATACTTTCTCAAAATAAAAATAGTTTTCATGAGATATCAACTTCAGAAAATAGAAGTTCTATTTTTTCTAAAGTAAAATGTGAAAATGGTTACGCAGGAAGCTATGAGTGCAGTGAAGTAGACTTAATGTCGTTTTTAGACAAGACAGAAATGTTGCACTATTATAGTGGTAATCCCAATTCAGCTATATTAAATGATATTTGGGGATGGACAGACCCATTGACTCAAAAAGAATATGCACTCGTTGGTATGAGTCCAGGGACTGCATTTGTGGATATTTCGAACCCTGAAGTTCCCATATACATTGGTAGTCTTCCAACGCATACTTATACAAGCACTTGGAGAGATATAAAAGTATATCAAAATCATGCATTTATTGTTTCTGAAGCAAGCAGCCATGGAATGCAAGTCTTTGATTTGACCGAGTTGAGAAATTATTCCGGATCTCCTATAACATTTTCTAATACTGCACATTATAATGGATTTGGTAATGCTCATAATATATTTATTAATGAAGATACTGGATTTGCTTATGCAATAGGTACATCCACATGCGGAGGAGGATTGCATATTGTTGATATTGGAGATCCTAGCAATCCGCAATACTCTGCTTGTATTCGAGACCCTAATACTGGAAGAAGTGGTACAGGCTATGTTCATGATGTTCAATGTGTCATCTACAATGGTCCTGATACAGCTTATGTTGGGAAAGAGATATGTTTTGGTTCAAATGAAACTGCAGTATGGATTACTGATGTTTCATCAAAAACTAATGATAATTCTGGAAGCAAGACTATTGGTTTAGGTTCATACGACGACTATTATACTCATCAAGGATGGCTTACTGAAGATCATAAGTATCTGATTGTTAATGATGAGCTTGATGAAAATAGTTCATCCAGTATAAATCGTACGAGAACCTTGATATGGAATGTACAAGATTTAAATAATCCAACATTAGAAACAGAGTATTATGGACCTAATCCATCTATTGATCATAATAATTACATAGTTGGCAATGAAGCATTTATGTCGCATTATTCAAGCGGTTTGAGAATTCTTGACATTTCGGATATTAATAATCCATTTGAAAAAGCCTTTTTTGATGTTCATCCATCCAATAATAATACAAACTTTGATGGTTCTTGGAGCAATTATCCATTTTTTGATAGTAAAAATATAATTGTTACTGCTATTGATGATGGATTGTTCGTTGTAAAACAGTCCGTTAATTTAAGTGCTCCTGAAATAGCTATTTCTGTTCCTGAAGATGGCTCTGTGTTACTTGAAATGAATTTGCAAGATACAAATATTGATAAGATAATGTTATATCGTTCTCAAGTTCAGTCTTTTACACCTTCCTCTACAAACTTAATTGCTGAAATAAATTATCCAAATACAACTTATTTAGACACAGATTTAGACTTTGATACGGTTTACTATTATAAAGCAATAGCAGTTTCAGGCACTGATGAGAGTAATTATTCTGATGAAGTTCAAGTAATGCCTGTAATTCTACCTAATATTCAACCTACTATTGATTTTATACCAGATATAATTATTGATGAGGATAATGAAACTTCTATTACATTAACCGGAATCAGTTATGGTAATGATTTAAACTCTCAGCAAGTGTATGTTAGCGCTACTGCCGCAGATGCCAATCTTATAGAAGAATTAATAATTAATCCTAACCCTTCAGATGATTCGGAATATAATTTAACAATTATACCAAAAGATAATAAGTTTGGTGATACAATAATTGTTATCGTTGTAAGTGATAATGGAGGTATCGAAGATGGAGGAATTGATCACATTGAAGTTTACTTTAATCTTACAATAAACTCTGTAAATGATGCACCCCCAGCTGCTGAGCAAATTGGAGAATTGATTGTTAGTTCTAATGAATATCTGCTTTATGATGGTATCGATGGATTAAATAGATTTTTATCAATTAATAAAGACAATGTATCAGATTCACTTCGCTTTGAGTGGAGTGAAGTTTCTGATGTTGATGGAGACGAAGTAAAATATAAGCTCATGGGTTATGAAGATTTAAGTTTTTTAAGTATGGATTCTTTTTCATCAAATAATTTTAAGACTTGGGCATTTAGTGATATAATCGCACAAACAGATACACTTAGTATTTATTCAGGTTATTGGAGAGTAATTTCAACAGATGGAGAGCTTAGTACTCTTTCAAGTCCTTTAAATGGGAAATTGCTTGTTGACGGTATAGGACTAATTCCAGAGGTATGGGGAATAAATCAAAGTTATCCTAATCCATTTACATATTTTACTACAATTGAATACGAAGTTCCCTCAGTATCAAATATTGTTATAAATATTTTCAATATTAAAGGACAATTAATTAAAACTTTAGTGGACCAAGAGGTTAGCGCAGGATATCAAACTGTTATTTGGGATGGTACAAACAATAATGACGAACCTGTAAGTTCAGGTATATATTTTTGTCAAATTTTTACTAAAAATTCAACCTCTAAAAAGTTTAAAAAAGCAATTAAGCTTGTAAAATTACGTTAATGTCTCCATTAAAGAATCTTTATAGATGGGTTTTATCCTGGGCAGAAAGCACATATGGTACTTTAATACTTTTTTTAGTAGCATTTGCTGAATCTTCATTTTTTCCAGTACCTGCTGATCCTTTATTAATGGCCTTATGTCTTGGAAAAGTTAAAAAATCCATGTACTACGTTTTTATGTGCACTTTAGGTTCAGTGTTAGGCGGAGTATTTGGCTTTATTATTGGGTATTTTTTATGGTACACACCGGGTGGCGAGCTTACAGGCATAGCAAACTTCTTTTTTCGCGCTATCCCAGGATTCACGCCAGAAGTATTTGATAACGTCGGTGCTCAGTACGATGCGCATAATTTCTTAGTAATATTTACAGCAGCATTTACACCAATTCCATACAAAGTTTTTTCAATTACTGCGGGTGTATTTCAAATCAATCTTCCAACGTTTATTATTGCTTCTATTTTAGGTAGAGGAGGAAGATTTGTAATTATAGGTTTATTGATAAGATTTTTCGGAGAACCAATTAAAGCAATGATGGATAAACACTTTAATACTTTTATCATAGTGTTAACTATTATTTTTGCTTTAAGTTATGTTCTAGTAGGATATTTATTTTAATGAAAGGGTCTAATATGAAAAGTTTAATAATGTTAACAATTTTTTTAGTAGGCTGTTCTTCTAATACTTCCAGCTTTCTAGATTTTCAATCAACAAAAAAAACTCAATCAGATACTACTGTGGAAGATTTTAAGACGCGTGTGGGATATTTAGCATCTGATAAGCTTGGCGGTAGAAGCGCAGGAAGTAAAGGTGATATATTAGCAAGAGACTATATGGTTGATTTATTTGAGAAATCTTCATCATCTGTTACTGTGCAGGAGTTTGAGGTAATTACAAACAGAAGAACTCAAGAAACTGCAATAACTTATAATGTAATAGGTGTTTTACCTGGAAATGATCCAAAATTGAAGGAAGAATTTGTAATTATAGGAGGCCATTACGATACTACGCCTAATCCGCCCAAAGCCAGAAGGTTATTTTTTGACAATATTAATAATGGAGCTGACGATAATGCATCAGGAACAGCTATGGTTTTAGAGTTGTTTGAAAAATATGCTTCAACCAATAACCATAAAAGAACATTAGTATTCATTCTTTTTGGGGGCGAAGAATTAGGTTTGTTAGGATCCAAGTATTATGCAGAAAATCCAACTATTAGCTTAGATAAAGTTCAATTAATGGTAAATCTTGATATGATTGGAAGGTTAGATGAAGATAAGAACGTGTACCTTGGCGGAGTTCCAACAGCGTATGGATTAGATAAGGCGATAAAACCATTTATTGATTCATCCAATCTTAATGTTACCAGCTATCAACACACTGCAAGCGGTGTGAGGAGTCTATTTTCTCGATCTGATCATTACAATTTTTATAGAAAAGATGTTCCATCATTATTCTTTTTTACAGGAATACACAAAGACTATCATACGCCAAGAGATGAGGCAGATTTAGTAAATTATGAAGGATTAAAGCTCATTTCTGATTTAGCAGAAAATGTTATTAATAATGCTGCTAATAGAAAAGATAGATTTAAATTTATGGCATTGCCTAAGCTTGAAGAGGAGTCTGAAAGAACTCCTGCAAGAATGAAGGTCTCTCTTGGAATTATGCCTGATTATGCGCATCAAGGAAAAGGTTTGAAAATTGATTCAGTAATAGATAACAGACCTGCAAAAAATTCAGGTATGAAAGATGGTGATGTTGTAATTAAGATACAGGATATTGTTATTGATGATATTTATAAATATATGGAAATATTATCCAAAATTGAACCTGGATCGAAAGCCAAAGCTACTGTTCTAAGAAATGATAAAGAATTAATGATAGATGTACAGTTTTAGAATATTAATATTGATATTATTTATTATTGGATGTCAAGAATCCAAAAGTTATCAGCTTCAAAATGTTACACAGCTTTCTTTTAAGGGAGATAATGGAGAAGCATACTTCAATGCTGATAATTCAAAAGTGGTATTTCAGTCTAAAAGAGACAATAATGAATGTGATAAGCTATATATAGTTGATATTGATGGTAATAATTTAACCGAATTTCCCATAAATGATGGCGCATTTACCTGTGCATATTTTTCATTAAATGACTCATATATTTTCTTTTCATCAACATTGCACTTAGGGTCAGAATGTCCTGAAATATATAAAGATCCAAATCCTAGAAAATATATTTGGCCACTCAGAGATTATGAAATTTTTCGATACAATAACGGAGAAGTAGTTCAGTTAACTGATTATCCTGGATATAATGCAGAAACTACTATACACCCAAAAGAGCAAAAAGTAATATTTACATCATTAAGAGATGGAGATATAAATCTTTTTGAAATGGACTATAATGGAGAAAATGTAGTTCAAATTACAACGGAATACGGATATGATGGAGGTGCATTTTATTCGCCAGAAGGTGATAGGATAGTATGGAGAGCTTGGTATCCTTCAACGCAGGAAGAAAAAAATCAATGGAAAAATAACTTAACTAAGAAATTTATCGAATCAGTACCATTAGATATTTATGTGGCAAAAAGAGACGGAAGGGAAAAGGAACGTTTAACAAATAACGGAGCTACTAATTGGGCACCCTCTTGGCATCCAGATGGCAAGCATATTGTTTTTTCTTCAAATATGGACGACTGGAGAGAAGATTACAACGCATATGGAAGCAATTTTGAAATATATATGATTAATATTAAATCTAAAAATTTGATAAGACTTACCGACAATAAAACTTTTGATTCTTTTCCAGTATTTTCAAAAAATGGAAAAAAATTAGCTTTTTCTTCAAATAGAGATGCTCAGAATCCAAGAAATACTAATATTTTTATAGCTGATGTCGTCTATAAATAGTATATATTGAGATTAAATCTCAATAATACTTGTTTTTCTATTTTTTTCTGTTTATTATTGCGACATAATCTCAATAAATAGGAGAAAAAATGAGAAAACTGATTATATTTTTATTTTTAATAAATATATCATATGCACAAAATGTTGTTGCTGAGTCAGATTCTACCAAACCAATTGCACTTGACGCCGTTGAGGTATTAGCAGAGTCAAGAAGTATTACGACAGGATTATTTCTTCGTGATGCTGCTCCAAGCGATATTGTTAGTAAAACTGAGTTAGAACAATTTAATCATACTGATATACATAGAATCGTCGGAAGAATTCCAGGAGTTTACATTTCTGAAGAAGACGGTTTAGGATTAAGACCTAATATTGGTATAAGAGGAACAGGATCTTCAAGAATGGAGAAATTGAATGTAATGGAAGACGGTGTATTGATAGCACCAGCTCCTTATGCATCTCCTGCTGCCTACTATTCACCAACTGCAGGAAGAATGGAGTCAATTGAGGTAAGAAAAGGTTCAACACAGATTAAACATGGTCCTTTTACTACTGGAGGTTCTCTAAATTATATTTCTACTACAATTCCAACAGAGCAAATGAATTCTGTTTCACTTGATTTAGGTAGCTTTGGTAAAACACTTTTACATGCTAAATCGGGTGGAACTAATGGAAAGCTTGGTTATCTTGTAGAGTTATTTTCTGATAATACAGATGGTTTTAAAGAACTTGATGGCGGGGGAAGCACAGGTTACGGAAAAACTGACTTTATGACTAAACTGAGATATAGCTTTAGTGATGTTCATGCAATTGAGTTTAAATACTCAATGACTGATGAAATTTCAGATGAAACATATTTGGGTCTTACAGACACAGATTATTCATCCAATCCATTAAGAAGATACAGAGCTACAGCTCTTGACGAAATGGATGCTGATCATACTCAGTTAATGCTATCATACGCTGCAAAGCTTTCTGATAATATGACATTAGCTGTAGTAGGTTATAGCAATGATTTTGCAAGAAATTGGTATAAATTAAATAAAGTAAATGGTGCTAAACTTAGCACTATTGCTAGTGATTCTTCTAGTGATGGCTTTAGTGAATTTTATGATCTTATGGATGCTATGGAAAGCGTTGATGATGCATATAGAATTAAAGCAAATAATAGAGAATATTATTCATCTGGTGTTCAAGCAGCGTTAAATGTTGTAATAGGGGGTCATGATCTTCAAGTTGGAATGAGAGTTCATAGCGATGAAATGGATAGATTTCAATGGGAAGATAGGTATAAAATGGCAGGCGGAAAGCTTGTTATGACAACTGAAGCAATTAAAGGATCAGATTCAAATAGAATTGATTCAGCTGAAGCAACTTCTTTCTATATTGAAGATAGATTTCAAACTAATCTTCTTACCATTACAGCAGGTATGAGATATGAGGATATTACAGTCATGAGAGATGACTGGGGTAAGACAGATCCTGATAGAACTTTAGATCCAACTCAAAGAGAACACAATATGAGTATTGTTGTTCCAGGTGTTTCTTTTGAATATGCATTAAATGATAATCAAAATTTATCTTTAAGCATGCACAAAGGATTTGCTCCTCCAGGTCCAGGTACTAGCGGAGTAACAGATGAAGCTGTTGATCCTGAAACTAGTATGAATACAGAGATAGGTTATGAAAAATGGAATGGTTACGATGGAGTTAAATTAGTATACTTTATGAATGCCTATGATAACTTGCTTGGCGCAGATACAGCTGCAGCAGGAGGAGGAACAGACGCTCTATACAATGGTGGTGCAATTGACATATCAGGTTTTGAAGTATATCACAGAAGACTTTTAGTTGATAATGGTTCATTGCAAATACCTTTAGAACTTTCATGGACAAGAACATCATCAGAATTTGCAGAGTCATTTGATAGTGATTTCTGGGGTGATGTTACCAAGGGAGATGAATTACCATACCTTCCAGAAAATATGTTTGCCGTTAATCTAGGATTAAATGTTGATAAAGTTTCAGCTAATTTAAGCCTAAAACATACTTCTGAGATGCGTACAACAGCCGGTTCAGGTTCACTAGTAAGTGGATTAAAAACCGATGCAACATCAATAATTGATTTAGGGGTTAAATATGATCTTCAATCAAACATCAAATTATCAGTTGGTGTAAACAACTTAATGGATGATGACGGTATTGTAGCTAGACGTCCTTATGGTGCAAGACCAACAATGCCAAGAACTTTCTCATTAGGAGTCGATTATACTTTTTAAGGTTGTCTTCATTGCATTTTACTCTTAGGCCTTTTAAAGTAAGTGAACGCCCGATACTCTGTCAATCGGGCGTTCTTTTTTAAGGAACTTCTTTTAATTTTCTAAGTCAAATAATTAGTATATTTTTTATACTTTTTTTTACTTATAATTACAGGCTCAATGAATAAATATATAATAACTACAATACTTATTTCATCGATTTTTGGTCAATCATTTAAAGATTTAACAGAAAGACCAACTTACAATCCTATTAAAATTGATGAGCCAATATTATTTGACGGTATTGTTGATGACCAAGAATGGTCAAGAGCGCAAGTTGCAACTAATTTTAATGGATCAGGTACTTTCCAAGGACAACCTTCAGATTTAAGAACAGAAGCAAGACTATTTTACGATGATGAAAATATTTATGTCGGTTTTAAAGCTTTTGTTGATAGAGAAGATTTAAGATATACAATTACCAAAAGAGATAATCTTGATGATAAAGATGATAGAGTTTGGATTAATATCGATTCTTTTGATGACGAATCTTTAACATATGGAATTGGTGTTAGCGCTGGTGGAGCCCAAATTGACGGTAGAGCAACGTATGGTTTTGATCAGTCGTTAGATCTTATTTATGAATCAAAAGTATCAATCTTTGAAGATAGGTATGAAGTAGAATTAGTTATTCCTTTTTCAAGTCTAAGATATTCCGTAGCACCAATTCAAACTTGGAGAATTGATTTTGGTAGAGGTTATACGCTTGTTGATGAGATTAGAAGAAATGTATATTGGACATCTAGAATGGCAGGTATTGAATGTCAGACCTGTCAATTAGGATTTTTAGAGAATATAGAACCTCCAAAACAGAAAAGAGGAGATATCGAATTTATTCCATCAGTTGTTGCAGGTAGCTCAAAAGATTTCTCAAATAATACTTCATTGTCATCAGATGAAGCTTCACTATTTATGAAGTTCCCCATTTCATCAGTAGATTTGTTAGAAATAGCCTTAAATCCTGACTTTAGTCAAATTGAGTCTGATGATATCAAAAACGACGTAAACACTGTAAATGCTTTATATTTTGAAGAAAAAAGACCATTTTTCAGTCAAGGTGCAGAACTTTTTCAATTTTCTCCGCAAAGAGGATATATAAATTTATTTTATTCTAGAACCATAAATGATCCATCAATAGCAACAAAATATACTGGTAAGCTTGGAAAAACATCATACGGTATAATCAGTGCTCGTGATGAATCATCTTTGCTATTACTGCCATTTGAAGAAATAAGTTCAGTGGTAAGCATGGGCAAGAGCACCTCAAATATTTTTCGCGCAAAAAGAATGATTGGTGGTAATGGGGGATCCATAGGAGCTATTTTAACAAGTAGAGTATTTGATAATGCTGGCGATATGACTACAGGAGGTATAGATATACATTATCATCCGGGTGATAATTACCATTTAACCTTACATGCTACTGCATCTATACATAATGAATCTGAAAATTATGAATATGAAGATGAAGCGTATGATTTTACTCAACTATTTTTTGATAATGGAAAATACACCAAAGCTTTTGATGGAGAAAAAATTACAGGAAATGCGTTAGGTTTTAGTGTAAATAGGAGAGATAGAACGGATAATTTTGGACTTGTTCTTAGGTTGCGTTCTCCAGGTTTTAGAACAAGTAATGGCTTTGAAACAAACAACGCAACAAAGTGGTTAAAAGTAAGCAGAGGAAAAACTGTCTATTATGATGAACATCCAACCTTCCTTAAAACAGATTATGGTATTTCTACTATTTATAAAACAAATTATTCAGGACTTACTAAAAAGCAAGAATTATCATTATCAACAAGTTCAGATTTAAAAAATGGAGATTTTTTCAAGATTAGTGCAGAGGTAGAAACCGAGAACTTTAGAGATGTTCAATTTGACAATCTTTATGAATTTGAATTTGGTTATAGAAATGTAATCAATTCAAATTTAATGATTTATAGCGAGATTCAATCTCGTGAAATCATTATCAGAAACTTAGATATACCCGAACAGTCAGGATTTTATCAAGTAAAAAATTATGTGGAATTTCAAATATCAGATAAATCTAATTTTGGAGTAGGTATATCTTATCAGAAGGCAGAAGATTATTATGATGGTATCTTATTAAGAGCAAGTATAAATAATTCATTTAATTCAAAATTAACAATGAGAACTAAGATACAATATAGCGACTTTTCAAATTCTTGGTTTATTGAGCCAATAATTATCTATCAACCTAACGCTTTTAGCGCTCTATATTTTGGAGTAAATGACTTAATTCAAACTGAAGACAATATAATTTCAAGCCTAACAGAAACCAAAAGACAAATATTTATTAAATTCCAATACTTATTATAAGGAGAATATAAAGTATGAAAAAACTAGTAATCATCTTTTTGACTATAATAATGTATAGTTGCGTATCTTTATCGATTGGAAACAGGTCGATAGCAAACGAAGAAAATAAAAATACCAATGATTCAAATACAGTTTATTCTCAAAATGGCAAAACAATGGTAGCTATCAATTATATACTTCCTCAAAGGGCTGGACAGTTTGAGATGTTAACTAAGACAGTTATAATGCCTGCCATTAAAAGAGAGGATGCAGAAGTATTTAAAAGTTTAAAATTTTTAGTTCCTGAAGAGCAAAACGAAGATGGTAATTTGACCTACATGTTTATAGCAGATCCTTATTTAGAAAAAAGAAATTATGATATATTTGAAGCACTTGTATCACAATATGGTAGAGCAAGAGCTGAAGAATATTTTGATCGTTGGATTAGTTGTTTTGCATATGAGCAAGAAGTCATTTCTTTCAGATGATAAAAACATATCTTTTTCTAAC
>Ga0163109_10002478_pt1 | contig 14370 bp, 12 predicted proteins | sample CRUFie1St13metaG_FD_108704 | JGI IMG/M metagenome (GOLD analysis project Ga0163109, IMG submission 108704) | Marine microbial communities from the Costa Rica Dome - CRUD Field 142mm St13 metaG | ecosystem: Environmental > Aquatic > Marine > Oceanic > Photic zone | place: Costa Rica: the Eastern... | reverse complement strand
GAGGCACCAAAGAAAGAAGGAGAGGCACCAAAGGAAGAAGGAGAGACACCAAAGGAAGAAGGAGAGGCACCAAAGGAAGAAGGAGAGGCACCAAAGGAAGAAGGAGAGGCACCAAAGGAAGAAGGCGAGGCACCAAAGGAAGAAGGCGAGGCACCAAAGGAAGAAGGAGAGGCACCAGCAGAATTTGGTAAAAGGAGAAGACGTAAGCGTAAATTTGGAAAAAAGAAGAAGAAGAAGAGTAAGAAAAAGAAGAAGAAAAAGAAAAAGAAGAAGACTAAGAAAAAGAAGAAGAAAACCGTTAGAAAGAGTAAGGCTGGTAAGAAGGTAAAGAAAGTTTCATCGACTTTGAAGAGATTGTGTAAAAAACATGGTATCCGTCTAACCCTTAAGAGAGGAAAGAAAAGAGTACCAAAGAGTGAAAAGCTTTTAAAGAAGCAATTGGCAAAAAAATTAAAAGCATTGAAAAAGAAAAAGAAGGTTTCTAAAAGAAAAGTTTCTATTAGAAAGAGTAAGGCAGGTAAAAAGGTTAAGAAGAAGAAAGTAGTTAAGAAAAAGAAGGTGGTTAAGAAAAAGATTTCTGTAAAAATTAAGAATTATTGTAAAAAACTTGGTATTAAGATGACCACTAAAAAGAATGGCAAGAGGGTTTACAAGTCAGAAAAAGTTTTGAAAGCTCAAATTGTTAGAAAAGTAAAAATGCTTAAGAAAAAGAAAAGCAAAAAATAGGATTGTAATAATATTTTACTATTGATTCTAGAATCAACGGGAAAAGATTATTTGTTTTGTAAAATTGTTAATTTTTGTCCTTTTCTAAGAATAGGCCATTTAGATTTCTTGGCTACGAAGTATATAAAAGTTATAATAAATGCCCAAAGTATAAGTTCTCTTATAAGTTTACCTATATGCAAAGTTGTATCTTCCTTTTCATTGTCCTCTAGTACAATTGACAATTTTTCAAATGCCTTTTTAGGAACAACATAATTTAAAGTAGGAAAGAGAATATATTCCTTGATTTTGTTAATAAAAGTAAATGTGAAAACACTCCCTATAGCTGTTAAAGTTATCCATTTTTGGTCTTGGATAAAATCAAAAGGATCGGTAAAATTACTCATTACTATATATGTATATTATTTTTTCCTATAATTACTTTAAAATTATTTAAATTATCATCTGAAATTATTTCAAGAGGGTTTTCTACAACAATAAGACTATTTTCTACGGGATAGTAACATACACCATCAGAATTTTTAAAATACACAAATTCTGAATTTTTATAAGGAAAATAAAGTATCGAACCTATTTCTAATTTTTCAGGTAACCCTTCATGGTATTCTAATTTATAATCTTTAATGTATTCTAAAGGCTTATCATTTTCTATATTTTTCATTATATTTTTATGTACGTCATCTGAAAATACATTCAACATTCTATTACTTTTTATACTCAATTTATTTTCTTCTATAATTACGTCTGTAAAGTTTACACGGTCTTTTATTATAAAGGCTGCTATAATTATTATAAAAATAACAATTCCGTATTTTTTATCAATTAAAAATAATTTTACAGAGTTCATTAATAATTAATAACATTTGAATACGTTTTTTTAACCTTATTAGTATGCTATTTACTAATAAATGCAAGTAAAAAAAGATATTATAGGAATACTTCGAAAAAAACAAGAAACTATTAATGAAAATATAAATAACATAATCACAGGAATAGAAGAAAAAATGAATATTGAAAATTTACCTAAAATTGAAAGTTGGTTGTATGAATTTTTAGTAGCAGTTAAATTTATTGAAAAAAAAACAATGGGATTTCCATCTGATTATGAAAATTCTATTATTTTAGATTCTATATTAAAAGAAGACCTTTCAAATGACGAACTTCAAAAAAAAGTTATGCCTTTTATCCTTTCTTATATGCAAATATTAAGAATGGTTCAATCTTCTTCTTCATCTAGAGAAGGGACTTCTTCCTCTTCTTCATCAATATCTTCTTCCTCTTCCTCTTCTTCTTCACTGTCTTCATCTGATAAATCTGAATAATCACTTTCATCTTCATCATCAGTCAGTTCATCTCCGAAGGCTAGTCTTTCTTCTTCTGACACTTCTTTTAACACCTTTTTAACAACTTTGTCATCTTTTCCTAATTCAACTGATTCAAGTAGAGGATGACAAATTTCTTTCAATACATCGTGTTGTTCTTTAGTTAGTGTTTCTGGTAAAACAACTCTGAATTGAACATAAAGATCACCGTATGCAGTTTCTTCGCTATCCCTATCAAAAATAGGCATACCTTCTCCTTCAATTTTCCTTAGACCATCATCTAAATGTAAAGGTTTATCTCCATCCAATGAACTATGTTTCAAATGAACAACGTGACCATCTAGATGTTTAAATGACCAATCTAGATTAAAAGATTCAGAAAGTGAAATATTCTTTAACATAAAAATATCATTTCCATCTCTTTCAAACATCTCATGTTCATCTTCACAAAGTGTAATGACAATATCACCTGGTTCATGCCCTGGTATTTCATCTGCTTCTTTGTTGTATCTCAATACTTGTTGATCTCTCATACCTGGTTGAATAATAACTGCAATTTTTTTCTTTTCTTCCACTAGTTTGTATCCATTAGGAGATTTTTTCATTCTTTTTCTTCGGACTGATATCTTTTTCTTTTTACCTGTGTATAAATCTTTTAAAGAAACATTCAAATTAAAATTAAGATCTTTTGTTCTAGGGTTAAGTGTGTCATAATCATCTTCTTCTTCTTCAGCTAATTCTTCATCTTCTTCAACTTCTACTACAGGTTGTTCTTGTACTTGTTGTTGTTGTTTTTGAAGTTCTTTAGTAGTAGCTTCCATAGATTTCATGAAATTTTCATTCTGCATCATCCCCATAACATTTTTTGTAACATGTGAAATCATAGATTCCATGTCCATGTTTTGGAGGTCAACTGAATCGTCTTTTGTCATTTCATCGGCCATTTGATGAGCTAATTGAAGAATGTTAGGTTGTGGTGAAGACATATTATAATAAATATTATCAGATTATTTTTTTATATAATCCGCATTATTGTATCTTTTATTTTTTTTCAAAAATTTAAAGTGATTACTTCGGAGGCGTTTAATAACATTTTCTTTAGTCTTTATTTTAAAGTGAAAATGTTCATGAGATTTCCAGCCTCCCATGTTGTACGTCACTGAATAATCTTGAAGTTTCCATTCGTTACAAAAATGTTCGATTTCTCGTAATATTATGTGTAAATCTTCCCCAGTTTCATGTATGTTTTTATAGTGTTTGTTAGGAAAAACTATAATAACTGGTCTACCATGCATGTCATGCATAAATTTTGATTTCTCTTTTTTCAAGAAAACATGTTTCGCTATCTTCCCATCTAATTTACAATACAAACATTCATTTTTTATATTAACCATTAAAGATTCTTTGAAAGTTAAAACCCTTTTTTTAAATTCGTCATTAATATTTTTTTTAATTTTATCTTGAGGAAGAGTATTTTCTAATATTTCATCATCATCATCACTTTCAGATTCTTCTAATGCAGCATAACCCCAATCAACATTAGCACAATCAATATCTTGTTTAAATCCAGAAGGGTTTTTATTCATTAAAAATACTTCTGATTTTAAATATCAATATTTACCGAGTTTAACCTAAACTAGGGACATTCCTAGCCATTCTGTCAGGTTTAGGTATTTGAACTCCTCTTTCTCTATCTGATGCATAACTTTCCATAGTTCTTGATCTTTGACCTTTTTGAAGGCCTGTTTTTTCATCAAATAAACTTTTGTCAAAATCACTACCGTCTCTGTCATTAATCCCACTGAAACTATTTCCTCCTGACATAAAATTACCATCTAAAGATGCATAATCTAGACTACCTTGTCCACTCAACTGACTAAGACCTTGTGCTCCATCTAGATTGTTTTGCATTTTTTTCTTTAACCATTGGAAGGCTTCTTTTCCTTGTATTAAACTTTTACCGTTTTCTATCATAGAAGGAACTTCATTTAATCCTTGAGGAATTTGATTAATTTCTTCTATTGCATATTTTTCAAATAATACTCCAATATCAGGATATTTTTGAAGTTTTTCCAGGAAATTTTTTGAATGAGGACATCTTTTTGAATAAAAAAGTGTATGAGGTGCACTTACTTTCGCTCCACTAACATTTGCCATTTATTATTATATTTACATTTTTTTAAATAAAATAACGAATAAAACTCAAATAAATTTTCTTGTTAATTAATAATGAATACAAGCCAAGTTAACTTTATGTTCATATTTGTATTATCTGTAATAATGTTTAAGCTATACAGTACTGATAATTTCTCAGATGTACCTGATGCTATTATCCCTAGTATACCTGAAGATAAATCTAAAAAAACAGTAAACAGACCACCTAGGGTTATTAAAAGAAATGACTCTAAAAGAGCAGTTGAATGTAACCCTGAAGTTTCTGCTACTTATTACGGAATGAGACCTATTATGCAACACAACGAATATGAAAGTGTCATAACAGATATCTTGATTAGAATTACAAAACCAATTGAATTTGATTATTCTGAATTTAAACAACCCATGAGGTTTTTACAAACCAATGACGAGGAAAACCTTATGAAATTTATTATGAGTAAAATTAATGAAGCATACAGAGAAAATCCTAATAATGAAAAATATGCTTTACAAGATACTTGGGATGGTGAACAGTTCAGTTATCTAAATCAAAAAGTATATGCTTTTTCAGATAAAAAGATTGAAGGAAAGAAATTTCCAAAAGAAATTAGGTACGTCATCAATTTCTCTCTCTTTAATAATCATCGTTATTCAAGTAATGACATAATTGTTGAAATTCTTAAGTTAGAAGATGCTTACCATATCATGAGTGCAGTTCTTGGTACATACGATGTCAAAACTGATGTAGTAGGTGTAGGTCTTAATAAATCAATAGACTCTAGTAGTATCGAAGAACCAGGTAACCCTCCACACTGGTTGTATGGAAATACTGTCGAAGATATTACATTCAACAAATATGGATTCTATGAAGAAGGTCAAAATTATACTATTAAAGGAGGTGTTCCTGAAAGTCTTAATGACCAACTTGAAGAATATTCTGAACAATTTTTACCTGAAGTATCACATGAACCAATTCTACCTAAGAATTATAAAACAGTACAACTAAGAGGATTTAAAGTCGAAACGATATAAAAGAAAAAGGACGTGTCATAACATGAATACTACAAACACCCCAGTAGGACAGCTTCATGTTATAATAGGCCCTATGTTTTCGGGCAAAACAACTGAATTGATAAAAAGACTTAGAAGGTATAGTGCTATAGGTAAGAATGTTCTAGTCATAAATTCTAGTAAAGACACTAGGAACAAAAATAATGTTATTATGACTCACACTAAGGATACTTTAGATGCAGTAAAAACAGAATTTCTTACTAAAACTTCTGAAAAAAATACTATTAATTTTCTAAATATACAAAAACCAAGAATGGCATATCATCATAATGTTATAGGAATAGATGAAGCTCAGTTTTTTGATGACCTGGTACCTTTTGTCAGACAAAAAATTAACGATGGTTTTATTATCGTAGTAGCAGGTTTAATCGGAGATTTTGAACAAAAACCTTTTGGTCATATACTAGAATTACTCCCTTTATGTGATACGATTACTCACCTTAAAAGTTATTGTACGGTTTCTAAAGACGGGACCCTTGCTCCATTTACTAAGAGAATAGTAGATAGTAAAGAGCAAGAACTCGTTGGTTCTGAGGATATGTATACAGCTGTATGTAGAAAATACTTATGATTCTTTCTTAACTTTTATTTTTCCACCAGAACTACTAATAGAAATAGTATCTCCCGGTTTGATAATTGGCTTACGATGACCTACGTCATTTTTTGACATAATTTTACCTAGGGTAGGTTTTCCAAACTTTCTTTTACAAGGTCTCATCGATTGACTTATTTGATGAAGATTCTTTCCAAACTTTCTTTTACAAGGCTTTAGTAATTGCTTACTTTCCTTTATAGTAGCAGGTCTTCCAAACTTTCTTTTACAAGGTCTCAGTAGTTGCTTACTTTCTTTTATAGTAGCAGGTCTTCCAAACTTTCTACATTTCAAAATTTTTTGATTTTCACCCACTTTAGCAGGTCTTCCGAATTTATTTTTTAAAGATTTATTATCTAAAGGACCAAATGGTCTTTTCATACGGATACTATCATGAGGTCTTGGTGTAGGTACTTTTTTGTATTTTTCAATGTTTTCTCCGAAACTATTAGAAAAATTCATAAGTTTTTCATAAGTTATCTTTCCTTTAACTTTTAAAGGTTTTCCATTTTTGTCGACGATATAAGGAACATGTGGAATCTTTTCCTGAACGCGTTTTGATACTTTAGTTGAATTAACAATTTTCATTTTTTCAAAAACATCCAACGGAAGACTTTTAATCAAATTATGACAATGAACGCACGTTGGAGAGATAAAAATTATTATATTATCCAGAGGTTTTTTGGTTTTCATTAATAATAATCAAGATAATATTTTTGTAAAAAATATCTTGTTTATTTTTAATAATGGTCAAAAGAAAAGCAAGAAAAAGAAAATTTGGTTCAGCAATACTGATGGATTTGGAATCTCCAGATGATGAGAATGAAGGTGCTTATGCTGATCCACAAACACTAGACGAAGATCAAATGGATATGAATACATTTTACCAAGAAGATACAGGAATGGAAACCGTAGATGATGCTATTCAGAGAATCGCTAGTCAAAATAATGAAGCAGATATTAGTGGTTCTTCTATTGACCTAGGGAACAGGATGCATGAAGAGAATGTTAATCACGCTGAAAATATGTCTGAAAATATGCAAGACTTAATATCAATATTTCATAATAATACTTCTGACGGTTTTGATTTATATAATCATTCCATTGCGGAAAAAATAAGATTTACTGAAATTGTGAACACAAAAGTATTCGAAAAACTAAAAAGGTCACGACAAGAAGAAATAGATACAATGAAAGCAAAAATAATATCGATAGAAAATATTATAAAAGATTTAAAAGATGAAAAAAAACTGTTAAAGACTGCTTCGTTTAAAAAAAATAACGATGATAGAGTAGAAAGATTAATCATGGAATTAGAAATAATAAATCAAGAATTAAGTACAACACAACAAAAATTAAAAAAAGAAGAAGAAGAATATAATAAGCTTAATGTAAAGTTAACTACTTTAAGAGGTAGAAATACACAACAATATTCTAAAGATTCTTACAAAAAACACCTTGAAAATATTTTTAAAAAAGATACAAATCTTAAAAAAACTAAGACGATAGTAAATTTATCCGACATGTCTGTACAAGAGATAGAAGAAAATTTCATATTAAAACCAACTAGCGAAGGATTGAAATTACATAATTCTGTATTTAATAAATACGAAACAGATACTGATTACGTTTATAATATGAATGTTTATAAAAGATACAATTTATTGGAAAACCTTAGTATTCTAAAGACTTCATCAAAAGAAAAGTTTTTTAAAATAATGGGAAAATTCAAATTAACCGAGCATGTAGATAGTCTAGATAGGATTGATAAAAAACATAGAAGAATTATATATGACCATGCTATATCTTTGATTAGTAGTTTTGTTCCTAACAATTTGATTGATAATTTATTGGAAAATACTAAGTATGAAGCTGAAATAAAAGAAAAAAAGAAAAGAAATTATACCCCAGTAATAGGTTGGATATACAAAGATAATGCTTTGAAAGATGTAAGTAACGATAGTAATGCTTATAAAAATATAATACAAGGTAAACAAAAATTCATAAAAGGAAAATTAGAAGATATGCGTAAGAATCCTGATGTTAATTTTATAGAAAAAGATTTCGAAGCATCTGAAAATACAAATGTTAAAATTCTAATAATTGATAAAAAAGCCACTGTAGAACCTTGGAGAATAAGATACATAAAACATAAATTATTATTAGACCAAATTAATGAAAGAAAGTTGTACGAGTTGTCTAGAGTTAAAAATATACCATTTAAACCTGAAAAGTTTATCAACGAAAATATTCTTGAAAAAATGGCTGAACATGATATTAAGCAAATACACGAAGAGATGGATAACAAAGAAAAAATTAAAAATTATCTTAAAAATGAGCTAACATTAAGTAATAAAAAAGAGTTTGAAGAAAAAATTAAAGAGTGTGCTTATAATAATTTTGCAAGACCTATTAGCGATTATAATAAATTAGAACAACAAATACAAACTCTAATATCAGTAAAAATGGATTTAGAACTTACTAAGGGTGTGTATGATATTGAAAAAGCAAAAGATAATAAAAAAGAAATTAATGAATTACGCAAAGAAATAGTAGAATTAAAAATTAAACAACAAGACATTGCGATCCCTTCTAGACTTGGTTATATTTCTCAATTAAGTTCTGTTGTAGATAGGAGAAAAATAGATAAAATGAAAGAAGGTAAAAATTATAAATCGGCTAAATTGGAAAAAAACACAAAAAAAGACATTTATGAAATAATTTATGGTGATAAAAAATATGAAAAAGGTAAGGGTCTTTTTTACGATGTAAGATTACCTGGTAAAAAAAGATTATATTTCAAAATTCCTAAAGATACTATAGACAAGATGAAATTAAGCTCAAGGGAAGTTAAATTAGCAGAATTAAAATTGTTACTGGATGAAATGATGATTAAAAAAATATCTAACACGATTAATTATAATAAATTTAATATTGAAGATTTTAAAAGATTCCCAAAAAGACATACTAATGCGGTAGTTGGAAAAGATGTTGAAAGTATAATAAGAAGTTTTCAAAAAAAATTACCTACTGGATTTTATACTGAAGATATAGAAAATGTTAAAACACGTTTAGCAACTGTATTAAACAAGGGTAAGTGTAGTGAAGAAGTAAAAAATTTTTTATTGAAAAAAGTAGTACCTATCAAAGGTTCTAGATACAATTTTAGTAAATTTTTAGAACAAAATGAAAATAAAAGAAGTTTCAAGTATTTTAAAGAACATATCGCTAAAAAAAATGAATATATAAAATTGCATGGACAAAATGTTGAAAACAAAAATAAAATTAATAAAGCTAGGCAAGAATTAGAAAAGTTAAAAGAAGAATATAAGAAAAGTAATGGTCAAGATAAAATAAAAAAATTAATGAAAATAAAAATCAAAAGAAGAGAAATCACGATATTAACTAAAGGTAAAATTTATTATGAGTCAGACTATAAAGAAACTGAAAAACCTATTAAAAATTTATATGAACATTATTTGAAAAAATACGACAAAGAAAAAAAAGCTTTATTTGACAAAGTTAAAAACAAACCAAGAAGAGGAGCTTCTTTTTTAAGATTAAAAGAAAAAGACAAAGATGGTAATCCCATAGACACTAGAGAATTATATAATGAAGTACGAGAAAATGGAGAAATAAAAATATCTTTTAAAATTCCAGAAAATTTAGATAAAAAACGTATTAGAGAATGGTTTGAACAATATTTTGACATATTCCCTGCAAATAAAGAAACAGAAGGTTTAATACAAGATAGTGATTATTTTATGAGAGATTCTTTGTATGTTGATGACTTAAGAAAAGAAAGAATAAAAAGTTTACCAGCTAGGAGAATAGATGCAGGTTTTATTAAAAGGATAGGATATATAGTTAATTGGGTGTCAAATAAAAGAACTTTTCAATTTATTTTTGAAAGACATGAACTAATAAGTTTTTTATTTTGTCACGTACAATTTATGATTAATAATACAAATATTTATAATGTTACAAAGGAAAAAAGACTCTTGATTGTATTAAAAATTTTGTATTATTTACAAGAAAATATTAATAGTAAGACTCTTCCTTTATTCGTAGAGTATGAAAAAGAAGTTGAAATGGATTTATGTACTGGCGAAGAATTTAACAAAGATACAAGGTCTAAAATTAAGAGACTTATTAAATATTGCAAGGAACAAATCAAAGGAATTAATGAAAAAATAGAAGAAAAATTAAATAATATGATAATAGAAAAACTAAAGAAAATAAGAATAGATAACCAAATATCTAGGTACAGATTGAGACAAATTTTAAATAAAGATAGTATACCAGAAATAAATAAATTTAGGAAAGAACTAGAAACTATATCAGAACTTGATGAATCTTTTCCTGTTCAAGGCATAGTAGATGGTGAAAGTCGTAGACCTCTTACATACGAAACTAGAAGAGGTGGAGCTAGTGCATTTGACCTAAAGAGAACTATTAGTCCTTTTACAAAAGCTAAGGAAAGTCTTATGAGAAGTAATTTTATAAATAATTTAAGAAATTTAAAACAAGAAAACATAGATAGAGCCAGTAGAAATTTTAGGAGGTTAAATCAAGAACCGATAACAAGGTACAAACAAGATGTTAGAGAAACAAAATACAAATACAAACGAGTTTTAGAAGAATTTCATAATCGTAACAAACCTTCACTTTCAGAATATGAAAAAGAATACATAAGACTATGGAATTTAAGTGGAAGTGTTAGGAAGAATATTATAACTGACGTTGAAAAAGAAGCATTAAAAGATTTAGATTTATTTACTCACTTTTGTACTCCAAACCTTAAAAATGAAATTGTTAGAGAATGTTGTAACCGTGTAATAATTCCTATTATGAAAAATATTAGAATTACACATAAAAAAGAAAAAATAAATATCGTTTTTGGTAGAGTATTCGAAGAAGGTAGTTATATTGAGTATGGAATCAGGTACAATAATAAATTTTTAGATAAAAACATACCATTAGTTGAAGATATGAAAAAAGGTTTATTAAGAGAATACTCAAATGTTCCTTTTAGAGTATTAGAAGAATACAGAAAATTTGATATTAATAATTTTGATTTACTTGTTAACGGGAAATTCACAGAATATAGAAAATCTTTAAAAAATAAAAAGGAAAATATAGAGAATTTTGAAAAAATAATACAAAACTTAATTCATTATGAAGTAAAAACTCCTTATGAAATTGTAAAAATTTTACTACAAAATATAAAAGAATATCAAATACTAAGTAGTATTACTAACATCACTAGTAAAGATATAGTGATTAATGTTATCAAAAAGTCTTTAGCTAAAATGTTTTTAGAAAATAATGATATAGAATACTTCAAAATTGCACAAGATTTAAATAAAAATGGACTAAAAAATTTCAAGATTTTAAAAAATAAAGTAGATAATAATACTCTTAAGAGAGATTTAGAAAATTATAAAAAGCTCAATAAAAATATCACCGATGCAGATATTGGGTTGTGTATTTTAAAACAAGTTCAACTCGTCCATGTTTCTGAAAATACAAATGTATTGTGGGGAGATTTAGTAGACAGTACTTTAAGTAATCCTATAGATATATCTAAAGGTGTAGAGTTTTACTTAAATGAAAGTTTTAATATAGATATATATAAAAAGAGAGGAGAATTATTTAAAACTTCTGTAAGAACTACAAAGGATAATACAGCACTTATCAAAAGCTTAGAAGAACTTATCAGTAGTGTAAAAAGTTCATCTAATATTATTAAAGAAGGTTATTTAACCGGTGCTGGGGTTAGAAATATTAAAAAAATGAAAACAGAAATTTTGTATTTAATCAAGAGAGCAAGAAAATTCCAGAGAGAAAATGGTACTATTAGTTTGTACAGAATTAAATTTAAATACACATTTAACACTATTGAACAATTTAAAGAATTCCTAGTGAGTCACTTAAAATATCCTCAAGGTATACAAGAACTAAGGTTTATATATGAAACAGAAAAAGGATATGAAGCTTCTAACCCAAGTAGTTCTTTTGGCAAAAAGAAACGTAAGGTTAAAAAGAAACGTAAGGTTAAAAAGAAAAAGAAATCAAAGAAAGTTAAAAAGAAAAAGAAATCAAAGAAATAATTTTCTTGTGTACTAGTAATGTTATTCAGTGCTTTTGGTTCAAAAAAGCCTTTTTGGGATCTTGACGAGAATGGTAAAAGAGTGAGGAGAGGAGGATATACCTTTGTAGTCAATAGAGACATACCCAATGAGAAAAAAACAGTGGATAGATTACATGATGCTAAGAAGATTGAATTAAGATTAAAGAATGCTATGCGTGAAGAATTAAAGAGAGGTCGTGGTGGAAAATTTAAAAAACACATGAAACATTTTATAGAAACTCAGCATCGTTTTTTTGAAATGCCTTTGAAGAATGCAGGATTCTATGGGTTGAATAAACCTAAGAATGTTCATAAAACCAATAAACCACCTGTAGGTAAAGACAAGAATCTAAGACCTTCGTACAGAGTAGTTATGTTAACCATTAGAAACTCTAACGGGTCAGTAGAAAGTTGTACTAAGTTTTTGAAATTACTTATCCATGAACTAGCTCATACTGTGGCTAACCATGTGACATGGAGAGAGGATGACCATGGAAAAGACTTTAAAGAATGTGAAAGTTTATTATGGAGAATGTTAAGAAAAAAATAATGTTTTATTATATTATATGAACATTGAAGAATTGTTTTCTTTGTTTATGGTTGCTCCTTTATTTTTTTTACTCGTTAAGTTGAAGGAAGAAGAAAGAAAAAGAGAAAGTAAAAGAAGAAAGGAAGCATGGGATAAATCAATTAAAGGTTATTTAAATTCATCTTATAATACAAAATTAATATCTTTGTGTTGTTCAATTATTGCTACATTGTACGGTATTTTAAAACTTGAACAAAATAAAAATAAAGATATTGTAAAGAATAATCCAGATAAAAATTTAGATACAAAACTAATGGTAGTATTGATAATTTTACTTGCGGGGTCATCTCATTTTTACCCTGATTTTAAAATACAAAATAATAAAGTGTTAAAATATGGTTATATAATATACGGTATTATAGGTTTAATTTTCTTATTCAAGTATTTTACACGTAAAGACCTTAGAAATGATTTTATGAAAGGAAGAAGAAAATACTAATTTTATAAATTTTTATACATTACAACGAGTTGTACTTTTTAAAAATTTATTGAGAATAATGGTATTTGATACTATTTCCATCGTCATAGAATATTACAGCAGATTGGTCGAATTTTTTTATTGTTTTATCTATGAATTGTGTAGTGAAATTTGAAATTTTCTCTTTAAGGTTTTCTTCGTTAGAAAAAGGTACGTTTATTTTGAATAGTTTTAAGTTTAAATTAGATAAAGTACTAGATTTAGTAAAGAAATCTACTTCAATAGGACTAGCTATTTTAATAAAATTTTCTATGTTTTTTCTTCTAAAACACTTTTTAACGCCTTCCCTATTTATATTTCTCGATACTAATTGTTTTATTTTTTGTTTATAGTCTTCTTTTTTAATGTCTTCTGCATCTAAATCTAGGAACGGGTTTGAACTTTTTTTATAAAAACCTGGTATCTTTCTTTCTACTTGATTTAGTGGTGTACCCCAATAAATTTTTCCAAAATCATTATAAATTCCATTTACTAAAACTTCGTTACCACCAAATTTAGTTTTATCTTTTTTTGTCCTTAGAATGTCTATTTGAGTATTTTTTTGTATTTTATCATACTCGTTGTAAAAGAAATCTCTAGGGAATTCTTTTAATGTTGATGCAAATTTTTTGCCTGTCGAAGGTGCTAATTGAACTTTAAATGGATTATTATTTTCATCTTTTATTTCTATATTATAAAAAGTTTTGTCAGGTTTTATGTTAACATTACACATTAATTCTTTGTACCCATTATTATTCCAATAGAATCCTTCTCCTTCTTCAGTAAAGATTATTATTTTATCTATTTTATTGTTACGAAGACTCTTGTTTATTTTTGATTCACAATACTGGAGTATATTTTTTTTACATTCGCATTTATTGTATTCCATAGGATAAAATTTTTTATCGAGTATAAACCCATGACCATTTTCTTTACAGTCATAAGGAGCCATCAAAGTTTTACCTTTAAACATGTAATATACCTTTCTATTGTAACAATAAGCTATCAAACTTTCTTCTGGGATAGCTTGAGCTGATATTTTCTTGTTTGAAATAGTAAATAAAGTGTCAATAGTCAACGGTTGTAGAAATGAAAATTCAAATATATTAACTTCGACGCTATCTTCTAAGGCAGAAGATTTTTCTTTTGCACATTTGTTAAACTTTTCTTTGTCTATTTTACCTAAAGGTTTGATAACTCTTCCATTCTCTTCTACTATTCTACCATCACACTCTGACTTGACACCTGAATTATTGTCTACAGGAACTCCATTGTTCCAATCAATACCGTATTTTTTTGCTTCTTCTTCATCTTTTGGAAAACCTT
>Ga0163109_10002477_pt1 | contig 14371 bp, 14 predicted proteins | sample CRUFie1St13metaG_FD_108704 | JGI IMG/M metagenome (GOLD analysis project Ga0163109, IMG submission 108704) | Marine microbial communities from the Costa Rica Dome - CRUD Field 142mm St13 metaG | ecosystem: Environmental > Aquatic > Marine > Oceanic > Photic zone | place: Costa Rica: the Eastern... | reverse complement strand
GGTTGTCATTGCCAACATTCAAAGCATGCCATTGGCCGCCCAGCGAGCCCTCTCTTACATTCCTGGGGTCAAAATCAATAGCATGGCACGGACGGACAGTTCGGGAACACTCGAAACCCGACGGCTATTGCGTCAGGAGGGTGTTAAACTCATTCCTCAATATTTTTGGATGGGGCGTGGTTTTGGCGTTCCAAGTCGAGATTTTTCGCATAAATGGGATCCTTCACAGGTGACCATCCATGTCAATCAAGGTCGTTTTTACAACGGGTTCATTGGGTTGATGGTGAACACCGGAGTGTTTGGCACTCTCTTCATGAGTCTTTTTCTCGGAGCAGGTACGCTGGTCGCATGGCGGTTGATTTCTTATCTGCGCACCTACGGAATTAAGGATCATTTCTCCCGAATGACCTGTATTGTTGCGAGTACGTGGATGGCAAACATCATCGCCTTTTTCATTTTTCACGGAGATGCAGAATATGCCATGAAAACATTTTCACTCCAAATTGGCCTCATGCTTGCATGCCGTCGCAACCTGCTTTCTCGTCTTGAGGGAGATGCCTTTCACCAGGAGGATCCGATCGATATGGATGATGTCGAAGACATGGTTGGGGCCAAGCGCTTAAGTCCCATCTAGCCTTGTCATGAGGTTCCTGATCAAGGCGCAAAAGGCAGGTTAAGCCGTTTCAGGTAGATATGTCCAAAGCGCACCATAAGCATCCTCTCGAAGCGTGGATATCCTTCCTGCTTGGGATGATGCTCTGCGTAGGACCACTGCTTTTCGGTGGGGTTTATCCCTTTGGTTTTCTTTTCCTCAGTTCTGTCTCTGCACTCTGTTTGGTACTTTGGTGTATTATTCTTTTAAGAAATTCCCGTTATCGGCTGCTATGGCCACCAGTCTGTTGGCTAGTGTTGGTTTTTCTATCGTATGGGCTTTGGCGATATCGGTTTTCTGACTCCTTGATTCTGGCTGAAAATGAGGTCTTGCGTTTGCTTCTTTTGGCTTCAGCCTTTTTTCTTTCGGTTAATTTTCTTTATCGACAAGACACCTTACAAGTTTTGGTCCTGTTTCTGATCTTCATGGCAACTTTGGTGGCTTCCTATGGTATCTTCCAGGTGCTTACCCACAGTGATGCCGTGTGGCATCTCACCAAACCATCGCAATACGGTAATCGAGCCACTGGAACTTATTTTTGTCCCAACCATCTTGCAGGATTCCTAGAAATGATGCTTCCTCTTGGTCTCGCTTATCTTTTTGCGGGCAGACTCAACGCCACGTTTAAAGTGTTTTTGGGATATGCCTGCCTTGTGATCAGCGTTGGCATTGGTCTGACGCTTTCTCGTGGTGGTGTTCTAGCGACAGGGGTCTCTGTTCTGCTTTTCCTGTTTTGGCTAATGGGGCATCGTAAATACAGAGTCCAGGCCCTGGTCGCACTCGTTGGGATGATTTCATTAAGCTACTTTGCTGTCGCGCAATCCTCATTTCTCAAGGATCGAATCAATCAAGCATTTCAAAGAGAGTCCTCGCACGATCTCAATGTGCGTCCTTTGGTATGGAAAGCTGGCATCAACATGTTGAAGGACCAGCCTGTATTTGGAGTCGGTCCCGGACAGTTTGATGCCCTTTTTTCACTTTACCGACCACGACAGGTCCAGGAGCGTCCAGGGTGGATGCACAACGATTATCTGCAATTGCTGGTTGAATACGGACTCGTTGGATCTTCCTTTTTTGTTTTTGGTGGTCTTTTTCTTGTGTTGGGGGCCTGGAAAACTCGGAGGTATGTTCTCAGGGAGGCTAAGGATCTGGGCGATCAAAGACACAGCAATCGCGCCGCCACTGTCATGGGTATTTCTATTTCGCTGATCGCCATCGGTGTTCATTCGCTCGTGGACTTCAATCTTTATGTGCCTGCCAATGGCTTATTGGCTGTATGCCTCGCTGGCATACTCGTGAGTCACCTACGATTTACGACAGAATCCTATTGGTGGCGATCATCCTGGTTCCACCGCTGCCTTGTCCTCCTGCTTTGTGTCGGGATGATCGGAACGCTCTTCAGCTTTTTGCCAAGCCTATGGGCATCTAATTACTGGGAGAATCAAGCCGGCAGGCATGCCAAAGGATCTGAGCAATGGGTGGAGCACATGACGCGTGCTGCAAGCTCAAAACCAGAGCGGTACGACATACCTTATAAGGTCGGTGAAACGCTTTTGCAGCGAGGCCGTCAATTCGCACCTGGGTATGAGCGAGAGCTCGAAAAGTCCATTCGGTGGTTCGAGCAAAGCATAGAGGCTTGGCCATCCTATGCTTTTGCCTATCTCCTAAAGGGGCATGCTTTGGATTCTTTGGGACAAACGGCAGAGGCAGAGCAATATTATAACATGGCGGCCTCACTCGAGCCTCAAAGCAGCTTTGTTTGGGCCTATTGGGGCCTTCATGAAATCGAAAAAGGAGACCTGGAGGAAGCTCATGTCAAATTTGAGAAATCATGGGAGATCCGCTGGTATGGCAACCATTTGGCAAGAGATTACTTGCGCATCCTGAAGCAAAGGTTGGGTTTGCCGCCGTTGACCAATCCAGAGACAGGCGAGATTATTCACTAGTGCATTTTTGATTTTTCCTCCGGTAGCATTCAACCTTGCTGAAGGTAAACTATTTGAGCGCACTCTCGGAAAAGACATTGGTTGCAGTTGCCATCCGACCAACCACAAAAATCATGCATGATCTGCAGCAATCCCGGTTGATCTGCTGAGGATTGGATCCACTGGTAGCGGTCGATCCCGAACAATTGTCTCCTGGTGCTTTCCAAAAATGTGTGATCCTCGGAAAGTGGCCAAAGAAGGAAAAACCTCACTACTTTTTGCTGGTGTGCAAAGTCTTTCCTAACCGAAAAATGTGCCAGCAACTACGGGAAAAGGGTCTGTATCACAAGTTCGTTGATTTTCACATGCCCAAGTAGGACCTTTGGTTTTTCCAACCACCTCCCATGGAGTGTCCAATGTCGCCCCCAAAAAAGATTATGTTTTTTCCTAGGGTCTCCTGGAGTGAGCGTTGTCTTTCCAAAGGATGATCCATTGTTTCGAACCATTGGATGAATGTTTTGTCGAAAGCAGGTGACAATAATCAATGAGCAAGAGTTGCGAGTCGGCGTTGGGGGTGATTGGCCGGGCGTATGCCTTGGTTGTTCCAAACTGCCTTCGGGAGTTGGATATCCATCATAGAAGCCATGCCCTTCTCCCAGGCTTTGCTTATTTTGACATAATAAGACTGGCTTGAGCGCTGTAGTTTCTCGCTGGCGAGGCTTAAAAAGCAACCACAACCGAGTAGCCGTGCTTGTAACCTCTGCAGGGCAGAAACAGGTGTCCGTTTGCTTTGAGAAAGGCCCTCTCTGAGGCGCGATACATATTTAATAAGGTGATGCATGGGCCACCGGTTGAGTCGATAGCCCATCGATCGAAAAAGGTGATTCCACAAGACGGTCTCCTCACCCACTTCAATCATTTGTGTTTCCATCGCCCTGGCTATCCGCCAAAGCCTTGACACGGCTCCTTGGCGAACCAACTCGACCAAGGCTTCGTCATTCAGGTTTTCAGTGGCGCATGACAGGTTTTCGGTAAACCGTGAGCATCCATGTGTTGGAAAAGAATGAGGTTTTCATCCCTCCAGGCATCCAAAGAGTCGTCCCAATATTGGTCCATGCGAGCGTATTTAGGACTTTCGAAGTCTGTACTCTGGCCGCTCCAGGTGATAACGAGTTTGACACCCACGTAGGCGGGGTCCAGGTCGTGGCGCTGGGCCTGCCATTTGAACCCTTCCGGGGCAATGAGCACTTCTGTATTACTTTGGACTTTCCCATTCAATATCATGGTTGCTCGCCGAAGTAATGGGCCTCGGTTGGGTGAACCGTATCCCGGATTCAGGATACGCAGGCTTTTTCCGCTGAGGGTCGTCAATTGTTCCTTTTTTAACGGTTGACCCAGCCAAAGAATACGTAATCTTTTTTCTAGTCATGCGGAATGAAAGCTGATCACGAAAATGACAGGTATCTTCAGCAGATAGGCGCCGTCGCTCGTAAATGGTTCCACTTAAAGGCATGAAACAATCGTAATTCGGATGGAGTTTTGCTTCTGTATCAAAGTGCGTGATAACATGGATAAAGTTCTTTGCAGTGTGGCAAAAAAATGAAAGATTCGGCTAACTATCAATACTTGTGTCGACTATTTGGGCTTCACACTGCTCCAGTCTCAAAGATGTGCAAAACAAAGCAGCATTTATCCAAAAGGAAGGTTCTGCCAGGGAGATTCGTTTGGCCATGGGTGATGATCCTAGGTGGCAGCATCCACGCGGCAAACCCACAGGTTGCGATTGCTGATGATCTTCGCAAGGATGCGACGGTGCGGGCTGTCGAGGAAGCCATGCCTTGCGTTGTAAATATTCGCACCGAAATTATGGTGGAGAAACGGGACTTTTATTATGATCTTCTCTGGGAGTTTTTTGGTCCTTACTATCGACAGCGTCCATCCGAGTCTACCTACAGTTTGGGTTCGGGTGTCATCGTGCACGAATCTGGCTACGTTTTGACCAACGCTCATGTCATCAATCGTGCGAGTCGCATTCAAGTGGTGCTGCACGATGGAAGTGTCTATGAAGCTGAAATGGTTGCCGGTATGGCTGCCAGCGATGTGGCTGTCTTAAAAATAACTCCATCAGCACCAGTGACGCGTTTTCAGGCAATTCAATTTGCAGAAGACGATGACCTTCTCCTTGGAGAGTCGGTCCTGGCTTTGGGGAATCCCTTCGGGCTGGGCAGCTCGGTCAGTCGAGGAATTCTTAGCTCCAAGAACCGCCGGCCTCCCACAGAGGATCAACCGTTGGATGTCGATCATTGGCTTCAAACCGATGCTGCCATCAACCCAGGTAACAGTGGCGGTCCACTTGTCAACCTGGAAGGACGACTGATGGGCTTGAATGTAGCCGTTTACAAAGAGGCACAGGGCATTGGTTTTGCCATCCCGATCAAACAAGTCAATGAGGCGCTCACTGAAATGCTGTCGGTCGAACGAATCACAGGTTTGTGGTTCGGAGCTAAAGTGGATGCCTCAGTCCATCCGCCCCGGTTACTGGAAGTCCACCCCGAGAGTCCTGCCTATCAGGCAGGACTGCAAAAAAAGGACCAACTCCTTGCGCTGGAAGGGCAGACACTTCGTGGGATCTTTGATTGGATTAAGGGAGTAGTCAATGTGCCGCCTGATCAAGAGCTGTCCCTAAGGGTTCAAAGAGGGGAGGAGGAATTCACACGATCCTTGAAATTGCCCGCGGAAGAGACCTTCTTCAATGCCGACTTGATTCAGGATCTCATGGGGATACGTTTGCAGCCCGTGACCCCGCAACTTGCCCGTCACGTTGGTATGGACCGTATCCAGGGCTTACTTGTGGCGGATATCGTTCCAGAAGGGCCCGCTTACTCTTCGGGTATTCGGCCAGGGTGTGTTTTGATCGAGTGTCAGGATCAGCCCGTTGAGGACATCCTTTCACTTGCGCGCCAAATTCATGGAATGAAGCGAGGTTCTGAGATCCAACTCACTGTGCTTGTTAAAAGAAGGTTTGGAAGGTTGGCGACCTTTGGGACAGCTACTGCGTCTTTGCGTCTACCATAGTGCGATTGTCTTGGGAAAGTTTTGATGCTAGCCTTGTCCTATGCAATGGATCGTGGATTATTTGACTTCCGCGTTTGTGTCCCTTTTGGGCGAAAATGATCTGGTTGAAATTTGGGCGCCCTGGGTCTCACGCTGGCTTGTCACGCTTCTCATTCTGGTTCTAGCCTGGCTGATGAATCAGTTGGCCAAGGGATTCATGCTTCGCTTTCTCCGTTTCTGTATCAAGAATTCGAAGACACAGTGGGATGACAAACTGGTTCAGAGAAACCTTTTTCACCGGTTATCCCACCTTGCTCCGATCATCGTTATTTCCTTTTTCCTTCCCCAGATATGGGTGGGGCATCCAACAGCAGTGGGTTTGATAGATGCCTTTTCTCAAATTTATACCATGCTGGTCGTGCTCCTTGTCGTGCAAGCTTTGCTCGATGCCTTCCACGATGTCTATCGAACCTTTGAGTGGTCCAAGCAGGTTCCTATTTACAGTTTTATTCAAGCCATCAAGCTCATCGTCTATATGGTGGGCGCGGTTTTTATCGTCGCCAAACTGATGGGCAAGGATCCATCCGTCATTTTCGGAAGCTTGGGTGCTTTGACAGCCGTCTTGATGCTTGTTTTCAAGGACTCCATTTTGGGCTTTGCTGCTGGCATACATCTCACCACCAATAGGATGCTTTCTCTGGGAGATTGGTTGGAAATGCCGAAGTATGGTGCAGATGGAGATGTGATTGAAATTGGCCTGACGACAGTGAAGGTTCAGAACTTTGACAAGACCATTACGACCATTCCGACCTACACGCTTATCAGTGATGCCTTCAAGAATTGGCGAGGCATGAGTGAGTCGCCGGGAAGGCGAATCAAGAGATCTGTTCTGATTGATTTAAATTCGATTCGGTTTTGCGATGAGGCTTTGCTGGAGAGGTTGGCATCGATCCAAGCTATCTCCGGTTACATCAGGGAAAAACAGAAAGAGGTGCAAGCCTTCAATCAGCAGCTTGATACGGGTGGATTGGATCATCCAGCCAATGGGCGTCGTCTGACCAATATCGGCACTTTCAGGGCTTATCTGATGGCTTTTCTCCGTCAGCATCCATTGATAAACCAGGAAATGACCTTATTGGTGAGGCAGCTTGAGCCAACTGCCCGTGGCCTGCCCATCCAAATATATGTTTTCTCATCCGACAAGCGGTGGATTGAGTATGAGGGTATTGTCTCCGATCTTTTCGATCACATCCTATCCGTGATGAAGGAATTCGACTTGAGGGCCTACCAAGAGCCATCAGGATTAGATTTTCGCCAAGGTTTGGCGCGCTAGCAGGACGATCATGTGCTCCTAAAGGATCAAGTCTGGACCTCTAACTTTCCTCTGCAAGAAAGGGCAAGCCCTTGCCGACGGCCTGATCCAAAGATTTCAGGCCATGGTAGCCGACTTGATCGAAAAGGCCTGCTACCAGCTCCTTGACCAAGGTGGGGCCTTTGAACACCAACCCTGAGTAAACCTGTAATAAGCATGCTCCAGCACCAATCTTTTCCCAAGCATCCCTTGCATTCATGATGCCACCCACGCCGATAATCTTCAGCTTTCCCTGGCTTCGTTGGTGAATTCTTCGAATGACTTCGCTGCTCCTCTCCCTTAGAGGAGCGCCGCTGAGTCCTCCAGTTTGAGAATACGTCGAGTCGGAATGATTTTGTGGACGCCAAGTCGTGGTGTTGGTGGCAACAATACCTTTAACTTGTTGGCGTTTACATACTTCCATCAGAGCGTCGAGCTCCGGGTTGGAAAGGTCAGGATCCACTTTGACCCAAATGGGGCGTGCAGGAAGGCTGGGGTGGGCTGCTCTGCAAGCGGTCACCTCCTCGTCGATGGCAGACAAAACACTGTCGATGGCCTGCGCGTCTTGCAGTTTCCGCAGTTCAGGGGTATTTGGAGAACTGACGTTGACAATGAAGAAATCAGCAAATCGCCACAAGCAGCGGATTAACTTGGCGTATTCCTCTGGCGCACTTTCCAATGGAGTGATTTTTGATTTCCCAAGGTTGAGGGCCACCGGCACTTTTGGCCATCCACCCGTCTTCTTCCATTCTTCGAGTTGTTGGATGGTAGCCAGAGCGCCGTTATTGTTGAAGCCCATGCGGTTGATCACCCCAAGATCAGACGGTAGGCGGAACATGCGTGGTTTAGGGTTTCCGTGCTGGGCGTGGTAGGTGACCCCTCCTAATTCGACGAATCCGAAGCCCAATGAGGGCCAAGCAGGCAAGGCTTTGGCATTTTTGTCCATACCAGCAGCCAAGCCAACTGGGTTGGGAAAGTGAAGACCTTCGACTTGAACGGGCAAGGGCGAAGCTTGGTAAAATGTTTCTAGGGCAGCAAGGAGGTGGGCGTTTTGAGACAGCGTATGAAGTATCGTCAAGGTCCAGTCATGCGCAATTTCAGGATCCGATTGAAACAGCATAGGCTTCACAAAATGCCGATAAAAAGCAGTCATGAGCTTCATCATTCAGTCTTACGAACCAAAGAATCAAGAAAATGTCCACTGAAAGGATTGGCTTATTTGGTTATTAACTGTTCTTTACGAACATTTTGTAAGTTTTTAATGTGCTTTAGCGAATGCTGATTAATGAAGTTGTGGGCGCAGCGATCTGGAGGCTTTGAAAGAAGTAAGTCGCTTTCTTTGATTGATTTCCGATGATTTTTGCCTAAAATAAGGTTTATATGTTTCGAATATAAGGCGCTATGTGTTGATAGCCATTCTGCCTTCAAAAAAAGCGTTGACATCCTTTGATCTTTTCCTCAAATTCAATAAACACACGGTAACGAGTATTAATGCAATGAGAACTAAAACACTACTTATCGCGGCTGTGCTTGGTGCGGCTGGCTTGGCTTCCGCATCCGCGCAGGTGTCCTCAGTGAATGCTGTGGGATACGTTAACAAGGATTTGGCTGCAGGGTTAAACCTGATCGCCAATCCTCTCAGCAATGGTGGAAACACGATTGGTGAGGTCATTCCTTCCGCCCCATCCGGAGCAACCGCTTTTGTATGGAACGGAGCTGGATACGATTCCTCTCAATTTGTGGTCATTCCTGGCGTCCTCTCCGGTTGGCAGCCAGAAGTGAACCTCCCTGTCGGTGATGGTTTCTTTTTGGACTCTCCTGAAGCAACGACTGTCACCTTTGTTGGTGAAGTCTTGCAGGGCGAAGCCACCAACAAGAGCGTTCCTGCAGGTCTGAGCATTCAGGGTTCCACTGTTCCCGTTTCTGGAACACTTACCGAGCACGGCTTTCCTGCTGCTGCTGGTGACGTTGTCTTCAGCTGGAACGGTGCAGGATTCGATTCTAACCAGTATGTTGTCATCCCTGGTGTCCTGGAAGGCTGGCAGCCTGCAGATCCTACCCTCGGAGTGGGTGATGCCGTCTTCGTTGACAAAACCGAAGCCGGAAGCTGGGATCGCAATTTCTCCATCAACTAACCTAGTAAACCGTAAACCTAACGAATAAAACATAGCTATGAAAAAGTTCGTACTATCTGTGCTTTGTGCCCTCGTTTCCGTGAGTGCACTCGGCCAAGGTACTATCCAGCTGTCTAACATTGGGAAAACCCCTGTGACAGTTGACGGTGCAGCCGCACCTGCTGGTACCACTGTTCAATACGCGACTGGTCCTGGTGCTTTGGTTGGGACATCTGCTAGCATCCTCGGTGCTGGTTTTTTCTCAGCCGGTTCAACCACTCTGGACGGTCTCACCGGAACCGTGAACCTGCACCTTGCTGGTCACACTGGCGATGGGAACTGGAGTTACTCCGCTCCCTTCGAAGTGTCCCTTGGTGGCGCTGGATCACCTCCAGCACCTCCTGCAGCTCTTCCTAGTGGAGTTGCTCTGGACATCACCGCGATCCCTGAGCCTTCCACGATCGCTCTTGCCGTTCTCGGTGGCGCAGCTTTGCTGTTTCGTCGTCGCAAATAATTGAACTTAACTGTTCTCATCAGGCCGCCCTTTCCCTCTGGATTGGGCGGTTTTTTGTGTCTAGTAAACTTGTTTTATGCCGTTCCTAAAGGCATTGACAGCTGGTAGAAACTCAGAGATTTTAGTCAACACTCAGGCGCGTTCGTCTATCGGTTTAGGACGCGGCCCTCTCAAGGCCGAAAGACGGGTTCGATTCCCGTACGCGCTGCCAAAACTAACGCAGGTGTTTTTCAGATTTGACTCCTTTTCAAATTATTTTCAATCCCATCAGCGCCAAGGAACTTTCCAAGATGCCCAAGGAGCTGCAGTTGGATATCCTTGGCCATTTCAGGGGATTTCCCCAAGATGTGCGCTCCAAGGATTTGGATCGTTTTGGTAAACTCGAGAGAAAAGGAAAGCAGCTCTATCGGTATCGGCTGGGAGATTACAGGGTCTATTTCGAACGTAATGAATTGGGCATCATCATTCATCGCATTCTTAGCAAAAACACCCTGAAAGACTTCCTGTTTCGAAGCAGCCTCCCTACCGGTGAAGACCAGGCGCTTCAGGGCAACCCCAAATTCTGGGAACTGATGGAGTTAGACCCTAAGGAGAAGGCTTCTTCCTGAAGCTTGGCAGATCTCAATGAAGATCCTCGCCGGTTTTCACGTGCCAATACGCGATATCCAGGAAGTGTCGCCAACTTGAATGAGTGTCCATTGAAAAGTGGACCTGCACGAATGGCCGCCATTTGGGTTTCGCTGGCTCTTTGATGAGCCGCATACCAGCTTCAGAGGGTGTTCGATTGGATTTTCGAGTGTTGCAGGGGATGCACGAGCAGACAATGTTCTCCCAATTGGTTGGACCACCGCGATCTTTTGGTATGACGTGATCCAAATTGAGGCGCTGTTTGTCCAAAACTTTCCCACAATACTGGCAGGTGTTTTTGTCTCGCTCGAAAATATTATGACGGGTGAATTTGACTTCTTTCTTGGGATACCGATCGTAAACCGCCAAGAGAATCACTTTGGGTACTCGAATACGAAAGGAAACCGACCGAATGCCCTCGGAATCCCTCTCCAAGGCTGGATCCGAATAATCTTTCCATTCCATGAATGAGAAGGTGTGGAAAGCACCTGCTCCATCCTCATACACGACTTGAGCACGTCCTTCGAAGAGCAGGGTCAGGGCTCGACGCGCTGAGCATACGTTGACAGCCTGCCAGAGGCGGTTCAGAACCAAGACAGGTTGGTCTAGAAGAGAGGCCATATCGGATAGTTAGGGATACCTAACAGAGGCGTTGACGGATGTCAATTGGAGGTCCATAAAAGAACCCAATGTTCGCTCGTTTACGGGTTTTTATACCCATGGAAAGTGGGCTCAATATGATTTTTGCCTCATCGCTATGATCAACAATAAAACGTTTTACTCGATGCTGTTATGCATTATGGGCCTTTATGGTACCTCCATCCAAGTCATCGCTCAAGGCGCCGATCAGGATTACATTGCCATCTATAAAGTCATTAAACAGGCTGATCAATTTAAGGAAACGGGTTTGTCTGAGCAGGCTGCTCAATTTTATGCCAGTGCAGCCAAAGAGCTGAAGGCCTTTCAAAAGGCCAACCCAAATTGGAACCCTCGTGTGATTCAGTTTCGCCTCAAATATCTGACGCGCCAGATGGAAGATCTTCCAACTGTTGCTCAGCTATCGAATCCCTCTGCTTCAGTCGTTTCAAATCCAGGGGATACCGCTCAGGTGGCTAACCCCGGCCAAGAGCCATCCAAGGAGATGAGCGAACAGTATCAAGGGCAAATCCTCGCACTGAATCAACGCCTGCAGCAACTCAGGGAAGAAAACCAGTTGTATATTCGCAAGTTGCGAGAGGCCATGTCGGCTCGCCCTACTGGCTTCAACCCGGAAGATTTAAAGGAAGCTGAAGGCAAAATCATGGATCTCAACAAAGAGAGAGATTTGCTCAAGGCTCAATTGGATAAAATCTTATGGGATAGCAGCAAAAGCAATGATGCGCAGATAGCGGAATCGAGGCAACAGCTTGAGGCAGCTCAATCGACTATTGAGGAGCAGAAAAATTTGATCGCCTCATTAAAGCAACAAATGATCGCCTCAGTAGCACCTGGGTCGGATGACGCGCTTATTGCAAGAGATCAATTGGTTCAGGACCTCATGGAGCAAAACGCCCTTTTGAGGCGCGAGGCCCAAGGTAGAAGCACCGTCACAGAGGAATCCTCTGTGATTTCCCAGAAAACGTCTCAAGCGTCCAAGGTGAAGCCAGCGAAAAAAGTTCGCTGGAGTTGGTGGCCTTTCCAGCGATCGACTCGCCGGAAAGGCGATACCGACCCATGGATGCGCGCCAAGTTGGCAGCCTATGAAGCAGAGCGTGTTCCTTTCAGTCCGGAAGAGTTAGCTCTTTTAGAATTCGGGGTCGATGAGACCTTGCTCAGTGAAGGGCCGGCCTTTCAACCGACCAGGACCTTAAGCATGGACCAGGGGGCTGATATGGACCGGTTAGAACGCGAAGCCACCCAGGCCATCGATGCCAATGATTTTGTAGGAGCTTCCGAGCGACTCATGCAAATTTTGAAAGTCTTACCGGATAACGTTGCGATTTTATCCAATCTGGCCTTTGTGGAAATGCAACTTGAGCGACTCGACATGGCTCAGACACGTCTGCAAAAAGCCCTGGATCTGGACCCCAACTACGTCAACGCTCACATGCTGTTGGGCATGTTGCAGGCTGAGAAGCAGAACCCCGAAGAAGCTCTGAATCATCTTTCCAAGGGAGCTGCCATTCAGCCTGAGAATCCTCAGATTCAAAATCAATTGGGCGTGGTGCTGAGTGAATTGGGACAGCGGGAGGCTGCCGAGACAGCGTTTAGAAAAGCGGTTGCATTGCAACCCAGTTACGCCGAAGCGCACATTAATTTGGCGTTGGTTTACGCCATTCAGGAGCCTGCTTCTCCCAAATTGGCCATGTATCACTACCAATTGGCGCTGGATGCGGGGCATGACAAGGAGCCACGCTTGGAGCGTTTACTCAGCGAGATACAGCCCTGATACTTGAGCACGCTGGCGGGCGAAAACATGGTAACCTAAATGAGCCTATGGGCTTCAGCCAATACCAGACCATCCTTGAGGTGGGGACGCGAGGGCGAGCCCTCTACGAAATCACTTCCGAAGTCAGCCAGGAGCTCCGCCGGAGTGGTCTTGATGAGGGGATTCTTCACCTGATGGTTCGTCATACTTCGGCTTCACTATTGATACAGGAAAATGCCGATCCGGATGTGCGGGTCGATCTGGAGCGATTTTTTTCGCGACTCTGTCCCGATGGGGATGCTTTATTCACCCACACCATGGAAGGGCCCGATGACATGCCAGCTCATGTTCGTAGTTCCCTCACTGAGGTGCAGCTGAGTGTTCCGTTCAGCAATCGCTCGATGCTTTTGGGGACTTGGCAGGGGATCTATCTTTGGGAACATCGCACCGCGCCCCATCGCCGGCAAATCGTGCTGCATGCCCAGGGCGTTACCCAAGCGTAAAGAAGGTCTGTTTAGCTTTTAACTGGAGAGACTGCCATCGCATCACCGTCTACCACTAGTGCCAGATGACTGAGGTCGTGGTCAGCGCCAAGAGAAGCTCTGATGGAGGAAATTAGATGTTTACAGCGCCTGTCACGATCATGATTCTCCGTTCCTTTTTCAGGTATGGCTCATGTCAATGTCTTGCTGAAAAATGAAAACCAGCATCCCCTTTATTCAACCTATCGCCCTTGAAATTGATGAGGATGCCGATCATTTGCTGGCCGATGATTACTTGCTTCATGCCTGTGATCAGGGCCTGATCGGTCCCAGCCTGCGTCTTTGGCAGGTGCGGGGCCCCATAGTGGTGCTGGGCTATGGCAACGTGCTTGAAAAGGAGGTGCATCTGGTAGCCTGTCGACAGCGTGGGATCCCCATGCATCGCCGGTCGAGTGGGGGAGGGGCGGTGTACCTCGATGCCGGGTGCCTCAACTACAGCTTGCTTTTGCCAATCGATTCCCACGCGGCGCTGGCCTCTGTCACCACCACCAACCAGTGGATCATGGAGCGCCAACGCCAGATTCTGGCATCCCTACTGGAGGGTGCGGTGACCTGCGAAGGGGATACCGACCTAGCTTGGAATGGGATCAAGGTCTCCGGCAATGCCCAGCGAAGACTTCGACAGGCTTGTCTCTTCCATGGCAGTATTCTCTGTCAGGCCTCTCTTGAGGATATGGGGCAGGTGCTCTCACACCCATCCCGAGAGCCCAGCTATCGCGAAGGGCGCCCCCATGCGCAGTTTGTGCGAAATACCGAGTTGGATCCAGCTGAGCTGGCTGATGCCCTGCTCCAGGTCTGGTGCGGACAGCAGATGGTAGCAGAACACCACCCTATTCAGGCCCATCTTTGGAGGAAGTGTCAGCAGCGTTTGAAATCGCGTTCAGTCAATTAGATTCTGTACGGGCACCTAAGCTCTGTGTCGCTTGCTTTTCGGTTTGTCAGGATGCCTACAGGACGGCATGATCCCTGCTTTCTAGTTAGGGAAAGCAACTGTCAGATGACATGATGAGATGGAACCAATACCCTATGATGACAAAGTCGTTTCAGCGACTTGTGTTTTGCGGTATAGCATTTTTTTGCACAGGAAAGACTCATGGCATTGAGCCTGAAGATCTTCTTCATTACAAGATCGGCAACTGGCATTTTCGACCTCATGCTTCTTCCTCTCTGACCGCCAATGACAAT
>Ga0163109_10002476_pt1 | contig 14371 bp, 17 predicted proteins | sample CRUFie1St13metaG_FD_108704 | JGI IMG/M metagenome (GOLD analysis project Ga0163109, IMG submission 108704) | Marine microbial communities from the Costa Rica Dome - CRUD Field 142mm St13 metaG | ecosystem: Environmental > Aquatic > Marine > Oceanic > Photic zone | place: Costa Rica: the Eastern... | reverse complement strand
GTTGCTATTGTAAATCCTGAGCCTTGGGTGTACGATAGTTTTGAAAACCTACACACAACAAGAGATTATTTGCAACAATATCAACAACACGAAGCGCCAGGAGAGCTCAGTAACTATTTGGTGATCACACGATGAAATATTATTATGCTGGCAACAGAGGACTTGTAGGACGCAACTATGCACAACTGGTACCAGGTGCAGGTGGCAACACAGAAACAGTTGACTACACAAGTTATCGTCAAACCATACAACACATTATGGTAGCAGGTGCTACACATGTTGTTGTAAATGCCGCCACAGTTGGTGGCTTGTTGGAAGACTTGGATCGCAGTTTTGAATTGATGTTGCGCAATCTAAAAATACAAAACAATTTATTTGAAGCCTGTGCAGAATTAGAAATAGACAGAGTACTACTGCAAGGAAGCACATGCAGTTATCCACAGTACGGTCTACAACCTTTTGATGAAGAACAGCTCATGGAAGGCAAACCCTATGACGGATACCTGACTACTGCACTGCCAAAACTTGTGGGCATGTATCAGTGTAGAGCCAGCAACAACAAGCGTGGCACCAATTGGCGCACAGCCATATGCACAAACATGTTTGGTCCTGGTGATAGAACAGGAGAACATGCACATGTAATTGGCGCACTCATGCAAAAGTTTGTAACAGCCGTACGAGAGCAACACACTGAAGTAGAAATATGGGGCAGTGGAGAACAAAGTAGAGATATATTGTACATCAAAGATGCAGTACGTGCCATGGACATGATACTGCACAACGACAAGTACGACACTGTGAATGTTGCCAGCGGTGTAGAATATACAATAAAACAAATTGCCAGCTGTATAGCTGAAATCAGTGGCTTTACAGGAAGACTTTGGTACAACACTGACAGACCAGAAGGCATAGGCAAACGTGCAATAAGCAACAAGCGACTGATTGAATTGGGGTGGGAACATCAATATTGTATCAGAGAAGCACTAACAGAAACATACGAGTGGTATTATGCTAACACCTAACAGTCATATGAATCCAGTATACAGCGTTGAAGAACGTGACAGCGTCAAAGAATATATTGACAGCGGTGGTTGGATCATGGAACACACCAAGACCAGAGAAATGGAGCAAATGATTTGCGACTACACTGGAGCAAAACATGCACACATGGTGCCTAGTGCTACAATGGGTTTGCTACTAGCCAGTATGTTGGCTGATATAAAAAAGGACGAACGTTTCAATTGTCCTGCATACACACAAGCCGCCACAGCAAATGGTGCAATACTCATGGGTGCTGAACCTGACTTTTGTGATGTTGAACCAGAAGCGTACACAATCAATTGGGAACAAGTAACACATAGAGTTGTGTTTGTTGCTAGTATAAATGGCAGAACACCTGCGTCATATGCACAAGACATTGAGCGTCACAGAGCTGTTGGACACTTTGTAATTGAAGATGCCGCACAAGCATTGGGCAGTTGGCATGGTGATCGTCATGTGGGCACAATGGGTCATGTGGGTGTGTTTAGTTTTGGTGCTCCTAAGATCGTTACCACAGGACAAGGCGGTTGTGTTATAACCAATGATGATGCAATAAGTGAACGCATACACGCTATAAAAAACTTTGGTAGAACAGTGGGCGTGGGAGAAGTTTATAATATCATGGGCATGAACTTCAAGTTTACAGATATACAAGCGGCATTTGGTGTAGAACAAATGCGTAGGTTGCCCAATGTAGTAGCTCGTAAAAAAGAAATATACACAGCGTACAGAGGCTTGCTAGCAGATACATGTGAATTTGTTCACACAGACATCACACAAGCAACACCTACATATCCTGAAATACTTGTGGACGACAGAGATGCTCTTGCACAACACTTGCGTGACTATGGCATAGGATGCAGAGCAGTTTACGATAGTTTAGCCCGTCAACCATTTCACAGTGCTTGGCCCGTGCCAACACCTGTTACAGACAGCATTGGTGCTAGAGGCTTGCAACTGCCAGCACAAGCAGACTTGTTGGACTATGATATAGTAGAGATTTGCAACGTTGTCAAGGACTATTATAAATGAAACAATGGTGTCCGCGATGCAGAATGGATAGATTACCTGCACACGTCTGCGACGAGGACTGGACAGTTTTAGACGACTTCAATGAATATGTTCTTATATTCAATGGCAGAGCTAATTTTGTTGGAACAGACTATTGGATCAAGAACACACTAGAACCACTACGAGCCAGAGACAAACGTGTACACTGTGTTTTTATACACTATGAAAACGATAGTGTAGACGAACATGTAACCAGTGTAAACGGCTTTGGGGACATGAATGTTACCAGTGATCAATTGCGCACACAAAATCCACGATTTAGATTAGGCGAATGGAATAATTTTGTAGGAAAACATTTTGATTTTGCACACAGCACACAAACATTTTTAGTAAAACCTCAATCAACCCAAAGCTGGGAAAATGTCAAAGTCCGCAATTTTGTCCCAGGCTGGAAAAATCAATACTACAGTTTGGTTCAAGCATACAAACAAAATCCTAAATTTTTTCATTGGAATAAAAATACTTGTATACTACGCATGAGATGGGATTCATACGTTAGATTTGATAGCAATGAACAGTGCCAAAATTTTTGGGAATATTTAAGTTATGACTTGCGTTATTGGGAAAGACTTGTAACACTGAGAAACTATGGCAAACACTATGAGCCTGAACGTAGAGCAGTTATAGGACTAAGACCAGATAAGATGCTGAATTACTATAATAAAGGAACTGTTATGAGTCATGACTTTGCTCAAGCATTTGATGGTCCTGGTCTGCGATACTTAATGGAAAATTATGAGTCTTGGGCCACTGAACAATATCATATACCAGAAACACATATAAATCAATTTTTCTTAGATAATCAATATGACGTTGTTGCAAATATCAGCGGAGGTCTTCTCAGAGATCTGTCAGATCCAGACAATAGATCAAATGAGCTAAGAGCTACTGCGGACGATTATAGACTGCGTTGGTACAGTTACTTTACATAAACTTTGATCAAGTTTTGTATGCCCTGATCCAATGTCTCTTCAGCAGTAAAACCTAATTCACGTATTTTAGTATAATCAACAAAATAGTTTCTGCCATCCTGGTCATGTGCCAGTGTTGTGTTTGATTCGTATGTCCATGAGGGAACATGTCGTTTGATTATTTCACAAATTTCCAATTTGGTATGATTCAATGTTTCATCTCCAACATTCCAAATTTGTCCACACATATCATCATAGCGTTCAATACCCCATGCAAAACTTCTAACCAAATCATTGATGCTGATAAATGTGCGTTTGAAATGACCTTCAAACAACACCATGTGTTCACCGCGACATGCTTTGTTTACAAAGTCGTTGACCAACAAGTCATTGCGCAATCTATTTGATACACCAAATGCTGTCGCAGGTCTGAGTATTACAGCATCTGAACCAGCCAAATATTCTTCTCCCACAAGTTTGTAGACACTATATGTGCTAATAGGATTGGCTTTTACCTGCTCGGTACACACACTATCTAGTGCTCCATATACGCTTCCGGTACTTGCATACACAAAAGGCTTGTTTGCACTTGCATCAATCACTCTTTTTGTGCCTTCTACATTGATTCTATAGGCTAGGTCTGGTTCTGCATTGCATGCTGGAAAGCCAATAATGCCTGCTAGATGTACCACAGCATTGGCTTGATTGAGTACAGGCTCAACAGCAGGATCACATATATCCAATTTGTGTAAATGAAAATTTGGGTGGTCAATGATGTTTAGAACAGGTTCGATACCCCACTTGAGCCAATCAATACAGTCAACAGTATAACCTTGACGTAAAAAATATTCGCTGAGTCTACATCCTATGTAGCCAGCGCCTCCTGTAATTGCTATTCTCATTTTGTCATCTCCACTAGCATTGTTTCTGCAAATTGTTTGTGTGTTACACCGTCGCAGTGTATCATATCTCTAGCTCGGCCCAAGTAATCTTGACCATGCAGTGTGTCTACAAATATACTTTGATTTGCACTGGTATATTTTATGTTTCGATTGGCGCACATTTGTTGTATAATGCTGTCGTATATTGTAGTTCTTGCTGATTCAAATGCAGTATTATCTGCTACAAACTTTTCCCAACCATTTCTTTGCCAAGGCTCCATGCGTTCATGCATCCATGCATGACTAACATTTATTGCATTTCTAATACCATCATCATACTGATGAGGCAATCTAGTGTAACTGGGCCACTGTACAAACAGCAAACCGGGCTGAGGTAAATCACTTTCCAAGTAACTGACAACACAGTGTAAAACTTGTTCCATGCCAGCACCGTTCATGCCCAAGTTGACACATGTGTCGAGATCGAGCCTTTGAGTTATTTGATGTCCCCAAGTATCTTGTAGGGGTATTCCAAAACCAAATGTGTGACTACAGCCTGATACTACAACATCAACAGTGTCTAACTCGTGAAACTCTGGTGCTCTAAATCCTGAACTGTTTATTGCGTAGGTCACATCATGCAGTGCATATTGAGTTGTTACACCTTTAACTATAACTTGTTCACTGTAGGGTCTGTGATACTGATCGTATTCTGCTTGGCTGAGGAAATGCTCACTGTGCTGATCATTTGCCACTGTCATATTTTTATACAACAAACCAAATTCACGTATCATACTTCTACTCTAGTAATGGGCTCCTCACAGTCATTCCAACGTTTGGTAATCATTGCAATCATTTTGCAGTCAGCAGTAGGATAAAATGTGTGTGGTACGTGCATGGGCAAGTATATACAATCGCCTGCGCTAACTGGAGTTACTAATTCTTTACCATCTGTTATTTCTGTGTACACACCTTCGCCTTCAACAAACATGATGTATTCATCAAACTCTTTGTGATAGTGATGTCCTCTGACAGCACCTTTGAGTGTTACAATATAGTTCCACTCCACTATGTTGTACTGTTCAGGGTAGTATGTTTGTATAATACCTCTGCCATCTTTGAAAGTAACAGGATTTATTTCAGGGCTAAGTTTGTGTATTCTGTGTTGCATAAATATATTTATCAATTATATGGGTATATAATTTCAATGAAAATGGTACACACGCTGGAACAACTGGCGGCTAATCTTTATAAAGATATTCACAAGATACACGAACTCAGAGAGATAAGAAACAGTCGCTATGAGTTTGCGAGACTGTATCCGTTTGAATCAGGCAAACTGTGCGAAAACTACAGCAGAAAACAAGTGTGGGATTTGGCAATGAACGCACACAACTTCTCAGAGTTTATGGAAAAACGTCCTGTTTGGTTGTTTGCTAGTGATCATCTTGCAGTGCATCACGGCAGTGTATGCGATACATTGTTTGTAAACAATGATCACGAAATGGATCCTCAAGAAGATCCTTGGAGGCTGTGTGTTGAAATACCAGATGAACTTTACAGCATAGCTTTTGTTGAAAATCCAATGGTAAGATTTTGTATGAATATAAAACACTACAATGTTAGTTTGCGTTTCAATCAAACTGGACATTTCAGAGGTGTGTGGAGTATTGGACCACAGATGATAGAACACGTACTGCTGAATGACCACAGTTGGTACATGCAAAGTCAAACACAAAAGTATGCGGGCTCACAACTGGCAGTTGGCTTTCACGCACTGTTTGAATATGAATGGTCAAATGAATTGCATGATTGGATCGATACTAAATTGAAAGAACACAAGGATCACAACATGCTACGTTGTCTCAGTGACTTTATTCATAGAACAAATCGTTGGGGAGCATTGTATAGACAAGAACCACTCAGCATCAGCAAAGGTAATTTCAATCACTGGATTGATAGACATGTGTACATAGAAGAAAGTACTTGGGGATATTTTCAAAAACACCCTGAACTAAAACAGTTGTTGCACGAACGTTATGCAGATGATTATGCAAATTTCTCAGATTTAGTTGACAGTGGAGTTGAAGACATTGATACTTATGAACACATGTGGAATCACGTGGAAGGTTGGGGTATGGAATCATGGTAGGACAAACTTTTTGGGACTATACCAATGAAGATGTAAGAAAACTTGTAGATAAGTTTGTAATTGTTTTTGTTGGTGCGCCTAGAGCAACAAGTTTACACACCTGGACTAGACAGTTGAGCGAAGCCTGGAGTAGAAGTTTTTACAAACCTGACGAATGGCGAGATGAATATTGGCGTGACCAGCGAGGCTGGCACGGCTGGCAATGGGGAACTGATCATGACATACCTGAGACTCACATCATATGTGTGACCAATCCCGCTGACGGTATTGACAGATATCTCAGAGGCGAGGATCCTAGACTAGCAGGACTAGACATTGATCCTTATATGATTACTGATAAAGCGCACCCACGCTATGAACAACAACAGCAACAGCTCATGCACTTGTTGTATGAAAATTGGAATAACGGTGACGAACTATTGCGTGGCAAACGTCAGCTGAATCGAGACACTTGGGAACAAGCTCAGCGTGAAAACTTCAAATGGGCAACCAGTGTGCGCTTTGCTTACAGTGATGAACAGCATGATTTTATGAATCGTGTAAACAGTCAAACTGGTCGAATATCATTGCGCAATACAACTTGGCAAAATCAATTTTTACATTTTATACAAGCATACAACGATAATAAAGAATTATTTCAAAGTTTGACCAAAAACAGCGTTGTAATAAGAATGCGCTATGACATGACATGGTATTGGGACTTGACACTGTGGGAAGTAGCACGTAAATTGTTTGTGTGCTATTGGGGAGATAGAACACAAGATCCGCAACACTACCAGCATCACAATAACTTTGATCTCAGTCCGTTGGTGATGTGCAAAAGCATGAACATAATCAGAGGCAACATTGCCGCTACAGATTATTATCATGCATTTGATGGTCCGGGTGCTTGTTTGTTTGGTGAAAAATACGTGGATTGGTTATTGGATGATGTGGATCGAAACAGAAGAGTAGGTCACTTGCCCTACGACGAAAGCATAGGTCCCACTGAAAATAATCCTTTTGTAATACCAGAACAAAGTGTGCCTACATTTTGTCATCAACACGGATACACAATACATGATCAACAACTGCCCAGCGTAATGAACAGTTTTATGAATCCTCCGCTGATGGATCAGTGGAGATATGCATGGTATGATTGGACCAGCGACATGGTAGAGGAACTAAGACAATGCAACTAAGTTTGAGTTATATTTGTGCCAGTTGGCCCAAAATAAAAAAGACATATGTGGAACTACAACCACACTACAGCATGAGCTTGCACATGGACTTCATGGACGGACAGTTTGTGCCACGCTTGGGCTGTCACCCAGAAGCTGTGGACGAGGCAAGAGAATCGTTTGCAACACACATTGACATACACGCTATGATACAATCAAACAGCAATGCATGGGACGATATACTTGCTACCAGTGCAAATGTAATTTATGCACACTATGAAAGTTTTCACAGTGAACAACAGTGTGTGGACTTTTTGAGCAGAGACAAAAGATTGAAATTGGCTTTCAAACCCTATCATACTATTCAACAAATTGATTCAATATGTGACAGATTGTGTGTTGACGACTTTTTGCTCATGGCATATAATCCAGGAATAAAAGTACAAAATGCTTTTTTTGATTTGGATCAGTTGCAGTACACAGAACGTTTTGTAACTGTAGACGGAGGTGTAACACCTGAGACACTGAGCAAGTTTCAATTGCACCCACGCATACGATTGGTAGCAGGCAGTAAAATTATATTCAACGACAAATACAAGGAAAACATGCAATGGCTAACCTCCTAATAACGTGTAGCGGACCAGGCACACGCAGTACAGGATACACCAAGTTTCACAAAGCACTGATACGTGTGGGCAACTGTGCAGTAATAGATCATATTATCAACAGTTACACAGACATAGATACCATTTATATTACCTTGGGTTTTGAAGGAGACATGGTCAAAGAATACATCGAGCATGTGGGTTATGATAATGTTGAATTTATTGAGATTGAAAATTGGCAAACAAATCAAATTGCAAGTTTTCAACAAATACCCAAGCATGTGTTTGACAAACCTTTTTACTACAACGCTTGCGACAACTGGACCACAAGAGTTCCACAACCCACTGGCAACACCTACTACACCTGTAAGCCTGATGCAAGTGAATTGTACGACATGGACGGCGACAGAGTATATGGTGGTATTGCATATATTCAGGACAGTGAACAATACTACGACATATTGCAGTCAGCAACAATAACAAGAAATGATTTACTGTTGTATCAACAGTTGGATCAGTTGCATGCATGTGAATTGGAAGATTGGCATGATGTGGGCAACAGCGCAAGTTATGAACACAGCGTACAACAACACACAGACGAATTCAATGTATTGGATAAAACACATCAAGAAGTGTACAAAACACGTGGCAGAGTTATAAAATTATTTGAAAATAAACCTGACATTGATTTTGATAATGCTGGCTTTCCGCATCCACAGCCTGTGTTACAAACTGAAAATGCTATCAGTTATAATTTTGTTGAGGGCAGAGTAAATCCCTACAACGGTGACTTTCAGAGATTGCAGTGGAGTTTGCTACAAATGTGGAACTTTTGTATAGCAAACAACAGTCGTGTGTACAACACTGAACTGTGGCAAGACAAAACATGGCAACGCTTCAACATGATGATCCATCAAGTGCCTGAGTTTGCACAACCAATTGTACTCAATGGTGTGGAGATAGATCCCACTAGAATCATTGAAAGTTTGCCCTGGGACACCATCTACAGTGGAATACAAGGACCCACACATGGTGATCTTGTGTTGGACAACATAGTTGTTGACAAGAAAAGTATTCACTATATAGACCATAGACAAGGTGCTGTCAAGGACATTTTTTATGATGTAGGCAAGTTTTACCACAGTTTGTATCTACACAATCACAACCTAGCACATGCTTGGCACTTGACACAAGAGGATAATTCGTATACAATAAAACTAGATCTTAGCGAATATGATCAAATAAGAATTGCAGAGTTCCAAAGTACACCTTTGTATGAACACAGTGCAAAAAAGATAGAATGTTGCGTTGGGTGTATATGGCTCAGCATGGCTCCTTTGAATGTAGATCAAAAGCTAAACAAGTTTTTATTTTTACTTGCAATGCAGAAATTTGGGGAATATAATGAATTACTTTGATCAAACTTGGATTAGTTACACAGAAGATCTGAAGAATCCAATGAATGAAAATCGCATACTCAGCGAGATCAAACGTGCTGAAAAAATAGTTTTTGTTGCCAAAGGTCGTGTAGGTCTTGCCGCAAGAATGTTTATGCAACGTCTAAGTCAGTTGGGATATGATGTAGCGCACAGTGAGGATCTGTTGGTGCCAAGAATTGGCGAACGTGACTTAGTGATATTTGTAACTGCCAGCGGTACAACACGCAGTAGCCTCAGTTATGTTGAAATAGCCAAAGACCTAGGTGTAAGAACCATGGCTGTGACTTTCAACGCACAAGGTGCGATAAGTAAAGGGTGCGATATAGTGGTGGAATATCCGCGACCCCGCACCAAGGGATTGATGAAAAGCTATTACGAAATAGGATTCATCTATCTATTTGAGAGAATTGTTAGTCTGCTTCCGGAGGATCAATTTGTTCATACAAACTTTGAGTAAACCAATGTTCACTGTTCCAACTTTTGTCGCAAATGTATGCGTCAAAGTGAGGTTTGTTGCCAACATGAAGTTCATGATATTTGGCACCCCAACCCGCAAGTTGTTCAGTGGTCAAGTCAGTCCAATCAATACCACTGCTGGTTCCTCTAGCAGTCCAGTAATGAATTTCGTGACCCTCATCGTAAAGTCGATTTATAACAGCAATTCTTTCCATGTGAGGCTTAGCCCCCATGTAGTCTTTGGCACTCTTTCCCATGATCTTTTTCTCGGTGCAGATAGTGCCATCAATGTCAATGTATAGTATCATATGAATATTTATGTACGTACTAAACGGAGCAACAAATGAAAATACTAATTTTTGGATTACCAGGCAGTGGTAAAAGCACACTGGCTGAACCTCTAGCAAAACTGCTGGGAGGTGTCCATATCAATGCTGATCGTGTTAGACAACAATATGAAGGACACGATCAAAGCAAGTGGGACTTTAGTCCACAAGGTCGCATGCTACAAGCACAGCGAATGAAGTTTCTCAGTGATGGGGTAGTCATGACCGGCAAAATTGCCGTTGCTGATTTTGTGTGCCCCACCGAACAAGCAAGAGAACAATTTGGTGCTGACTTTACTGTGTTCATGGATACTATTGAAAAGGGCAGATACGAAGATACAAATGCTATTTTTGAAAGACCCAACACACACTGGGCAGGTGTTGATTATCATGTTGCCAAATGGTTTGACGATACACACATACAATTGATTCCAGTGATTGAACGTTTTATGAAAAAACAAAACGAAACTCCAGTGGGCTACAGTGCTTGGAGAATGGAACAAGCAGAACAACAAGACAAGTTAGAGCAGGTTGAATACTGATGTTTGATCACAAAAAACCAACAACACAAATGCTTGGGCGTTGGCAACCTTGGCATGATGGACACACAGAACTTTTTAGACGTTGTCTAGCTGAAACTGGACAAGTTTGTATTATGGTACGCAATGTGGGCGGTATTGTAGGCAGTGATGCTGGTGCTGGACGCACAGTTGTACAGGATGATAATCCATTTGATTTTGATGTTGTGTGTAAAAACATCAAATTAGGATTGAAGCAAGCAGGATATACCTACAATAAAGAATATATTATCCAGCAAGTACCTAATATTGTAGATATTAGTTATGGCAGAGGTGTAGGCTATACATTCACTGAACATGACTTGGGCAAAGACATACACGATATCAGTGCAACAAAAATACGTGCAGAAATGAGAGCGAAAGGTGAGCTTGAATAAAATAACATGGGGTTGGACAGGCATGAGTCATGATGCTAGCTTGGCTGTATTCAGCGAAGAAGGCTTGGAGTTTGCCGCACACAGCGAACGCTACAGTAAAATCAAAAATGACAAACGTTTGAATCCACACATGATTGAAGAAGCCATTGATTTATATGGCAAGCCCCAACAAATTTATTTTTATGAACGCCCATTGTTGAAAAAAACACGTCAACTGTACGCAAAGCAATACAACATACTTGGCAAAGAATTACCTACTACATATATGCGCAAATTCGTCAAAGATGCGCCGCGTTGCACTACAACTAGTCATCATTTGAGTCATGCTAGCTATGCATATTACACAGGTCCTTGGGAACGCACACTGGTTGTAGTAATTGACAGCATAGGTGAATGGGAAACTGTGAGCATATGGGCAGGAGATGATGGCAAACTCAAAAAACTGTGGAGTCAAAACTATCCAGACAGTATAGGCATATGGTACAGTGCTATGACACAGCGTATAGGACTCAAGCCACAAGAACATGAATATATACTAATGGGCATGGCGGCTGTGGGCGATGCAGATAGATTGTATGCTGACATCAAACGTGATTTTATTGAGAAAACACCCACAAGCTATCACCCTTACACAGTATTCAAACGCAACTGTCACAGAGGTTGTAAGGATTGGAGACCTGATCTAAACACTCCTCAGGACTATGCAGACATTGCCGCCGCTGTTCAAAAAATATATGAAGAAATATTTGTTGAATTGGTACGCAGTGCATATTTTATGACAGATGGCAAGTACAACAGCATTGTACTAGCAGGAGGGTGCGCTCTAAATTGCGTTGCCAATCCACTAGCACAATTATTTTTTGAAAATGTGCATGTGCCAGGCAATCCAGGAGATGCTGGCAGTGCAATAGGATGTGTATTAGCACATTGGCAACAATTTATGTACATGGATCACATGTATCTTGGACACAACATACAAGGAGAGTACCCTGTTGAAAAAGTACTTGAACAACTACACACAAAAAGAATTACCGCGGTGGCAAGTGGTAGGGCTGAGTTTGGTCCTAGGGCTCTTGGCAACCGTAGTATTCTTGCTGATCCCCGTGGAACTGATGTTAAGGACCTTGTAAACACAATAAAACACAGAGAAGCATTCAGACCGTTTGCTCCTGTGATACTGGAAGAACATGCACAAGAATATTTTGAAGGCAAAGTGGGAGACTTTATGCAGTATGTGGCAACATGCAACAAGCCAGAAGAATTTCCTGCTATTGTACACTACGACAACACCAGCAGAGTACAAACTGTGCCAGCTGGCAGTGAACACGGCATTAGACGCTTGTTGGAAAAGTGGTATGATCAAACAGGTTGTCCCATGTTGCTCAACACCAGTCTAAATGTCAAGAACGAACCCATTGTAAATACACGTGAAGACGCACAGCGTTGGAGCAAGATAAATGGAGTAGAAGTATGTTTGCCCGAATAAAATATTACTTGACATTTCCGTGGAGTTATTATAAAAATAAAAGAGCTATGCGGAAAAGATTAGAAGAACTTAGAAAAAAAGATCCGTTTATTTACGAATGAATAAAAAACAGTTACAAATACACTTTGGTGAAAATGATTGGCAACCAGACTACAGTAAGTTTCGTTACAGTGGTTGGGCATTGCTGGAAAAAATACCACAAGATGATAGTATACTAGATGTTGGTTGTGGACACAACTTGTTCAAACCTCATTATGAGAAACTGTGGGGCATTGATCCTGCAAACGAGTGTGCTGATGAAATGGTTACACTCGAAGAGTTTGACAGCGGAGGCAAACAGTACGACAGTGTGTTGTGTCTCAGCAGTTTGAACTTTGGAGAAAGAACAGCAATAGAAGCACAAATTGCTAAAGTTGTGAGTCTTACTCGAGAACACGGCATTATCTATTGGAGGCAAAACCCAGGCACAGGAAGCAGTCCTTGGCAAGACAATCCTGACGTCAAGTTTTTTCCGTGGACCATAGACCTAAATTATGAACTAGCTGAAAAGCATGGTTGCACAGTATGGTTTTGTGATTACGATAGTGGCGATAGAATATACGCAGAGTGGAGAAAGAATAATAATGCTTGACGTTGTACAAATCAGTTATCATGAAGAGTATGCTGATGAAAATTTTGAAATACTAAAACTATTTGCACCGTTTGCTAAACGTGTACAAGGAGTAAAAGGCATTTTCAATGCACACAAAGCCGCGGCAAAACTCAGCGAGACCAGTCACTTTTATGTGATTGATGCTGATGCAGTTATCAGTGAACGCTTTAGTTTTGAATACAGACCAAGAAGCAGTGTAGAAGTTTATCCTGGAGTAAAGGAAACAGATTGTGTGCATGTGTGGCGCAGTATAAATCCTGTAAACGAATTGATCTATGGATATGGCGGAGCAAAACTGTTTCCACGCAAAGCACTGTTGGAAGCACGTAATTGGAATGTGGACATGACAACTACAATTGGTTGTCCTTTCAGACCACAAATGGAAATAAGCAACATCACAGCATTCAACACCAGTCCGTTTGACACTTGGAAAAGTGCATTTAGAGAATGTACCAAACTAGCCAGCAGTATTATTCCAGGCGGTGACAACATTGACAATCAGTATAGAATGGACATATGGTGTACCAAAGGCAAAAAACAACCTTATGGACCTTATGCAATCATGGGAGCAAATCAAGGCAGAGACTTTGGAACACACTATAGAAATGATCTAAAAAGTTTGAATAAAATAAATGATTTTCAGTGGTTGCAGAAAAAGTTTGATGCAGTAAAAGATGACGTATGATTGAACCTGAAGTATTACTAGACAGATATGAACTACTACACCCTGGGCACACAAAAATAAGTGACCTTAGGCGTGCCATGCTGGATCAAGATCTCAGCAGTATATTTAGATTGATTGACGATCCTGCCAGTGATGACATGCGCAAAGCAATGATGGAAGAAAACCTACACAGCGTATTTAGACTGTTGGGTGAAGACTACGAAGACCTGCGCAAAGCTGTGGTAGAGCAGAATCAACATGCCATGTTTAGATTGATAGACAGTGTTGACACAGCAGAACTTAGAAAAGCCAGCCTAGAAAAGAATCTCTACAGTTTGTTTAGAATACTAGAAGATCACACCATGAAAGTAAGTGCTGGTCTGAGCAATGATGCTATTCCCTACACAGGAGAGAATCCAACTGAAGAAGTAGAACGCATTGTAAATCTAAGAAAAGCTATTTGTAATAAAAATCTATTTGGTCTTTTTAGAATGTTTGAAGGCACAGATGATTTGCGCAAAGCCATCATGCTCAAAGATCCCTGGAGTACATATAGACTGTTGGATCAGTAC
>Ga0163109_10002475_pt1 | contig 14371 bp, 12 predicted proteins | sample CRUFie1St13metaG_FD_108704 | JGI IMG/M metagenome (GOLD analysis project Ga0163109, IMG submission 108704) | Marine microbial communities from the Costa Rica Dome - CRUD Field 142mm St13 metaG | ecosystem: Environmental > Aquatic > Marine > Oceanic > Photic zone | place: Costa Rica: the Eastern... | reverse complement strand
TTAAAAAAAAATAAAATTAATTTTTATGCTGGTGTACCTGACTCTGTATTAAAAAATTTTACAAGATATTTAGATACAGAGAAAAAATTCGAACATTTAATATTATCTAATGAGGGATCAGCTGTATCTGCTGGAATAGGATACTATTTATCAACAAAAAAAATTCCAGCCATTTATATGCAAAATTCAGGTTTAGGGAATTCTTTAAATCCAATAATTTCAATTGCTCATAAAGAAGTTTATAAGATTCCTCTATTTTTAATGATTGGTTGGAGAGGTGCTCCAAATCAAAAAGATGAGCCACAGCATTTAGCACAAGGTAAGGTTACAAAGCAATTTTTAAAGTTATGTGGAATTAAATATTTAGTTTTAGAAAATAAAACTCATTTGAAAGAAATCAATAAGTTAGTTAATTACTCAAGAAAAAACAAAGAGATTGTGGCGATTTTAATAAAAAAAGATACTTTAAAAATAAATATATCAAAAACAAAAATTAAAAAAAATATCAAAAGTGAATTTTTAACCAGATCTATATTTATTGAGGAACTTCTTAAATGTGTAAAAGAAGATTATAAATTTATTTCCTCAACTGGTTATTTATCAAGAGAACTATATAATCAAATTAAAGATAATAATTTAAATATAAGTCCTTTTTATATGGTTGGTGGTATGGGACACACTTCATCTGTTAGTTTGGGATATTCTTTAAAAACTAATAAGAAATTGATTTGTTTAGATGGTGATGGGTCTTTTTTAATGCATCTTGGATCAGTGATTTCAATTACCAAATATGCGAAAAATAATTTTAAATATATCTTGTTAAATAATAATGTTCATGAGTCTGTTGGAGGACAAACTACAAATATTGAAAATATTAATTTAAAATTATTTTCAAAATCAGTCGGTTATAAAAAATATTTTTATTTAAATCAAAGGAAAAAATCTAATCAAACCATCAAATCTTTTTTAGCTCATCAAGGACCATCTTTTCTTGAGGTGAGTATTAAAGTAAATTTAGCTGATAATAATCTCCCAAGACCTAAAGATTTAAATCGAGTAATAAAAAAATTTTCTGACAAATGAAAGTAGTAATTTTAGCTGGTGGTATGGGTACAAGGATATCTGAATATACAAAAGTGATTCCTAAACCAATGATTAAAATTTGCGGAAAACCAATTATTCATAGGATTATTGAGCATTATGTAAGATATGGGCACAAAGAATTCATAGTTGCTTTAGGCTATAAAGGAAACTTAATTAAAAATTATTTTAATAAAAAAAAAATTTTTAAAAATATTAAAATTCACCTTATTGACACTGGAAAGAATTCTATGACTGGTGGAAGAATAAAAAGGTTAAAAAAACATTTAAGTGAAACTTTTTTACTAACTTATGGAGATGGTTTATCCAATATAAATCTGAGTAAATTGATTAAATTTCATAAAAGAAATAAAAAAATGATCACTTTAACCGCTGTTCGTCCCCCAGCTAGATTTGGAGCAATTAAAGTAAATGGAAATTATGTAAAATTTTTTAGAGAAAAAAATTTATTAGACTCAGGATGGATTAATGGTGGCTTTTTTGTTATTGAACCAAAATTTTTAAGTTTAATAAAAAATGATCAAACTTTTCTTGAACAAAGCCCATTTAAAAAAGCAACAAAAATGAGACAGATGATGGCTTTTAAGCATTATGGCTTTTGGCAATGCATGGACACATTAAGAGATAAAGAAATTTTAGAAAAAAAAATAAAAGAAAAAGAGCATCTTGAGTAAAAAAATTTTAATAACAGGAGGTACAGGTTTTATTGGATATCACTTAGCAAAAAAATGTTTAGAGTTAAATTGGTTGGTAACAAGTTTGTCTTCAAAAAAACCAAAAAGATTCAGAAAATTAAAAAAAGTAAAATATTTAATTTGTGATATTTCTGATCAAAAAAGTTTAAAGAAAAAAATTAATCAAAATTATGATTATGTGGTAAATTTAGCCGGATATGTAGATCATTCACATAAATATAAAACAATGAAAAGTCATTATAATGGATGTAAAAATATTTCTTCTTTTTTTCTAAAATCAAAAATAAAAAAATTTATTCAAGTTGGATCAAGTATCGAATATGGAAAAATTAGTTCTCCACAAAAAGAAAATAATCTTAATAAACAAAAAACTTATTCAATCTATGGTACTTCAAAGCTACGAAGCACGAAATTTTTACTAAAATTAAAAAAAAAGTTTCATTTCCCAGTTTCAATTCTAAGATTGTATTTAGTTTATGGTCCAAATCAGGACGAAAATCGTGTTGTGCCAATTACTATCAAAAATGCAATAAAGAATAATAATTTTGATTGTTCAAGTGGATTACAATATAGAGACTTCCTTTATATTGACGATCTTATTGTAGCAATATTAAAAACTCTTAAAAATAAAAATTCAAGTGGTGAAATCTTTAATATAGGCTCAGGAAAACCTATTAAAGTAAAAAATTTAATTCTTAAAATTTGTAAACAAATAGGTCATGGAAAACCTAAGTTTGGAATAATAAAATTTAGAAAAGATGAAATAAAAAAACTTTATCCAAGTATAGAAAAGGCAAAAAGTATTTTGGGATGGAAACCAAAGGTAAATATTAATTTAGGTCTGAAAAGGACTATTGAATATTATAAAAATAATTAATATCAAAACTGAAAAAATAATAATACTAATTTAACTTTTTTAACCTATCGATGTAATCATTCGATAAATTTTTTTTTAATAATTTAAGTTGATTAATTTTTGCAATTATTTTCATCAAGATCACAAAGTAAGGAAATTTGAAAAATTTTTTTGCTATTTCAAAATCCTCATTTAATTTTTTTATAAAGTTTTTTAATTTTGTACTATCTCCACCTATTCTCATAATAGTAATATATTTATTCAAAAATTTTATTTTTATATTATTATTGTTAAATAATTTTAACATAAATAAATAATCTCCTGATATTGGATAGCCTTCCTCATATAAATTATTTTTTAATATATTATTTCTTATAAAAAGTGATGTATGTGGAGGCATCCAACCAAAATATAATTTTTTTTTTTTAAAGTCAGAACTTATCCACTCTCTGTTAATTTTTGAGATATTTTCTTTATCACAAAAAAAAACATTTCCATAAATAACGTCATTTTTATCATGAAATTGCTGTAAAATTTTATACAAGGTTAACTCATCATAAAATATGTCATCAGCATGAAGTAGTCCAATTATATCTCCAGAAGCAATATTGATTCCTTTATTTATTGATCCATATCTAGTTGTTGAGTCTTTATCTATAAGAATTTTTACGTTGGAAAGTGTGTTGAGATATTTTTCAGTTCCATCAGTTGAGGGTGAGCAAACTATAATATGCTCTACATTTTCAATTTTTTTTTGATTTTTTATTGATTTTATTGCCGATTTTAAAAATGGAAGACCATTTTTAACAATTGTGATTATTGAAATTTTCATTTTTTTTTACTTAAATAATCTAATAATAATCTCAATTATAACATAAATCACAATTAATCTTATATTTAAATTTTAATTATGAAAGTTTTAATTACCGGGGGCGCAGGATATATCGGAAGTTCAGTAGCATGGATGTTTATAGATAAAGGACATCACGTTACAATAGTTGATAATTTAATAAGTGGCAAACTTTCAAACATACCCAAAAAAAGTAAATTTATTAAATCAGATATTGTAAATATTAATAAGTTAAAAAAATTATTAAATAAAGACTATGATGTAGTTTTACATTTTGCTGCATTGATTAATAATGAAGAGTCATTATCTAAAGAAAAATTATATCTAAAAAATAATTTTCATAAATCTAAAATTTTTTTGAATTTTTGTATTAATAAAGGAATAAAAAATTTTATATTTTCATCTTCCGCAGCGGTTTATGGACCCTCAAAAAAGAGTGTCAACGAAAATTTTAAAACTAAACCTATAACACCCTATGGGAAATCGAAATTAAAATTCGAAAAATTTTTAGAAAAGTCAAAAAAAAAAATAAACTTTGTAATTTTAAGATATTTTAATGTTGTTGGTGCTGAAGAAAAGATGAGATGTGGGTTTGAAATAAAAAAAAACAAAAGCTTATTTAATAATCTATGTAAGGCTTATGTTCATAAAAAAAAATTTTTTATATTTGGAAATAACTTCAATACACCAGATGGAACTCCTGTAAGAGACTATGTTCACATAAAAGATCTTTCAAAAATTCATTATAAATTTGCTAAAATTATTAGATATAAAAAAATTAATTCAATAATAAATTGTGGTTATGGCACTGGTTATTCTGTACTGGATGTAGTGAAAAAATTAAATTCTTTATTCAATAAAAAAATAGTCTTTCAATTCAAAGAAAAAAGAAAAAATGATATTGAATATTCTGTGGCAAGTACAAAAAAATTAAAAAAATTTCTAATCATCAAAAAATCCAAAAATCAATTAACTTCTATGATAAAATCATCATTAATTTGGTATATAAAAAGTTTAGAAAAATGAAAAATTTAATTTCCTCAAAAATATTTTTATATTTGGTTTTTTTAATTTTACCTTCATATGCGATTGGCATAGCTGTGACTGAGTTATTAGCGGTATCTCTAATAGTTGCTTTTTTTTTTTTAAATAAGAATTTTACATATTTCAAAAATTTAAGGTTCGTTTTTTTGATCATTTTTTCTTTTGTAGTAGCATTAAGTGGAATTATCAATCTTGTTTATTTGGATTTTAAAATTGCATCTGTAATTCATATTCGATTTGCAATATTTTCTTTGGCAATTTTTTACATTTTAGAAAAATATTTGGGTAGAGAAGTTTATATAAACAAAAATTTTTTAAAATTTTTTTTATTAATGATTTCTTTTATAATTTTTGACAGTTTAGTACAATTTTTTTTTGGAGCTAATTTATTTGGTCAGGAAATTTATAAACATAGGGTTTCAGGTATATTTGGAGATCAATTGTTACTAGGAAGTTTTCTACTTCAAATACTACCTATGACCCTTTTTTTATTACTACTTTCAAATGTTGATATTGAAAAAAAACAAATTCACTTGATAGTTTTTTTTAGTTTTTACTTTGTTAGTATTTATATTGCTGGAGGTCGGACTCCTTTTTTCCTCACAATTTTATTTGCAATAACAATGGTGTTGTTTGAAAAACATTTTAGAAAAATTATTTTTAAATGTTTATCTATTTTAATTGTTTTTATAATTTGCGAAGCTTATTTTGAATTTGGAAAAACAAGATTATTTCATAAAGTTTTTTTTATAACCTTTATTCAATTTACAGATAGTTATTATCATCCAAAAGATGAACTAAATGATACTAATGCTCGTAAAAGAGAAAAAACGTATAATAAAGATATTACCAAGGAATTAAGTTTAAAAAATAAAGTTAAGGAATTTTTTGATAGTCTTGTCGTTTTTTCTCATGATCATCAAAATCATTATGTGCTTGCCTTAGAATTATTTAAAGAAAAACCAATACTTGGGAATGGTCCAAAAGGTTTTAGACAATATTGTAGAAAAGTGAATTATGATCCACCAACTGGAGTTTGTTCAACTCATCCTCATAATTATTTTTTTCAAATTTTATCTGAACTCGGTTTACTTGGAGTTTTATTTTATCTATTTGGAATATTTTTTATAGCATTTAAACTAATCAATTCAAAATTTAATAGAAATCAAAATTTGATCACATCATCATTTTACATAACTAGTTTAGGGTTGTTAGTTTTACTATTTCCTTTTGTTCCAGCAGGAAATTTTTTTAATAATTGGATATCTATAATTAACTATTTTTATATTGGAGTATATATTTATTTATATGAACAAATGCAAATAAAGAAATGAAATACAATTTTTTATTCAAAAGTTATTAGAGTCAATAGAATTTTTTAAAAGTAATTTAAAATTTCTTTACAAATTTTGTTAACATCATTTATTTTAATTTTAGAATGCATTGGTAAAACTATTACATTTCTATTAGCAATCTCAGCATTTTTAAAATCTAATTTTGATGTGAGTTTATTTTTAAAAATTTTTAAATGTTTTAATTTACTTAAACTAAAAAAGCCAGGTCTACACAATGTTGAATTTCTATTTAATATTTTCATGATATTCTCCTTATCTTTTTGTTTCTTAAGAAGTATAGGAAATCCCCATTTGATAGATTTAAAGTTTTTTGGGTCAGACATTAAAGAAAATTTTACATTATTTGAAAGTTTCTTTTTATAAATAGAGTTTAATATTTGTTTTTTTTTTATAATTTCACGCACTCTCAATAATTGTGAATAGCTAATTGAAGCAAGAAGATTACTAAGTCTAAAATTTCCACCAGTCATAGCATAAAAATAAGGTTTCCCTTTTTGACCATGATTTCTAAGTACTTTTAGTTTTAATGAAATTTTTTTTGAATTAGTAATTATAATACCGCCCTCACCCGAAATAAGAGTTTTAGATGCATGAAGAGATGCATAACTAATTATTTTTTCACTATTATACCATTTACAGTTACCAACAAAATTATTATCTTGTTTAGAAAATAAAACTTCTGAAACATCCTCAATAATATAAAGAGATTTTTTTTTAGCTATTTTTTTTATTTTTTTTAAGTCACATATACTTCCATAATTATGAATTAGCAAAATTGCCTTAGTTTTTTTGTTAATTTTTTTTTCTATTTGATTAACGTTGATTTGTAAATTACTTAGCTCAATATCTACTGGAACTGGAACTAAACCTAAAATTTTTAACATATGAATTGGACTTACATAACAAAAAGAAGGCACTAATATTTCATCACCCCTTTTGAAGTTTAAAGCCATTAAAATTAATAACATTGCGTTTGTCCCATTATTTACAGAAATTGAATATTTTGAATTCAGCAATTTGCAAAATTTATTTTCAAAATTTTCAACATATGGACCGTGAGATAACCAACCTGACTTTAAGGCAGTATTCAAATTTTTTTTTTCAAGATTGGTTGTAAATGGGTCAACAAACTTAATATTTTTCATTAGAATGTCTTAGTTATTATTTTTTTTTATTAGTATACATTGTCCCATGTAATTATTAATAAATATAAACTCCTTAGCAAACTTTTTTTTAATATAATCGACATAATTTTTAACACTATCAACACTATATATTCCATAATCATCAAAAACTATTATACCATTTTTAATAACTCTTTTTTTTACATATTCAAAAGCAAGTTTAGTAGCCTTTGTAGTGTTAACGTCAATGTGACACATCTTTATTTTTTTTTTCTTAAAATTTGAGCTTAGATTTTCTGGAAAGAAGGTTTTTATAACTTTAGTATTCTTTAATCTAAGACTTTTTATTTTTTTTCTGACATAATCTATGTCACTAAAAATATAATGATTTTTTGAAATAAGATTTTCCTTAATTTTAGGTCCTTCAAAAGTATCAATTAAATAGGTATTTCCCCTAGAATTACTTTTGCTAAGTGCAAAACCAGAACCACCTTTGCAACAACCTATGTCTAATATTGATGCTTCAATATCCCTCAAGGATTTTGATAAATACCAAAGTGTGTACAATCTTTTTATGTCTAATAGAGTATCTTTTTTAATTTTAAAATAAAATTTTAAAAAATCTCTGTCTTCTTTCCAAGGCGCATGAAAAGAAGAGGAAATAATTATCTCACTTTTTTTTTTATCAATCTTAAAGAAAAGTGAGGCAAAATTTAGAGAGATTTCACTTATTAAAAAAGTGAGAAATTTTAAAATGCCTATTTTTTTGTTACCTAATGAATGTTGGAATTTTGCCATAACTAATTATTTGAAATACCAAAAACTTTTAGCTTTATCGCTTGAAAAGTATATTTAAAAAGCAATCCGAAAAATGTGCTTTTGGATATTCCATATATTCTTTCTCCATACATAATTTGTACATTTTCATATCTATAATTTTTTTTTTCAATTAAATAAATTAATCTAAAAAAGAAGTCTCCATACCCATAAAAAATTTTTTTTTCAAATGTTTTTTTTATTATTTTTTTTTTTAAAACAAAAAAACCGCTCAAGGAGTCAGACGACTTTATTCCTAATAATATTGATAAGAAAATACAAAAATAATAACTTAAAATAAATCTAAATTTTAATTTTTTAAATTCAACTTTTTCAAATCTAGATCCTATTACAAAGTCTAGTTTCTTATTTTTAAATTTTGAAATTAGTCTTTTCAAATCTCTTGGTTTATGATTAAAATCACTATCCATAACAATAACATTATTTTTTTTTGATAAAGAGATTCCTTTTAGAATTGATTTAGCTAAACTTTTGTTAGGTAATTTTCTTAAATGATAAAAAAGGTTTTTATATTTTTTTTGTTTTTTTTTTAAAATTTGCTCTGTGCCATCATCACTAAAATCATCTATAACTATAATCTCAAAAATTTCACCTTTCATAAAATTTTGAATTTGATCAATTATAATATCTAAATTTTTTGCTTCTTTGTAAGCTGGGAGAATTATTGAATATGACATATTCTATTTTACAAAACAATTAAATCTAAATTTATAAATTTCAAGTTTAAGATATTTTTTTAAAAATTTTTTCTCTAGACACTTAGATAAAAAATTAAAATCTAAAATGCTTTCCTTAAATAATGTAGTATTTTGGTCTAATATAATGTACTCAATTTTATTATTGAGAATTTTTTTTAAAAAAAATTCCTCAAAATTTTTACGGAGTTTATTTTTTTTAGATGGGTAAGAAATTTCAGTTGCCCAGTATTTTACTGGAGAAAAATCTTTTTTATTGAGAATAAGATTATAAAATTGAAAATCGGTTATAAGAATATAATTTTGATCTAGTTTGTTCAAAAATAAAATTGTAGCTCTAATTTTTTTAATAAATTCCTCATCTGAAAGTTCACTATTTAATTTCCAATTTAAATTTAGAAAAAATTTATCTATTTTTGAACCATCAAAAGATATTATTTTTTTTTCATATGATATGTCTTTATATTTTCTTGAATTAACATTGGTTTCAAAATAATGAAATGACGAGAGCAGCAAATATATAATTAATAAAAAATTTAAATTTATTGAGAAATTTTTAACTTTTTTTAAATAGAAAAAACAAATAATGAAGAAAATAATAATCGGAAAAATTAAGAAAATTTTGTATTGAATTATTTTTAAAACACATAAAAAAATTAATATTATATATGTATAGTTTAATAAATTATCTTTCTTAATCTTGTTTTGTGTTAGATATATTAAACCACAAATAATCGGAATTAATGCAAATGTTATAGCCTGATTATTGGTATGAATTTCGTAAAAAATGGATATTGAAATTAAAAAAAATATTAATAAAAAATTTTTTTTTTCATTAAAGGTAATTTGTTTTTTTCCAAATAACAGAATAAGTGTTGGAAAAATCAAAAAAAATAAAAAATAGATTTGAGAAATATTTTCTTTTATTAAATTAAGATTTATTTTAGCAACTCTATCTCCACTGAAGTTAATTAACATAAGAAAATATTGTTGAAAAACTGAATTAAAATCTATTTCGTTCATTTTCATTAATAAAATAATTGATGTAAAAATAAATAATATTGTGAAAATTATTTTAAAAAAATGAATAATCTTTTTTTCTTTATAACATTCAGAAATATAAAGCAGACTTATTAGAATTAAAATATAACTTGATGGAACTTGTTTTATAAAAAAACTTAAAGATAAAGCTATTATTGAAAAAAAAATATAAACAAATTTACTAGTCTCTAATCCTAAATAAAAAAGAAATAAAGAAATTAAAGCCAACGACCATGCATGGTGATCAACGCCTGGAACACCATTATTTGGGTAAAATAATACAGAGAATAAAATTGCAATTATTAAACTCAAATTTTTATTTTTTGAAATATGTAAAAAATAAAAAAAAATAATTACACTTGTAAGACAATTAATTATTGAACTATTAAATACAAAAGTTTTCCAGGACAAGCCAAAAATTTTAAAAAAAAAACCCTGCATAATTGATAAGACTGGTCCTGTTACCTCATAATAATCTCTAAAAGGCAGATCACCTTTGTAAAATCTGTATCCAGTATTTAAGTTTACAAAATCATCTAATGGGATAATCCCTTTAAAACCGTAATAGTAACTAATATAGAAAGAGAACAGCACTAAAAATAATACTTTAAAATAATAAGTGGCATTATTTTTAAATTTAATTGAAATTAATCTCATTTATTATAGTGATTTTATATAAAACTCTTAATTAGATATACATGAATTTATTTAAATTGGTAATAACAAACATAAAAAATTATGGTGTTTCAGAAACATTCATTTTAGTAATTCTTGAAATTATTTATTCATTTAACCCAAATTATAATAAACATATTTTTTTTGATGAAAGCATAAGTGATGCCTATTCTTTTTCAAAAAAAAATAAAGTTTACAATAGCCCCTATTGTCCAACTCCAATATACTTTTTAAAAATAATTAGCTCATTTTTAAAAAATTATAATTTAAAAAAATTTACTTTTATCGATTTTGGATCCGGAGCAGGTAGAACCTTATTTTTTTTTAAGAATTATTTTAAAAATTTTTACGGTATCGAATTTAATAAGACATATGAAAAGTATTATGAAAAAAAAGAATTTATATTATGTGATTTAAGAAAAAAAAATGATTTTAAATTTTTAAAAAAAAATAATAGATTTTTTATATTATTTTTTTTTGATCCCTTCGAGCAAAATTTAGTTGAAAAAATTGTTTCGAAATTTAAAGATAAAAAATATATGATTATATTAATAAATTACAGAATATTAGGTAATAAATACGGAAAAAAATTATTTGATAAAGAATTTATTAATAAAAATAGAAATATAAGGATATATTCCAACTTTGATTTTAAAAAATTGTGAAAAAAATATCTTTTACGACAGGTAAAAAAGGTCGAGTAGTTTATTTTGATATTGAAAATTAAGAAATTTGAAATTTTTGTTAATTTAAAATACCTTTGCTTGTTTTTTAGAAAATTCCACAACAACATGTTAGAAAAAAGAGTATTTTTCTTAAAAGATTTGAGGAAATAGGATTTAGTACTAATAATTAAGTTTTAAAATAATGGATGAAATTTTTATAATATCAAATGATAGATTTCATGTTCAAAGAAAAGAATTTTTTAATTCAAATAAAAATACTTTCACTATTATTAACTGCTTCAAAAAACTTAAAAAAATTTATTTGATTGCGAGAACTTCTAGAAAAAAAGAGAAATTTAAAGATAAAATTAACAACACAAAACTTATCAGCGTATATAAAATATTTAAATTTAAAAATAAAATTAAAAAAGGAAAAACACTTATTATTTCGTTAACTCCTTATAACTTTTTAGTTGGTTGCATTTTAATTTTAATGCGAATAAAAAAAAGAAATTTATTTTTATTTTTAAGAAGTGATGGATATGAGGAATATTCTATCAAATTTGGAAAATTAGGTTTTTTTTTATATCATGCAATGTTAAGTTTAATTAAAGTAAGATTTAATATCATCACTTGCTCAACTTCAATAAAAGGTACTGTAAATTCAAGACTGGTGTATCCTTCTGAAATAACTAAAAAATGGTTAATAAATAGAAAAAAAAAAATAAAAAAGATAAATTTTAAAGATCAAATAAAATTATTATATCTTGGAAGAATAAGAAAAGAAAAAGGCTTTACAGATTTAATTAAGATATTTAATAATTTAAAAATTAATTGCAATCTAACTATTGTTGGAAATGATTTTAAGTTTTTAAAAAAAAGGGATTACCCCAAAAATCCTAAAATAAAAATTTTTGGACAAATATCCTCAGAAAAAAGCTTAATTAAATTTTATGATAATTCAGATATATTTATTCTACCTTCTTATACGGAGGCTTTTCCTCAAGTAATTTTAGAGAGTTTTTCTCGCTTAAAACCTGTAATAATTTTTAAAGAAATTGGTTTTTTAAAAAGTTTGTTTAAACATGGTCTGTTCTGCTGTTATCGAAATCAAATTAGTTTAGAAAAAACAATAAAAAAAATAATTCATAATTATGAAAAAACTCAAATCTCAATTTATGAAAATAAATTATACTCTTTTAAAGATTTTCAAATTCAAATGAATAGTATTTTGAGTAAAAATTAATACCTTACCAAAAACATCTAGTATTATGCGAGATAATAATTGATTAGGATTTTATATCAAACTGTAGTATCAACTTTTAAAATGATATGCCAACTATTTATAGTTGAAATTACACCGCTTACAAAAATTCAAATAAATTTACTTAAATTTAATTTGATATGAATATTTTTTATTTAGTTTTATTAATAATTTTATTTAATTTTATTATATATATAAAGTTTGACTCAATCTCTAATAGTTTTGCTTTATATGATAAGCCCGATGGGAAGTTAAAAAGACACTCAAAACCAGCCTCATTGATAGGGGGGCTATTAATTTTAGCTAACCTTTATATCATAATTTTTTCTTTAAATTTACTTAATTTTGATAATTCAATTTTTGATAGAAGCTTTTTAAATGTATTTATTACTCTTAGTACTTTATTTTTCTTGGTTGGATTGTTAGATGATTTAAAAAATTTAACTCCTAACATCAAGTTACTATATTTAATCTTGTCAATTTTTTTTGTAGCTTATTTATTTCCCGAAATAAACTTGGAACTTATTAAGATATCATTTTTAAAGACATATTATTTTCATGATTACTCACCTTTTTTTACAATTTTATCATTTTTATTATTGGCAAATGCAATAAATATGTTTGATGGTATTAATCTTCAATTAATCTTATTTTGCTTATTTGTATTCATAATATTTATCATTAAAGGTTTTTTGCCATTTTTTTTTATTCTTTTTTCTATATGCTTTATCTTTTTGGCTTTACTTAATTTTCAAAATAAAGTTTTTATTGGAGATAGTGGATGTTATTTAATAACTGCTATTTTGGGATTGACATTTATTTATCAATATAAAAATTATGAAAATTTTTTATTTGGTGATGAAGTTTTTCTAATTCTATTAATACCTGCATTAGATATGTTAAGATTGTTCGTTTCAAGAATTATTGAGAAAAAACACCCTTTTAAAGGAGATTTAAACCATTTACATCATAAAGTTGAAAATTATTTTAAAAATAAAAACATAGCTGTATTAATAACAATTTGTTTATGCGTATTTCCAAGTGTTTTAATATTTTTTGAATTCAAAACTTACTATATTTTGATTATAAGTCTTATTATTTACTTTAGTTTAATTTTATTTCTAAAAATTAAAAGCAAATTTGAAAAATAATTTTATGATTAAATTTAAAAAATTCAAATTAGGAGCAAGTAGTTTTTTTTGGGATCATTTAGCTTGAAAATTAGTAAATAATTAAATAACTTAATATAGAATTTCAGGTTTGTTTATACTATATAATTATAATTTATTTATTATTTACATTTAAATAAAATTTTAATGAAAAACAAAAAAGCTTTAATATTTGGAGTCACTGGACAAGATGGTGCATATTTGTCAAAATTCTTATTAAAAAAAAAATATTTTGTTTATGGTGTAAAAAGAAGATCCTCAATTATAAATACACAAAGAGTTGATGATATTTATAAGGATATTAATTATAAATCAAATTTTGTTCTTCTGTATGGTGACTTAACTGATGCTTCATCAATATTAAATTTGATAAAAAAAGTTAATCCAAATGAGATATACAATTTAGCAGCACAATCGCATGTAAAAGTTTCTTTTGATGTTCCTGAGTACTCAGCTGATGTTAATGGTCTTGGAACTTTAAGAATTTTGGAGGCAATTAGAAGTTTAAATCTAGAAAAAAAAGTAAAATTTTATCAGGCAGGAACTTCTGAAATGTTTGGAAGTACAAAAAAAAAATTTCAAAACGAAAAAACAAATTTTCATCCCGTAAGTCCTTATGGTGTTTCAAAGTGTTTTGCTCATTGGATTACAAAAAACTACAGGGAAGCATATGGAATTTATGCATGTAACGGAATTCTATTTAACCACGAAAGTCCTATTCGGGGTGAAACTTTTGTTACTAAGAAAATTATACAAGGCCTGGTTAGAATTAAACAAGGTCGTCAAAAAAAATTATTTTTGGGTAATTTATATTCCAAGAGAGATTGGGGACATGCTAGAGACTATGTAGAGGCCATGTGGAAAATGTTACAGCAAAAAAAACCTGACGATTATGTTATTGGAACTGGAAAAACTTTTACAATTAAAGATTTTGTAGATAGAGCTGCAAAAAAAATGAATTTAAATATTAGGTGGGTTGGAGCAGGCATTAAAGAAAAAG
>Ga0163109_10002474_pt1 | contig 14373 bp, 9 predicted proteins | sample CRUFie1St13metaG_FD_108704 | JGI IMG/M metagenome (GOLD analysis project Ga0163109, IMG submission 108704) | Marine microbial communities from the Costa Rica Dome - CRUD Field 142mm St13 metaG | ecosystem: Environmental > Aquatic > Marine > Oceanic > Photic zone | place: Costa Rica: the Eastern... | reverse complement strand
CCCTGCTTTTTTCAATCGATGGGCCCACTCGTTGTCCTCTCCGTACATGAAAAACGCCGGGTTGAATCCGCCGACGGTCTGCACCGTCTCAAGCGACATCAGCCAAGAGGCCGCGTGAATAAATGGGACTTCAAAGGGTATTGAATGCGCTCTCCACCCCCGGGCATAACGTTGGTCGAAGTGGACATACGGCTCTTCGCCATTCCAGTCCCAATGAATGGGGGACGCCACATCCAAGGCGTGCCCTGCCCGCGACCGCTCCACCACCCATTGCGCCATGGTGGACATTCCTTCAGGTTCCACCCGCGCGTCTTGGTTGAGCAAGTGAACCGCATCCACTTGCCTGCGGATCGCTTCTTCCAGCCCTCGGTTGTTTCCCAAACCGAAGCCCAAATTGGGACCTTGCGCCCTGTTGCGCTCGGGCAAATTGTCCTTCAGCCACGCCCAGGACCCGTCTGTCGAACCGTGGTCTATGGCCCAAACTTCGCCCGTGTTTGACGCACGAACCGACTCCAGAAGTTCGGGCAACCACTTCAGGCCGTTGTAAACGACCACGATATGCAAAACCTCTGGATTCATGCGCTCGGCCAAGGTACGACTGGGCTTCCTTTTCACAGGGTTCCCAACCTCCCTCCTTACCTTGCCGGAGATGAAAGACTTCATTTTGTTTTTCGAAGAAAAGGAGGGAACGAGCGCAATGGTCCGGTGGGCCGATCGGTTCGAAAACATCAATGTTGTCCACCACGAAAATGGACGGGGTTGGGAGCCCGTGGAGCCCTACCATTTGGGACAAAGCATCCGCCAAAAGGAAATCATCGATTTGTTGACGCGGATTTACACCTCTCCAAGAGACATGGATGGCTTGCGAAAAGCATATTCACAAAAGCTACCAGACAGGGTGCTTGTGCCTTTGAACGACAACGCCTCCGTCGGGCTCAAGATGCGTTGGAAACCGCCAAGGATTCTTCACACTGGACAACGCGTGGTCGATGTTCCCTTGAATTGGGCGTTCAAATCACACCGGCAAAGGCCCTACTTCAGTGCCATGGTGGAGTTGATGCAAAGGCAAGACGTGGTGCCCATGTTGGCCGTTCGGCAAAACATCTTCAAGTGGGCGCTCTCCAAATATCGAGGAGACGGTCAAGGCAACGCCGGGCATCTCCAGTTCAAGCTGGCCTCGGGCGCCATTTCCAAAAAAGACATCCCCAAGGTGCAGGTCAACTTGAAACGGTTTGGGAAGCTCATTGACGAATGCCGAAGGCGGCACAACCAAAAGCGCGCGTTTGCCCGCTCGCTCGCTCAGCAAGGACTTCCTGTACAGCCCTTGTTGTACGAGCGATTCTTGGACGATCCAGCCGCATTCTTCCAGCGCTTTCTGGACGCCTTGGGGCACGAGACCTCCTTGAACGACATTCGCGAAGTCCTGTCCAATGACATCGACTTGAAGCGGGTCCACAACGGCCACCTCAGTGAATATGTAGAGAACCATGAAGAGTTGGAGGCCGCTTTTGGCCATTGCTTCGAGCCTTGGAACGATGGGGTTGTCACCGCCTAAAATTCATGAGTTGAGTTCGAGAAAAACCCGCATCGATTTTGTCATCGCCGGTGCCCAAAAATCTGGGACCACCGCGTTGCACGCCTTTCTCTCGGACCACCCTCAAATCTCCATGCCCGAGCGGAAAGAAATGCACTTCTTCAACCGGCCGGCTTGGGCGGATTTTTCTTTGCCCGTCTGGCGCGACAGACAGCGCGCCCTCTACCACCGAAACTTCCCCAACTTCCCCGATAATCGTTGGATCTACGGAGAGGCCACTCCGCATTACATGACTTGGAGTGTGGCCCTCGACCGTATTCAATCCTACAATCCCAACACCCGCATCATTGTCATCCTTCGACACCCTGTTGAACGGGCATATTCCCATTGGAACATGGAGGTGCAACGCGGGTTGGTGGCGAGCCAGTTCGAAGACGCTATAGAGTATGAAATGACCAAGGCCGCTTCCAATGATGGGCCTTTGGACAAGGTTCACAGCTTCATTCAAAGGGGGTTTTACACTGCCCAAGTGGAGTCCATTTGGCAGCGTTTTGGCAAGGCCCAAACGCTGGTGCTCAAACACCGCTCGCTGCTTCAAAACCACACAAAGACCATGGCGCAAGTGCACGCGTTTCTAGGTGTGGACAATCGAGACGTTCCCGCCCAGACGGTGCATGGCCGCGCCTACAGCGACACCATGAACGACACAACCCGAGAGCGCCTGTTGAATCTGTATGCCAAGGACGTGCAACAGATTGAGGGATTGCTCGGCTGGGACTGCTCTGATTGGAAACGTTGAGGTTTCAGGCAAACTTTGTTTGGGGCGTGGCCTCTGTCTTGCGTTTGTTCCCGAACTTTATCCGCCATGTTCCGTCCATTGATTTCATCTGCCCTTGTTTTGGCCCAAACGTTGGCCCTTTTGGGGGTGGTGGGTGCATGCGGGGGCAACGTCGCAAACGCGCAATGGGTCCTTGTGGGAGATGCTTGGCAGACCGATGCTGTGGGAAGTCCCGACTGTGTGAACATGACAGAAAATGTGGCCGACGAAACCAGTGCCGCATGGAATGAATGCGCCTTGGACCTCGAACAGGATTTTGCATTTTCCTTCGATGTGAATTTGGGCGCAGACCCCGCTGGGGCAGATGGGATGTGTTTTGTTTTGCACCAAGCAGGCACAGGACCTTTCACCGTCGGAAACAGCGGAGGCGACATTGCATACGTAGGAGGACCATTCAACCCTTCTGTTTGCATTGAAATCGACACGTACCAAAATGGGCCAATTGATCCTCCATTTGACCCTGCATACGACCACATTGGCATCGACAGCAATGGCCAAAACAACCATGCGCTTGCGGGGCCAGTGCAAGCCAACGTCACCAATGGGAACATCGAGGATGGGGTAGACCACTCTTTTGAAGTCACGTGGGATGCGGAGAACACCTTGCTCGAGGTGTATTTCGACGGCGCATTAAGACTCGACTTGAGCCTCGACATGGTCAATTCCATCTTCGGTGGAAATGGCGAGGTTCAATGGGGTTGGGTGTCGTCCACAGGTGGGGCAACAAACGTCCAATCGTTTTGCATGACTTCCGCCGACTACAGTGCCGCTGCGCCTGAACTCACCTTGCTCGTGGACCCTGAACAGTTCATTTGTGGAGACGGCAGTGTTGAACTCTCTGCCGAAGCGGCTCCGGGTGCCGACATTTCATGGAATGGGGTGTCTGGTTCCACCACCACAGCGAGCGTCACGGGGACCTATGTCGTTGAGTCGTTGTTCGCAGGCTGTGAAGCCAGCGCCGAAGTGACCGTTGACATCCAACCTGTTCCTGTGATTTCTTTCGAGGTGGAAGGAGAGCCTGTGAGTGGAGCCATCGACCTGTGTTTTGACCAAGTGGCTGTCGTGGACGTTGTGGCGACCGAGGGAGCCACGGCAGGTTGGGACGACAACGGGCTCCCCTCGATTGGCCTGACGCAATCGGGTGAATATTCGGCGTTTGCCGGAACGCCTGGATGCAGTGCTGTGCCACAAACCCTTGAGGTCAGCCTGCTCCCTGTGCCGCAAACAGAAGTCGTTGCGACACCCGAAACACTTTGCTGGGAAGAATCCGGGGTTTTGCAATTGAATGTGAGTGCAGACGCACTCGTCGACAGCATCGCGTGGCCAGACGGAACCAACTCCTTGACCCAAGCAGGACCAGGGGGGTATGAGTTCTTCATGGTCGGGGACAATGGCTGCGAGAACTCGGAGACCTTCGCATACCCCATGCTCCCTCCAATTGTGTCAGGTTTGGTCGACCCCGATCCTTTGTGCGACGACAGTGTCGCGACCTTGTCCATCACAGGAAACGTGGACAACATTGCTTGGAACACTGGAAGTTCCGGAACCGAACTCACCGTCCTCCCCAGCATGGGTTCCGGCCCGTTTGTCGCCAACGTGACGTTGGGGGCTTGCTCGCGTTCAGACACCGCCCACGTGACGTGGTGGCCGACCCCGTCGGTGGGCACGCTTCAAGACAGCGTGTCGCGCTGTGTTTTGGGGCCGGGATACACCTTTGCCTGGCCCGACCAGAGCGAGCCCGCTGTGGGCACGTGGATTTGGACGGTCAATGGCGAGCCCGCCACAGCGGGGTACAACGCGTTTGAAGAGGGATTGTACACCATTGAGGTGTCCGACAACGTCACCGGATGCTTCGACACCCACGAAACGGTGCTCAATGTGCTGCCCAATTTGGCCTTGGACATTGACGTGGACGACCCTTTGATTTGCCTAGGAGATTCCACTTCTGTCGAAGTGACCGTGTTGCCCGTCCTCGACACCGACCCCTATGAAATCCCGTTCTCGCTGGAGTGGTCCACAGAAGGGATGTCCGGCCTGACCAACAACGCGGCAGGGGGTCAGCACTTTGTCATCGCCACCAATGCTTGTGGCTCTGTTGAGGTGATGGCGGAGGTGGAAGAAGAATATTGTGGGTGCAACCTGTGGATTCCCAACACATTCACCCCGGATGGCGATGGACTCAACGAGGGGTTCCAAATCGTGAGCAGCTGCCAATGGGACGTGTTTTCGTTCCGGGTCTTCAACCGATGGGGAGAACAGGTCTGGTCCACCTTCGACCAAGACCGGCCTTGGGATGGGGGCGCCGACGATTTGGGCGAAGGCAAACACTACCTCCCTGATGGGGTGTACACGTACGTGGTTCGTTGGGAATACCGCGACAAAGGGGTCTTCTTCAAAGACCAAAAAGTCGGCCACGTTCTCCTGATGCGCTGACCCTTCGTGTTGTCATTGGGGGGCGAACACCAGCCTAAAACATGCCCCTTTTCCCGGTTCAGAGGCCACCACGGAAATGTGGCCTCCATGCACTTCTTCGACGATTCTTTTGGCCAGAGAAAGCCCCAAGCCCCAACCTCTCGACTTGGTGGTGAAGCCTGGGTCAAACACCTTCTTGGCCACGGCTTTCGTCATCCCCTTTCCATTGTCTTCGACATCCAACATGTAAGCGCCCTCGTCCCATCGGGAGCGAAGCACAAGCACGCCCTCCCCGTCCATGGCATCCACGGCATTGCGGATCAGGTTTTCCAGCACCCAGCTGAACAGCGGCTTGCTCAGCGGCAAACGGCCTTGGTTGTCGCACACGTCAACGTTGATTTCGACGTGCTTGCTAACGCGCGGCCTCATGTACAGCGCCGTCTCACGAACCACTTCCGCTGGGTCGTCCAACACGAGTTGTGCTTCTGACCCAATCTTGGAAAAACGCTCCGTCACCACCTGCAACCGTGCGATGTCCTTGTCCATTTCTCGCAACGCCTCGGGGTCTGCGCCTTTGGAGGCCAACAAACCCGACCACGCCATCAAGGAGCTCAAAGGCGTGCCGAGTTGATGGGCCGTTTCCTTGGCCATCCCCACCCAAACCCGGTTCTGTTCCGCCCGGCGAGACGCGCTGAACACGAGGTAAGCCACCAACAAAAACGCAGCAATCAGCAGCAGTTGGACGGCAGGAAAATATCGCAGCTGGGTGAGCACCGTGCTTTCTTCATAAAACACCATGTGCCACCCTTCCCCGGGGAAGTACACCGGAATGGGCAGGTTGTCTTCGGCCATTTGCGTGTAGCGCGCCCTGAGCGCCTCGGGGCTGGAAAACGCACTGGTGTCAATGCCTTGGGCCTTCACCACCCTTGTGGCGGACGAGTCCACGAGCATCACAGGCACCGACGCGCTGTTGATCACAGTTTCAGAAATGAACGACTCAATGACCTCGTCCATGGCCTCACGAAGCGTCCGAAGGCGAAGGCTCTCTGAATAATGGATGGTTTGGCCCACCTCGTCGAACACGATGGGTGGGTTCCCGCCCATTTCAGTCCGGCGAATGCTGTCGTAGTACGCCTGCTCAGGAACACCCACTGGTGGTGGCGGCACGTTGACCTTGTACACCACCTCACCCTCCCGGTTGGTGATGATGACGGGGACGGTTTTGTTGTTGACCAAAAAATCCCCAGCAAAGGTCAAATCCGTGCCATCCGGCGCCTCTTGAATCAGCCGGTATGCCGCCGCGAGCCGGTCGGCCCGCTTTTTCTCCTCTGCGCCCAAATCCTCAAACAGGGTTTGGGTGTAGGCCACGAGTTCCGCGCGTTGCTTGACGGCCTCCACCCACAGGTCCACTTTTCGCTGTTCTTCGTCGCGGATGATGGACGCCAAGTGTTGCGTGTAGCCCAGGGTCACGACCACGATGGCCGCAGCCGCGAGAAACAACAACCGTTTGGACAGCGCGTCTTGCATCAATAAAAGGCCGGGCAGGTCATTCCGTTGCCGAAGAAGGGGTCGTCCTTGTCGCACGCGGACAAGGAAATCACAATTTCATGTGTGCTTGGCGCCACAGAAGCGATGCTGGACACCCCAAAATCGTAGGCATACCCCACGCTCATCGTTTCAAAGAGTTGAATTTGGAACAACCCCACCATCGCCGATTGAGAACGGTAGCCTGCCCCCAGCGCGATTTTGTTGTCCATGCGGAACATCCCACGCACATCCACAGAAGACGGGAGTCCTGAAGCAAGGCGAATTTGCGCTGCCGGCATGAAGGCAAACCGCCTGTCCAATTTGAGCTCATGCGCGCCCGTCAGCACCACAGCACGGCCTGTGGACGTCCCTGGGGCAAAATTGTTCAGGGTTGGCGACGTGACGTTGTGCATCCCGAGTCCCACCATGGTGGATTTGGTGTTGTACATGAAGCCCAAATCCAACGTCGGGAAAATGACTTGGCTCATGCCAGTCGGCTCAAACAGCACAGCAGGGTCACCCGCAAGCGCTTGGCTCACCGAAGCACTCATGTTGTACTGAACCAGCCCAATGCCAATGCCTCCACTGAGCGTGCCACCGACACTGAGACGGATGCGCGACGCGTAGGCCACACCAAACTTCAAGGTGCGCCACGGCCCCATTTGGTCCAGCATCAAATGACCGCCCAACCCATGCGAAAACGTGGTGCTGCTTCCCAATTGGCCTGACAAGGATGCAAATTGTGTGTTGGGTGCGCCTTCAAACCCAACCCATTGGGCCCGGGCGCCCATGCGCATGTCCACACACGGAGACTGTCCTGCGGCCGCGGGGTTGTCCAACAGACTGGACATCATGAACAGCGATCTGGCCCCAACAAATTGAGCGTGTGCGGCCGAGGTGGCGGCCAACAAAAGGAGGGCCAAAACCCATCGGTTGGTCGTTGTTTTGGTCATCTCAGAATGGCTACATATCCCTTCACCAAGGGAAGTTCAACATCGGGGTCATTCAAATCAATGACGTAGTAATAGGTTCCAGTCGGCAAATCGCGGCCCCTCCGGTTTTTGCCATTCCACGCTTCCGCGTAGCCCACCGACCTGTGCACCACCTGGCCCCACCTGTCGTACACATCCACTTTGGCGCTCGGGTACTTCGACCCCAACCCCTGGATTTTCCACGTGTCGTTTTCTCCGTCCCCGTTGGGTGTGAATGCCTGGGTTGGACGAATGTAGATGATGTTGATGTCGATGGTGTCGTAGTAGGCACACCCGTCGAGGTAACCCGTCACCACAAACTCCCTGACGTCAGAAGAAGCGCCGGGGGCCTCGCTGAGCACGTTTGGTGTGATCCTCGCGGTTTGGTTTCCGATCATTTCGACCTGGTCGGACGGCGACCAAGAAAAACCGAGTGCGTCGTCGCTTCCCAAAATGTCCACCTCGACACTTTCTCCCGGCTCAATGGACTGAATGTCGGAATGGTCGATGGACACCGCCACACCCCCAATGCGGATGTTGACGGCACAACCGTCTTCGTTGGTTCCGACCATGAACACGTAGTCGGTGTTTTGGTCCAGTTCGAACGACTGCAATGTCCCAGCATTGCTGAACGACACCAGCTCCGAAGCTGCCTCGTACATGGCTGCGTTGCACAGGTTGAACGGGTCGGGTTTGTACAGTTTGGCCACCATTTCCCCTTCGCACTCCGTGCTTTGGATGGTCGCCGTCAGTGGCTCTTGGGCGTCCGCAAACTGGCCAAACAACGTGGTGTGCAATTGCAACGCTTGAATCTTGGACGCCACAAAAGGTGCTGTTGGAATCGGTGTGACATTGGCGCTCACGCTGTCCCGCGCGTCGTTGGCTTCGACCAGCTCCACCGTCAGGGCAATCAAACTGTCCACCGTCGATGCGGAGCCCTGGATTTCCGAGAAGGTGCTCAGCGTGTCGCCGTCGTCTTGGACGTCCAACACTTGAATCTCTGCGACGTACAGGGTGTCTTGAATCGACTCTGCGCCGTCCAGGTCGAGGGGCGCATCCAAAGCGACCAGGGTGTCGAGCCGTCCACAAAGCTCAACCATCGATTCACAGGCGGCGCTTTGGGCTTGAGCAGTCCCCATGCTCCATGAAAAAGCCAGCATCGCGAGCGTCACGCTCTTGTGGAACACATCATTTGTGGTCATGAGTCGAAGTTAGGTTCACCTTGAACGCAGTTTGCACCGGCATTGACATGTCATCAACACCCGTTCGGGCAAAAGGAAGCGGTCAATCTGCCTCGAATCCCACAAGAAGGGCGCCCTTCTCCACCGCCTTGCCGACAGATGCCGGCACTTCTGACACCTTGCCGGAAGACACCGCCTTGATTACGTTTTCCATCTTCATGGCCTCCAGGACCAAAAGCGGGGCATCTGCTTCCACTTCGTCTCCGGGAGCAACCAGCACCTGCAGCACCTTGCCAGGCATGGGGGCGTGGATGTCAGCGGAACCTGCACCCGCAACCACGGACATGCCCATCTTCTCCAACAGCTGAGTCCGCTCGTCCATCACGCGCACCGTCCTTCGCACGCCATTGATGCGCACGACCACATGGCCTTTATCGTCAGGGCCTTTTTCACATTCCACTTTGAAACGCTTGCCTTGCACAAGGACGGACCACGTTCTGGGACCCAATGCCGTCCACGTCGATTGGGTGTTGGACAACAGATCTAGCTCCGTCACCCGTCCGTCATTCCACTGGATTTGCCGAGACATGACACGAAGGTAGCGCTGAAGCCACGACCTTTGCTTCATGGCGGGCGTTTACATCCACATCCCTTATTGCCGTCAGGCCTGCCACTACTGCGATTTTCATTTTTCCACGCGCACCTCTTCGGCCCAAAACATGGTGCAATCCATCGTCCGAGAAAGCCAACTGCGCGCCCACTCGGAGCCTGCGTGGCGAAACCACAACATCGACACCTTGTACATCGGTGGCGGAACGCCATCTCTGCTGGACGAGAGATTGATTTTGGACTTGGTGGAAGGTGTGGCGGGCGCCTTGAATCTGGATGTCCACCAACTCAAAGAGGTCACCATGGAGGCCAATCCCGAAGACCTTGAAGAGCCCAAACTCGAAGCGTGGCTCAAGGCTGGAATCAACCGTTTAAGCATCGGGATTCAGTCCTTTGACGACGACACACTCACGTGGATGAACCGGGCACACACCGGGCGAGAAGCTGAGCGCGGGGTCCAACAGGCCCAACGTGCTGGGTTTTCCAACATCACGGTCGACCTGATCTACGGCGTGCCCACAGACCGCAATTGGACCCGAGACGTGGACACCGCCCTGTCGCTGCCCATCCAACACCTGAGCGCCTATGCCTTGACCGTGGAGCCCCGAACGGTCTTGGGCACGCGGGTGGCGAAGGGACAGCAAGCGCCGCTGTCCGATGAGCGCGCCGTCAGCGAATACCTGCATCTGTGCGACGTCATGGCGAAGCTGGGTTGGAACCATTACGAAACGAGCAATTGGGCCGCGCCCCAAAACGACGGTTGGTGGACGGCACGTCACAACGCGTCGTATTGGTCTGGCCGTCCTTACTTGGGGTTGGGTCCAGGCGCCCATGGGTTTGTTTCCCCCACACGGTACGCCAACGTGGCCAACAACCCCAAGTACCTCAGCGCCTTGTATGAAAGCAGGCTCGCCTTCACAGAGGAACACCTCACTTCAGTCGACCGATACAACGAACAACTCATGACCGGATTGCGCACCGCCAACGGCATCCACCTTGAGGTGTTGGAGCGGCAATTTGGAATGCGGCCTGACATGCTCGAACCCGCTGCCTGGGAAGCTGCAATTCACCAGGGCAGTCTCGTGCCCACACCCGATGGCGGACACCGCATCCCCGAAGAACAGTGGATCACTGGGGACCAAGTTGCTGCGTCGTTTTTTCAGGTGTCTTAGACCGCAACGCGGTGTCCAAAAACACGGCCCCAATCACGAGGAACGCGCCGAGGTAAAAACCGGGAGAGAAGCGCTCGCCGAACAACACGTAGGCCAAGGCAATGGCGTAAATCGGCTCGAGGTTGATGGCCATGGCCGATTCAAACGGCGTCAATTGCTTGAGCACCTGGATGGACACCATGAATGCAAAAGAGGTCGCCACCACGGCCAACAGCACGATCCACACCCAATCTGAGTCGGGCACATGCAGCACTGCTGCGCCAAGCTCTCCTTTGGCCAAAAGCCACACCGCCATGCCAAGTCCTGCCGCCAGCAATTCCACCGCACTCATGTTCACGGGGTCGTGCTTGCGAACGAGCACTCCGTTGACCGTGCTGAACACCGCGGCGAGGAACGCGCTCATCAAACCGAGCGCCATGCCGAGGGTTTGGTCTTTTTCTGCCTGAAACACCATGGAAATGCCTGCGAACACCACGGCGGCCACGGCCACTTCGCGCCACGCCAACCGCCTTTTGTACACGAGAGGCTCGATGAAGCCGATGAACAGCGGCGCAGTCGCCAACATGGTCAGGGCGAGACCCACCGAACTTGCCTTGATGGACGCAAAAAACGTGACCCAGTGGGCTGCGACAATCCAGCCCACCACCCCAACGCGGACCACTTCACGTGCGGTCCAAGCCGTCCACTGGCGTCTCAAAAACAAGTACAGTGCCGTGGTCACCCCCCCAAGGGTCACGCGCCAAAACACGAGGGGCTCTGCCTCAATGGAAATGAGTTTGCCGAGAATGCCGGTGAACCCAAAAATGACGACCACCCCGTGAAGGAGCAGCAGGCTTTGGACACGAGATTCCATCAACGCTTCACGGCGAAGCGCGCCACTTGAACGCTGCCTGCGTCAGTGGTGCAACGCAACGTGTACACGCCTTGGGGCCACTTCGAAACGTCAAGTTGCTGGGTGCCCTTGGACCATTGTCCCAAGTCCATGGTTCTTCCCGCCACATCAAGCACAACGTAGTCGGATGGGCCATTCAATCGGCAACGAACCACATCGCTGGCCGGGTTCGGAAACAGCTCCATGTTCAGTGCCGCCGACTCAACCACAGCGTCGCCAAGTTCGACCTCCACGGTCGCGGAAGTTTGGTCTGAACAGCCGGTTGACAAGTTGCTCGCGGTCAGGAACACGGTGTATTCTCCACCTTCTGTGTACGTGAGTTCCGGCGATTCCTCCGTGCTGAAGTCCCCATTGCCAAACGACCACTGGTACGCCTCTGCGTTTTGGCTTTCGTTCTCCACAAACACAGGCGACCCCCCCACTGAAATCACGTCTGGCAAATCGAATGCTGCCAACACTGGAGGTGTCAAATCCTCCAAGCTGCGCGGAAGCAAGGTGTATCCGTCGAGGTACGGCGCTCCGTTGTCCGCTTGTCCTCCGATGCCCGTCACGCCAAACGTGCCCAACGGCGGCTCCTCCCCAAAAATGTCGGTGTTGGCGTCAATGCGGATTTGGACTTGGCCCGCGCCGTAGTCCACGAGCACATCGAAATAAGGAGGGGTGTTGGTCCACTCGTCGGGGTCCTCCAACCGCACGCACTTCAGCTTCACCACCCTCGACTCTGTGTCCTCGTCCATTTCCTGAACCTGGATGGGTGCTTGGGTGGGGAATCCGCTGCCCTCATAAATCACTGTGTCCGCGTAAATGGTGGCAAGGCCTTGGTATTGGCCCACAACACCTCTCACCCTCACGCTGTCCCCTTCGAGCACGTCGTACCCGTAGTTGTTGACGGCACTGAACACGTTGATGCCGTGGGTTTCGTCGATCAACGTGAAGCGAAGTCCTTGTGGGTAATCGTTCCAACCGTGCACAATGCCTCGGAGCTCGCATGCCGTGTCGATGCTGTCCAACACGCCTTGGTTGTCCGTGCCGCGCACCTGGATGATGTCGTACACAGGGTAGGTCAAGTCGGACGGCAAAATGTGGACGACGACAGTTTGGATGCCCAGTGTTGCCGCTCCAGAAGTCACCGTCATGGTGAGTTCGACATCCTCCTGAAGCTCTGGCTCTTCATCGTCAATGGCCACAAAGTTGAACGACTGGCTGTTCAACAAACCTGACTCAAATGTGAAGTTCAATGGAAACACTCCTGGGAAATCGAAGCCAGACACTGCATCTCCGCCACTCACCGAGATCTCAACCTGCACGTCGTCCAAGGGGTAGCTCACGGTCATCTCCACCTCGACCCCACCGCCTTCAGACACGTAGAGTTCTGGGGCCGCAAACCCCACCACCATTGAGCCTAGGCCGCCACATGACGCTGTGTGGTCGCCCAAAAAGTCAAACGTGTCTTGGGGGTAAACGTCCCATTGGGTTTGGCCCTCACTCCAATCGGTGGAGCCTTGGCCAATGTTGGGTTTCCGAACAAGGGTGTACTCAGACATGGCGCCTTCACCAACGGCCCAAGACCCCATCGGATCTTCACCAATGATGCCCATCTGATCGATGATTTCTCCGTTTTTGCGCAACACCAACGCATCGTTTCCGTTGACCCATGTCACCGTACTCAACGTGTCTGCCACAGAAACGATGGGGCCTGCGGCCTCGGAGTTCGCCACGACGTACACCTCACCAGGCGCCAACGTGCCTTGGAGGTCCAACGACTCGCCCGAAGGAAGCACCGCTTCTTGAGACCCGTTGTTGTATCGCTCCAATGCATAGGGGGTCAAGTCCACCACTTCAGAGGTGGGGTTGTGGATTTCAAATGCCTTGTTCTGACTTGTTCCCTCCACGTATTCGCTGATGATCAAGTCATCGCACAAGCCTCCAGCACCACAATCCAGAATCGCCACCGGAAGGGCGTTCACGGACAAGCTGTCGCAATCGCTCAGAGGCGCCACCCCATCCACCGGAGACCCCACCGCCAAGGTTGTGGTGTCGAGTTCGTTTTGGTAGCTCAACCCCCAAACGTTGTAGTTGCCCGCTTCGCCAAACACCGCGAAATCAAAATAGGGCTCTTCGGTTGTGGCCAAAATGGCGTTGGCCGTGTCGCACACCAAAAACAAATATTCTCCCTCCACTGCATCGCTGTAATACCCGAAGGCGACCAACGCGCCTTCTGCCGTGAGGCACGCCTCGGCCTCCACATCTCCTCCGGCGGTCAGGACTGTTCCCCCATCACAAGACGGAATTTCACAGGTTTCGCCCACAATCTCCACGGGCTCCACAGCAAGTTGGGCACACCCGTCTTCGTCGACCGTGGCCACGTCGTCCAAGGTTGTCCATCCTTGCGTCAACGGCGAATCGTGCGACACCGCGTGAACCATGTACGTTCCATCGCCCAGCCCCTCCATGTTGATGGCCGTGCCGGGGAACACGTTGACGACCTCACCTGCGTCGTCCACCACGACCAAAGTTGTGGCCGCAGACGATGCGTCGCTCTCATGGGTGAAACCAAAAATGACGGCGCCCAGATCCGTGCACACTGTGCTGTTGTTGGGGTTGTTGAGTGAAAGGGTTCCACCCTCGCAAGGAAGCACGTTGGTGGTGCCGGGGCTGTTGGCTTGAAGCACAAACATTTGGTCCATGGGCTCTCCCCCATCCGGCACGCGCGCGAATCCATCCGTGCCAGGGAACACGCCGTCGCCAGACTCATTCAGGGCACCCATTGCCAACGGGTTGATGCTGGCCACCAGGGGTGACATTTGGGGGTGGGTGAGTCCAAGATTGCCGTACAAAATGGCGTCCACCACATCCTCAAACATGGCCGCTTCCCCCTCCACAAAATCACCCGCTGGAGATGCCGCAAGCACCACGCCCACCACGTTGCCAATCAAGGACAATCCGTCAACCAAAGCAAATCCATCCGCATCGAGGGACTGTCCGTCCAACCCCACCACAAAATCCACTTGCGCCTCATACACATTGGCAGATTGGAAAACCGGGCGAACAAACACCACAGAATGGCCGCTCAAATCCAACCCCGGCTCGCCATACAATTCCACAAACTGGCCATTGTCCGGACCCGTCACCCAGTTCAATTCGTTGATGACCAAGTCTTGTGCGTTCAACACCCCGGGCCACCCTGGAAACAAGAATGTGGCCAAGCAAACGACAACAGCTGTGAATTTCAATTTT
>Ga0163109_10002473_pt1 | contig 14377 bp, 14 predicted proteins | sample CRUFie1St13metaG_FD_108704 | JGI IMG/M metagenome (GOLD analysis project Ga0163109, IMG submission 108704) | Marine microbial communities from the Costa Rica Dome - CRUD Field 142mm St13 metaG | ecosystem: Environmental > Aquatic > Marine > Oceanic > Photic zone | place: Costa Rica: the Eastern... | reverse complement strand
TTAGGCTGCTGTCGCATCGGCACAAAAGAGAAATCGCGCTACCTTCCCGTTCCATATTGAAAGATCAGGCAGGATAGATCGCTCCCAGCACCCTTGGTCCCTTGGCGCCGGTGACTCCTGGTACGTTACTCGGTACGCCCGCGATCGTTTGTTTGGCGAGCCATGCAAATGCCCAAGCTTCTACCCATTGCGGGTCCACGCCCAACGCGTCTGTCGTGGTGACGTCTGCTGATGTGACTCGCGCGGCAAGCCTGTCCATTAATAGACGATTACGGGCACCGCCGCCGCAGATTCGGATCACCCTCATTGACTCATCGTCGAGGACTCGACTGATACTCTCGACCGTTAATTCGAGCAATGTTCGCTGCACATCTTCCGGTTTTTCCTGACCCGAAAGCAGCGTATCCAGCCATGCCAGATGGAAGGTTTCGGGACCGGTACTCTTTGGTGTGCGCGCAGCGAAGTAGGGATGCGCTAGTGCTTCCATGAGAAGCGATTCAAGGACCTGGCCAGTCCTTGCCCAGGCGCCGCCGTCATCAAATGGCAGACTTTGGTAGCGATGAATCCAGCCGTCCATTAGGGTATTACCGGGCCCGGTATCCCAGCCTCTCACCTCGCTCGTCGCGGAGATCAGAGTGGCGTTGGCGATTCCACCAATATTGACGATGGCGGTCGCAACTCCCGGCTCTGCGAGCTGGGCTAAGTGAAATGCAGGCACCAATGGAGCGCCTTGGCCACCTGCAGCCACGTCACGGCGCCGGAAGTCCGCGACGACGCTGATGCCCGTCATCTCTGCCAATCGATTGGGGTCACCGATCTGCCAAGTAAAGGGTGTGGTGCCCGCTGGGTCGTGCCGTATAGTCTGCCCGTGACTACCTATTGCAGTGACGGTCTTGGCAGGGACATCCGCCTCTATTAGAAGCGTATTGACCGCTTGTGCGTAGGTCATGGCTAACTGTTGGTCTAGTACGGCCATACGATGCAATTCATCTTCTCCCGAGTGCCTGAGGTCGATGATTGCCTCCCGGAACGGACTCGGCATATCTGCGTGATGCGTCTGCACCAGCGCGCCCCGTTTACCCTCGTATGACACCAGTACAGCATCGATGCCGTCGGCACTGGTGCCCGACATCAGTCCTATGAACAGCTCTCGGGTCACTCTACCAGCGCCAACTGTTGCGCATTGCGCAAGCTGGCGAGTTGTTGTGTCGGCTGTCGGATCGAGGCCAAGTAGCGTGGCAGTTCGGCCCCAGGCAGCGAGCGGGCTTTGGGTAGGATTTTATGAACAGTGCGCGGGTTGCGATGTACGCCATTCACCAAGAATTCATAGTGCAAGTGTGGTCCAGTAGCCGCCCCAGTGGAACCAACAGTACCAATCAGGTCGCCCTGCTTGACGTGCACGCCTTTTTTGACTTGCAGCTTGTGTAAGTGCAGGTAGTGGGTCTCAAACTGCTCGCCATGTTGAATAAAAACATACCTGCCATTGGGTCGCGTGTAGCCCGCTTCCACTACCCGTCCGTCTCCTGCGGCGTACACCGGTGTGCCGCGGGGTGCGGCATAGTCTGTTCCGCGATGGGGCCGCTGGGTCTTATAGATCGGATGCAAGCGATTGGGATTAAAGTTTGAACTCACCCGCGTGAAGTCGAGTGGCGCGCGCAAAAACGCCTTGCGCATACTCACGCCGGTCTCGTTGTAATAGCTGGTATCACCCTCCAGGTCGGTGTATCGGTAGGCTTCAAAGGTTTCGCCACGATTGGTGAAGCTGGTGGCGAGTATCGGACCGTCATCGAACCGCTGGCCGTCGAGCAGCAGCTCCTCGTAGACCACGTGGATGGTGTCACCGCTTCTGGGGTCCAGAGCGAAGTCGATTACGCCGCCGAAAATACCCGCGAGCTCCATGATCATGGCATCGCTTAGACCAGCGTCTGTACCGGCGAGGAACAGCGAGGTGTCGATGGTCATCGAGACATTGCGCGCGGCGCGCTCAGGCTCGCGTACGATGTCGGTAGCTGAATATCCCTGGTCTTCGCGGGCGTAGTGGGTTGTCATTAGCGGTGACTGTACATGCCGCAGCGCCAGCAGCTCGCCTTCGAGGTCTGACTGAAAGCTGATGATCTCTCCGGGGTAGACGCGCTTTAGCGACCGGTCTGTATTTGAGACGGCTACGCGGTAAAGGTCGGTATCGCTAAACCCGGCGCGATTAAAAATCAGACTGAGGTTGTCGCCGTCGCCCACCGTAAAGTTACGCCAGGGAAGCTCCGGCGGTCGTTCCGGTACCACGCGTTCATCGACTGTAGCGGCTGTCACCGCCAGTACCGCAGGCATCTCGGGCTCTGTTAGCTGTGAGGTTTCTGCTGTGTGGTCCGTCGCAGGCGGATCGGAAAAGCTTAAGCCCATCACCACCACCATCACCAACGAGCCTACCACCGCCAACCAGAGAATCGGTCTGCGATGCAGGGGCGTTTCGGGTCGTGCCAATAGCATGGCACCCCAGGGTGCGGTTTTACGACGCATATAGTCTGGTCGAGAGTCTGGGGACGATTAGATTATAACCAGCTAGTGGCGATCTTCGGCTCAACTTTTCAATAGATCTCTGGCAATGATCCCGATCCCTTGGTCCTGCGTTTATGGGATACTCCCCACCAGCACTGGTAACCCGCCGACAACCCCGTCTCAATAGAACCGACAGGCGTTTGCGCCCTATTAACTATGTCCATTGAACTTTTAGCCGACCTCAGTGCCCGCGATCTGATCTTTCAAATTGCTGGTGAGGATCACATCGATGAGTGGCTCTCCGCTGAGCCCCGTACCCTTTATTGCGGCTTTGACCCGACTGCAGACAGTCTGCATATCGGATCGTTGGTTCCGCTATTGGTTCTGCGCCGGTTTCAGGAGGCAGGCCACCGCCCGATCGCGTTGGTCGGCGGCGCCACGGGTTTGATCGGAGATCCCAGTTTCAAGGCGGCTGAACGACAACTAAATACGCCCGACATGGTGGCGGGATGGGTGGAAAAAATTCGCGACCAAGTCAGCCAGTTTGTTGATTTTGATGGTGACAATCCTGCGCTCGTAGTTAACAACCTCGACTGGACGGCTAACATTAATGTTCTGGATTTTCTGCGCGACATTGGTAAGCACTTCTCGATCAACAACATGATTGGCAAGGAGTCTGTTCGTCAACGCCTCGATCGAGAGGGCGCCGGCATCAGTTTTACCGAGTTTACATACATGATCCTGCAGTCCTTTGATTTCTCAGAGCTGTACCGGTTACACGACTGTGGTTTGCAAATCGGTGGCTCGGATCAATGGGGAAATATCACGGGCGGCATCGATCTGACACGCCGCCTGCACGGTGGCCAAGTGTTCGGCCTGACCTTGCCACTGGTGACCAAGGCGGACGGTACGAAATTCGGAAAGACCGAGTCGGGCACCATTTGGCTGGATGCAGCGAGGACTTCGCCTTACGCTTTTTATCAATTCTGGTTGAGCACGGCAGATGCTGACGTCTACCGGTTCCTGCGTTATTTCACGTTTCTGCCGGTCGCCGAGATCGCTGAGATCGAGCGAGCCGACGCCGAGCGAGAGGGCCGCCCTGAAGCCCAGCGGGTTCTCGCCCGCGAGGTCACGCAGTTGGTTCACGGCGATGCGGGACTCGGGGCTGCAGAGCGGATTACGGAAGCCTTATTTTCGGGGGATCCAAGCGCGTTGAGTGAGGCGGATCTGGCGCAACTGGCGCAGGATGGTCTGCCCGCTGATCAATTAGTGCGCGGCGATTTGCCACCGACCTTTACGCAGCTGTTGGCTCAATTCGGATTGGCTTCTGGCAAGCAAATCAAGGATGCGCTGTCCCGCGAAGCGATACTGGTAAACGGGCAGCCCGTCGCAGGCGGTCCGACTGTGGGCTGTGCCGAGGCGTTACCGGCCGCGCGCGCGCTCTACGGTCGATTCTTTCTGATTCGCTTTGGTAAGAAGAAATATCACCTGCTGATCAATGACGTCTGACGGAAACGCTCCGACAGCTGAGCACCCTTGGCTACAGGATATCGAGCGGGAGCTCAGTGAGACCGCAGAGGTGCTTGAAGGGTTGGCGCCTGGTATCACCCTGTTTGGCAGCGCCCGCGCCACCTTGGACGACCGTCATTACCAGTGCGCTGAGAAGCTTGGGCAATGGTTGGCCAGAGCGGGTCTGCCCGTCGTGACGGGGGGTGGTCCCGGTATCATGGAGGCCGCGAATCGGGGAGCCTACGAAGCCGGTGGGGTTTCGGTGGGGCTCAATATCCAGCTGCCGTACGATGAGACACCCAACCCTTATTTGACTCATCAGCTGCACTTTCTGCACTTCGCAACCCGCAAGCTGATGTTGACGCGCTACGCGCGCGGATTTGTGGTGTTCCCCGGTGGGTTTGGCACCGTCGATGAACTGATGGAACTCCTGGTGGCGTTTCATACCGACGACGCATTGCGCCGCCCAATGGTGCTCGTTGACAGCGATTTCTGGCATGACCTCGTTGAGTGGTTTCACAACGAACTCGCCGCCAGAGAGCTCATCGACGCAGACAGGATTGATTTCATTCGCGTTGTGGACGATGAGCACGCCGCGTTGGGGGTGCTGTTGGGCCAGCATCAAGCAGCCAATTTGAAGCGCCAGCACGGCGACTGACCTGTGTGTTACCGCATCTGCTATGAAGACGCTTTATTTACTGCGACACGCTAAATCGAGTTGGGATAATCCGGCCTTGTCTGATCGCGATCGCCCGCTGAATGCGCGAGGTGATCGAGATGCGCCCCGTATAGGCGCAGCAATCGGCAAGCGGTTGTTACCGATGGTCTTTCATGTAAGCCCGGCCGAGCGCGCGCAGCAAACCTTCCACGCGCTGTGTACCACGTGGCGGGGTCTTGAGGCGTTGCACGGCATTACGATCCCCGCACTATATACCTTCGATTACCGGCAGGTGCTAAATTGGATAACGGAGTGTGGCATCACGGATGATGCGCTCGCCCTGGTTGGCCATAACCCCGCCTTGACGGAACTGGTGTGTTATTTGGTGAGTCCCAATGCGCTCGATAATCTACCCACGGCGGGGTGGGTCGAGGTCGGTTTGCCGATTGATCGTTGGCAGGACATTCAAAGCGCGCAATACGGGGGCGAGTTACTGTATTGGCTCTTTCCCAAAATGCTGGGGATCGAGATATGACGCTGCCCGTGATTTTTGGCTTGGCTGGCCCAGTATTGACGCCCGACGAGCAGGCTTTCTTTCGGGATGTAAACCCTGCGGGCTACATCTTATTCGGCAGAAACATCGAGGCGCCTGCTCAATTGCGCGCCTTGACCGACGCGCTACGTGCGCTGCGGGGCGATGACCAGTTGCCCATCCTGATTGATCAAGAAGGCGGCCGTGTGGCGCGATTGGGTGCACCTTACTGGCAAGAGTGGCCCGCCGCCGTGGCTTTGGCGCGAGGTGCCACTTTGTCTGCAGAAGTTGCTGAGTCACAAGCCGCGGAGCGCGTCATGTTAAATTACGAAGCCCTAGGTCTGGAGCTTGCGGCGATGGGCGTGACGGTTACTTGCGCGCCAGTGCTCGATGTGCCCCAAGCCGATGCGCACGACATTATCGGTGACCGTGCGTTCGGAGAGACTCCTGAGCAGGTGGCGATGCTGGGACGCGCGTGTCTTGAAGGGCTGGCGATGGCTGGTATCGCCGGTGTGATCAAGCATATTCCCGGTCACGGGCGTGCGCTCAGCGATTCTCACGAGAGCCTACCGCGCGTAGCTGCAGATGCGGCGTCACTGGCGGTCGATTCCCGACCATTTAGTGAACTCTCCGATGCCACCATGGCTATGACCGCCCATGTTGTGTACGAGGCGTGGGACGCTGAGTGCTGTGCCAGCGTCTCTGCGCGGGTGATTGACGAACAGATACGCGGGCGCATTGGTTTTGACGGGCTCTTGATGAGTGATGATTTGGATATGAAGGCTCTCTCAGGCGATCTACCTAGTCGGGCAGTAACGGTGCTGGAAGCGGGCTGCGATATCGCGCTCAACTGCTGGGGGCGTTTCGACGATATGACGGCCATTGCCGAGGCGGTACCGACAATCACCGACGTTGCACAGGAGCGGTTGCTCCGCGCCTGCTCGACTCTGCACATCGCTCAGGATTCGGCGGCGTTGGCCGCGCGCATGGCGGCGTTGATCGCGCGGCGGGACGCTCTGTACTGAGGGATCTGCCTGGGGATACATTGTCGAGGCGATTGCCTACAATGTGGGAATGACCCGTTTGAAGAAGCAGCTCGTTTATTTACCTCCGTTCGTTGTTCTGGTGAGCGCTTGTAATCCACTCACGCCTACCCGAGATAGTGGCATGACAGCTGGCGGTTGGCAGCCTTGCGATGCCGAGCGGCCCAAGGTCTGCACCATGATTTATGACCCGGTCTGCGCTCAGCGCGTCGACGGGGAAACGGCAGATTACGCCTCTTCCTGCAATGCCTGCGCCGACGTGTCAGTCACTGCATGGCAGTCGAAAACCTGCGAGGAATAATATGTCGCTGACTAACCGCATCCTGCTCGCCATGGTGGCTGGCATTGCTCTTGGCTCATGTCTGGAGTGGCTGATGGGTGTCATCGACCCCGCGGCCGGGCTGCACGCATTCATTGAGAGCGGCCTAATTCTTGGTTTGTTCGATGTGGTGGGGCGGATATTTATTGCCTCACTGAAGCTACTGGTCGTGCCGCTGGTGATGGTGTCTTTGATCTGCGGTATGAGCTCGCTGGGCACCAGTAGCCGTATGGGCTCGATTGCGGGCAGGACCATCGGGCTCTATCTATTGACGACCTGTGTGGCGGTCACGCTGGGCCTTAGTGCGGCGTTGCTGATCGGCCCCGGCACAGGTGTCGAGATTATGGCCTCGGCCGCATATGAGGCGAAAGCGGCACCACCGCTCACCGATACGCTGGTCAATATTTTCCCGAGCAATCCTTTCAAAGCCATGGCCGAAGGCCAGATGCTGCAGGTCATCGTGTTCGCGTTGCTGGTGGGATTTGCGCTCACTCGAGCGGGAGAGGCGGGTGAGCGAATCGCCAGCTGGTTCCGCGACATGGAAGTGATTGTGATGAAAATGGTGGGCATCCTCATCGAGCTAGCCCCCTACGGTGTGTTCGCCTTGTTGACCAAGCTTTTTGCGACGATGGGGTTCGGCACCATCGTCGATCTGGCCGCTTATTTCTTTACCTTGTTGGGCGTGCTGCTGTTCCACGGCTTGGTGGTATACACCGGCTTACTGAGATTACTGATCGGCCTCAATCCCGGCATCCTGTTACAAAAAATGCGCAGGGTCTGGGCCTTTGCTTTCTCTACGGCATCCTCGGGTGCGACGCTACCGATCACCCTGCGAACCGTTGAAAAACGGCTGGGCGTGAGCAAGAGCGTTGCCGGTTTTTCGGTGCCATTGGGCGCCACAATTAACATGGATGGCACGGCCATCATGCAGGGGGTGGCAACGGTCTTTATTGCTCAGGTCTACGGCGTAGATTTGACCGGCGGTCAATTGTTGATGGTGGTGCTCACCGCGACACTCGCATCGATCGGGACCGCGGCGGTGCCTGGAGTGGGGCTGATTACTTTGGCGCTCGTGTTACAACAGGCCGGATTACCGGTAGAGGGTGTTGCGCTCATTATCGGTGTAGATCGATTCCTCGACATGGTGCGGACCATGGTGAATGTCACGGGGGACGCCACCGTGGCCACGATCGTTGCGCATCAGGAGTCCGAACTGGACCGCGCGATTTATCTCGACCCCCATGCGGATCACGATGGTGATGACGAGGATCCGCAAACAACAGGAGCTGCAGCGTGAGCCTGAAAGTGCAGGTGGTGCCCGTCACCCCCTATCAACAAAACTGCTCCATCATCCAGTGCGAGGCGACTGGGCTGGCGGCTATCGTCGACCCCGGTGGTGACGTGGAGCGCATTGAGGTTGCGATCACCAAAATGGAAGCGAAGATCGAGAAGATCCTGTTGACTCATGGGCATCTTGATCATTGCGCCGCGGCGGACGTGCTGCGCCAAAAAATGACGGTGCCCATGGAAGGCCCCGAACAAGGTGACAGCTTTTGGATCGACAAACTGCCTGAGTGGTGTGAGATGGCGGGCTTCCCGCGTGCCGAGCCCTTTACGCCTGATCGCTGGCTGGAAGATGGCGACACCGTCACCGTAGGTGAGCAGACACTTGAGGTTATTCACTGCCCCGGGCACACACCGGGACACGTGGTCTTCTTGCACCGCGAGACGCAATTGGCGTGGGTGGGTGACGTGATCTTTGCCGGATCGATAGGCCGTACTGATTTCCCCATGGGTAATCACGAGCAACTGATTCACTCGATTCGCGAGAAGCTGTTCCCGATCGGTGACGACATCCGCTTTGTGCCCGGTCACGGGCCGGACTCGACCTTTGGCCGAGAGCGCGCCAGCAATCCTTTCGTGGCAGATACCCAGTACGGCTGATTATCTGACCAGGTAAGGTGCCCCTGCAAATACCGTCGCTTTCACTTTCAGCTGACGCAGCCTATCGCCGGATACGGTCATAGGGTCCGCCTCGAGCGCTACAAAATCGGCGCGCTTGCCTGTGCGAATAGAGCCGATCTCATTTCCCCGACCCATGATGGCTGCCGCGCCTGAGGTCACGGCTTCCAGTGCGGAGGCTCGTGAAATGCGCTCGGTCTCCAGGCCTTTACGCCCACCGATGGTCTCGCGCTCGCTGGCTGCCCAGACCAGCGTCAGGGGCGAGAGCGGTGCCATGGGTGCATCGGAATGGAGGGTGAGCGGCACGCCATTGCGCTCCAATGATCCCAGCCGCGTCATCTGTGCGGCGCGATCAGGTCCGAGCCAGTCTCTAGAGTAGGCCTCGGAAAGAATGTAATGGTAGTAAGGGTTCACCGAGGCCTGCGCGCCCAGCTTGGCCAGCTGCGCGCTCTGTGGCTCGGTACTGTAGGCAAGATGCTCAATGGTGGAGCGATGATCCGGTCGCGGGAAGTCTTGCTGTAGCCCCTCAATTAGCCGCAAAAACCGATCCACGGCGGCATCTCCGTTGGCGTGGGCGTGGAGCTGAAATCCGGCGCGCCAGAACACCTCTGCATAGGCGCGCAGCACGGGTTCTGGCACCATCCAAACACCCTCATGGCCATCGAGGTAGCCGGGCGGGCCCATCTGGGCGAGTCCCGAGAAAATAGCGCCGTCGATCATGAGTTTGAAATGGTTGCCCACCATCACGCGGTCGTCGTTGCCGGTTTGCCAATCTAGAATCTCCGCCAGCGCCTCCTCAGGCGTCTTACCGCGGCTAAGGAAGTCGATGATGATCGGCGTTAGGATGAGTCGCACTGGCACAGGATAGACGTTGGCTGCGGCGCGCACGCCGGCAATCTCGCCGACAGGATTGCCGTAAATACCCGTACCCATATCGAGTGCCGTGGTGACACCGGCTTGATGCAACATCGCGAGGAAGTTGAACATGCCTCGACCGAAGCGCTCAGGCGTAAACAAGAACCCCAATTTGGGCAGCACCGCCTTAAGGCCGTTCTCATAAAAATGTCCGCGCGCCCAGTCTGCGCCTTCCTCCATTTGCGCTTCGGCTTCGGTCACACCCAGCATGGTCCACGCTGCATCATTACCTATCAGCTCGTGAAAGGATCGGTGCCAGAGCATTACTGGTTGATCACCGAACCATGCGTTCAGCTCCTCCCGCCAGATTTCCCCGTGCCATAAAGGGTGATATCCCCAGGCGATAAAGGGTACGTTGGTGTCGGTATGCTGAGCCGCCAAGTCGGTCAATCGCGATCGATAGCCCTCGGGTGTTGTCTCACCCGGAAACTCACCTGTGGGTAAGGACCAGTCGTCTGGGGCGAGGAAAGGAAATTGAGTCAGTACCGCGGGCAGTGAGGGGTGCACGTGTGGGTCGATAAAACCCGGCAGTAGAACGTCTTTCGCAAATTGTCGGTCAACCCGTCCGTTCCGCGCCTCAATCAGAGGCTGAAGCGACGTCTCCGTACCGACGGCAACAATTAATCCGTCCTCCACTGCGACGGCTGTCGCGGTGGGCAGGGCGGGCTCCATGGTGCGAATCAACTGCGCGGTGTACACCACGAGCTCGGCCCGTGCAGACGCCGCGAATGTCAGCAGTATCACGGTAGCCAACGCGAACTGCAGAAGTGAGAACGCCCGATAAGGCGAATGAAAAGCGCGCGACATCACCGCTACTCCGCTAGACGGAAAATTCAGCGGATGACTTTAACCCAATCGCCTGTGCGGGGCTCGCCCGAGGGGTAGTAGCCGTTGATGAGACGCAGCTGGTTTTCGGCGTCGGGTAGCTTCACGCTACTAGCCAGTGATGCAAAGGTCGCTCCACGGGGGACCTGAATGTAGTGCAGGGTATGGCTGGTGCCCGTAACTTTTTCTTTTGTGGTCAGGGGGCGAAAACTATCGATGATGGTTCGAAATCCGGCATCGGCAGCGCCCAGATCCGGCGCTTCACCCTCGAATAGAAAGCGGTAGCTGTGATCAATTACCGCGAGACGAACCGACTGGCCGCCGCTGGAGGCCACGGCTGTAGATCCGGCAAGGCCGTATTGCTCGAGGATCTCAAAGTCGGTCACGTCGCCTTGTGCATTGGCGATGAGGCTCGCCTCAGCGTCCTGAGCTGGATTGATTCGCGCGAGACTGATCGTCAGCGTTTCGGTCCCACCTACTGACGTGGCGATAATTGCACGACTAGATTGTTTTATTTTCCAACCCGGTGGGTGGGCAAACGTAAAATTCAGTTTGTTGTGATAAAAGCGGTCCGGATCGTTTTGTGCTGCTGCGCTCGCACCGTAAACCATGCCTTCTGTCTGCCGGCGATATTCACCCGGCAGCTCGGGGTTGTCGGGCATCTCGTCAATGTCGAGCTCGCTCGCAGCTTTGATCACCGTCCGCAAACGCAGGTCATTGCGTGGATGGCTAGCGTACAGCCCGTGATATGTCCCCGATGGTTTGCCACTGGCTCTGGCTTGCACCCGCCGATACTGCTCCTGATCTTTCAAGACGCCGATGACTGATAGCATGGAATCGACGTTGTACCCGGTTTGGTGCAGGTATTCCGCGCCCGCTGAATCCGCCTCCAGCTCCATATCACGCCCGAACCCCGAGATAATTTCCGCGCCATACATACTAGCTGCGTCATATATATCGCCGGAGCCCGTGAGGATGTAGGTGGACACAGCGACGACCTTAGAGGTGAATGACGCGGTTTTTCTGCGCGAGTGATGCCGCTCGGTGATGTGGCCAATTTCATGGGCCAGCACGCCAGCCAGCTCCGCTTCGGTATCTAGATAAGCCAGCAGGCCTCGGTTTACATATATCAGACCGCCTGGCAAGGCAAACGCATTGATGTCAGGTGAATCTAGTAGTGTGAAGCTGAAGATTGGCTTGGTGATCCCCGACTTCTGCAGCAGCCTCTCTCCTACCTCGCGCACATAAGCGTCCAAGTCGGGGTCGTCGTAAATGCCAATATTGTCAATGAGCTTCTGGTGTTCTTCTGCGATGTCGTCGGGCAACTTAACTGCTTTTCCGCCGATTGTGACAGTAGAGGAGCCACTGACAGCGCTCGCCCAAAAGAGCATTGTCAGCATTAATATCGAAAGTGATCGAACGTAGAGAGTCTCCATAACTCAGTGAAGCGCAGAGAGGTATTCCAGTAGTTGGTCGCCGAGGCTGTCGCAGGCGGTGCCCTGCACCGGTGCAATAATCGGGATGGGCACTACCACAGCTGGCATGTAATTCTGGCCGCTTGTGACGGCGCTCACACGGCCGACTTCGACTTTGTCGGTGAAGTCCCAGATCGTCGCTTCATACTCAGATTCAGTACCCCAGGTGCCGAAGCCAAAGCAGCCCGCGACCCCGGGACCAATGCCGCAACTCATGGACCCAGTGCTATCAGTGTCGATGGTCTTGCCATCGATCCAGATCATATACTCAAGCTGCATTTCGGCAAAACGGTTGGCGACCGGCGGCAGTTGCAGGAGCCGGTCAATGGTCTGGGGTTGCATCGGCGCGGTGCGGGGTTCGAACCAGGGATAAAACTCATTGATGAAGGCGATCTCATTGATCACCTCGATACTCGGGTCACCACTGTGGATGTGATCACCAATACATTCAATGAAGTCGAATTCTGTGTCGTAATCTGGCGCATGGCGTCGACCCAAGATGACTACGCTGGATTCACCGATACCGGCAACTGGCTCGTTGTATGTCATCTCGTCAACCGTCGCGCTCACGCACCCGCCCAGCGCGACAATCATCAGGCTACAGTACAAGCCGTGAGCGATGCGCAAAGCCATCCCTAGAAGCTTCATGATGACGACTCCGTTGTGGCGCCGGATCCGGCCGTATCTGTTTCGGGCAATTCTTCGTCTGCTGCCTCGGGTTCGCCACCGACGTCATGAGCCGTCGCAGTAGGTGATGAGATGGGACGTGCATCAGGTGCCGAGTCTGTCGCGTGGAGCTCAGATTGGGACGCACTGGATGCGTCTCCCCTGACCACGGTCACTAACTCTTCCGGAGAGCGGCTCTCGATCTCATTTAGCCAGGTCGTCACATCCGGCATACGGCCAAAGGTGGTGATGAAGTGCGCACCGGCATCACGGAGTGCGACCACTGCAGCAAGGTTGACCGCCTCCTCATCGCTTTGCAAAAAAGCAGTCGGCGTTTTCCCGTAGGCGGTGACCGGCCATTGCGCGATGCGGTCCTCAGGATTGAAGCTCAAGGCGCCGTCCTCCTGCTAGTGGATCGCTGAAACATCGGCCAGTTGGAATTCATAGCGCATCCAGATCTCATAGACCTTGACGTTGGTATGCGTGGGGATGGTGTATTGGAGCTCCGCAATCGCCGGGATCAATACGCCATCGATATCGGCGCCGCGGTTTTGCAAAGTTTCCCAGTCCTGCAGATGCACCACTTCGTCGAACAGGCCAGTGAGCAAGATATCCCAGAATTCGACCTGAGCTTCCCCGGTTTTGACCAGCCAGTCGGACTCGGCTCGGCCCTTGGCCTCGTCAAAAAACTCGTGTTGGGCGAAAGCGGAGGTATAGATCACGCCTATGCTGACCGGCAGCGGGTCGAGTAATGGTGAGGGGAATGTGCCCTCGACAACCACTTGTTTGCTTGCACACCCTGCACCAAGCAGTGTGAGGCAAAGCAAAAGGAGCCAGCGTCCTAAGAGGGACGGCTCATGGTCGAAAGTCGTTGAGGCCAACGAAGCTACCCCCATTCCTTAGGGTCAGTTCTCGCATAAGTGTAGCAAACCGGACCCCCGTCGCCTGAAGCTCAGGTGGTCTAATGAACTGTACGGGAAAGCCCACAGCATGGATGCGCACGCGGCGCTCCCCGCCGGCCGCCTCGGCGTTCAGTTTATCGACGGTTTGCACCACCTCCTGAATAGACGTCCCGGTAAATTCGTCGCCAAACACGTAAATCGATATCTTTTTACCCGGGTCGTAAAAGCTTCGGACGGCGTTGGTAATGCCTTCGACGGGTGATGAATTAGAGAATACGTTCCAGTTGCGCAGGTTTTGCAGAATCAAACTACGACGGGCCGGTGTGTCCGGAATCCACTCGCCGCGGTAGCGGCTGAATAGGTAGTTGCCCATGTCGTTGAGCACCTGAATGCCCTTCACTTCAGGATAGATGTTCAGCGTAGCTTCCATCTCTTGAAGCATGCGCTCCCAGGCGTAGGAGAACATTGATCCTGAGGTGTCTATAATAAAAATGATGTATTCGCTGTCGACGGGGATGCCGCCAATCAGCTGATTTTTCTTCTCAGCGTTGCGGCCCAGGAGTCGGAGCTCTTCCTCCGAGAGTTTTTGGCGGGCGATGGCGAGTTGTTCGCGGATAATGGCGTTAGCGTTTTGTGACGTGCTGAGCGCATCGTACTCGGACTGTGCGCGCGCCAGCGTGCCCTGCAATATGGCAATGCGCTCGTCGTAATCCGAGATCTGCTCCCGTTTGACGTTTAAATCACGGTTCAAAATCGTTGTCTCGCCGCGGATCTCGAAAAGTTGCTCCGTCAGTTCCGCCACCGACGACTCGGCGTCCAGCATTGCCTGCTCAATCACCTGAGGTTGTACGGTTTTGGTGATCATCAGCAGCAGGATCACGGCACCGAAGCCACAGCAGATGACGTCCAGAAAAGACAAAGAGAATTCAGCAGGCGATCTTCTCGGTCGCATTAGCCTATGGCCAGTTTCCAGCTGGGATCATAAAGCTGCCTTGAGTATCTTGCGCTAGCTCCCAATATTCTGAGGCAGCATAGAACTCCCCCTCAATAGGGAAAAGGATGATATTTACTGGCACCG
>Ga0163109_10002472_pt1 | contig 14383 bp, 15 predicted proteins | sample CRUFie1St13metaG_FD_108704 | JGI IMG/M metagenome (GOLD analysis project Ga0163109, IMG submission 108704) | Marine microbial communities from the Costa Rica Dome - CRUD Field 142mm St13 metaG | ecosystem: Environmental > Aquatic > Marine > Oceanic > Photic zone | place: Costa Rica: the Eastern... | reverse complement strand
ATTGATCTCTCACCTTGATAGTCTGAAAGATTGTGTGGATACACAAGTCAACATAGATAAGATAAAGGGCTACGCAAAAATTAGTCAATAGGAGTTATTATGTCAGAAGAAGTCAAAAATGAAGAAAACAAGATGGAATACAATAATGACAAAAAAGGTGTTCTTGATAAAGTAGTAAGTAAGGTAACATCTAGAAAGCTCTTAGTGTGGTCAACAGCTACATATGCTTTGCTTACGTCTGGAATCGAGTCATCAGATTGGGTGGCAATCAGTTTAGCTTACATTGGCTCAGAGGCTCTCGTAGATATCGCCTCTAAGTGGAGATCAGCAGGGTGATTAGCAAGGTAAAAGATTTTTTCTCAAAGTGTTTCGTGGTGATACTTGGATTAGCTACGGTTGTTGGTTCGGTCCTGTTCTTGAGGAACAGCAAGAAAGACAGTGCGTCAAAAGAAAAAAGAGAATACGAAAAAAAGATAAGAGAATTAGAGGAATCTAGAGATAAAGCCTTAGAGAAGAACAAAGCTGATCTAGAGGAAAAGAAAAAGAAGCTGTACTCTGAAAAGACAAAAGAGATGAAAAAGCTAAAAAGAAAATACAAAAGCAAACTATCAAAAGAAGTTGTTGAAAACAGAAAATCTAGAAAAGGATTTGCTTCTAGGGTTGCCAAAAAGTATGGAGCAAATAAGAAATGAATGCTATCCTTATAAGTTTGATGCTTATTTCTTCGACAGTCGATTCAGAAGAAAAGTTGGATCTGAGAATAGTAGAGTTGGATGAAGGTTCACCAGCTCCATTTGATGGCTTGTTGCTCACTTCAGACCTCTTGACTAAGATGGAAGTGACTTCTGAAAAGAAATTAGAAGAAATGAAAATAGAGCATGATTATTCTATTTTGCTAAACGACGCATTGCTTCAGTCAATCTCTGAAAGATATACAATTGAAAATGATTTTCTCAAAAAAAGAATTGCTGCAAATGAAGAGTACATTCAAAAGCTTGAGAGCCGAAGTAGTTCCTGGCTTGAGTATAGATTTATAGGTGGCATTATCCTTGGTTGTGCTGCAACTGTAGCAATAGCTTATTCTCTTGAGGGTGCGTACAAATGAAGCTTGAAGAAATTGCAGCACTTGAGAGAGAAATAGAGAAAAAGTTTGGCAAAAAGGCTGTACAAAATCCAAAGTCTGAATGGAATGAGGACAAAGAAAAGAATTACGCAGAAGAAACTAAAGAACTAAAAGACAAAATTATACTAAAGAACAAGAAAGATAAGCCAGTAACCAAAGAACAAGATGGTTTTTTAGTCGAGAGCAAACTAATTAAGACAGAAAAAAGTGAAAGAAATTGCCCAGTTTGCAGTGTTTTTTCATTTAGTCCCGAAGATGACTACTACATGGATAAGCACGATTGCTGTAGAGAGTGCTTTTATCTCTGGGTAGATGGAAGAGAAGAAAGATGGCTATCCGGATGGAGGCCCAAAAAGGAGTTTGAAAATGGCTAGTGTTATGGATGTTATTGCAGGTATTTCTCAAGTTGTAGCGCAAACCTACGATGGTGCTTTGGATGAAAATGGCGAACCAATCAAAGTTGGATTGAAGAGAGAAGAAGAGTACGAGATTACAGACAAAAGAATTATTGATGGATTTAAGGTTAAGTTTCACGGAGAGAACCTGGTAATCTCTTACCAGTCCGAAGTTTCGATGAAGGAAGTTCACGACAAAAACTTTAAGAGCGAAATTGCTGCAAGAATTTCAAATGTTGCGTCATACCTTAAAAAAGAATATCGAAAACTAAAAGGAGAGTCACTATCTCTTGGTGAGGTCGATGAACCTTCGATGGTAGTTCAAGCTACTTCTCGCCACAGGTCCTGGGTTCAAGCAAAGGGAACGTATTCTTTATCTGCAGAGGGGCTTGAATCTCCGGATGCAGCTGCAGAACCTGAGAAGTTAGACAACGCTGTAAAGAAGTTTATTGAAATGGGGAGAGATCAGGCTCCAAAGCTTCAGAATGTAACTAGGAAAGAATGAGTTCTGAGAAAAGCTCCAGAAGCAAAGAGATTCTCAAGTGCGGTAGAGATACCCAATACTTTCTATACAATTATGCAAAAGTAGACCATCCAACTAGGGGAATGGTTCCGTTCAAGACATATCCATTTCAAGATGATTTATTAAAAGAATTTGTAGAGCACAAGTACAATGTAATCCTGAAAGCAAGACAGCTAGGAATCAGTACTATTGTTGCTGGCTATGTAGCTTGGTTCACAATGTACCACAAGGACAAAAATGTTCTTATTATGGCTACAAAAAGAGACACCGCTATTAACCTGTTGTTGAAGATAAAATTAATCTTAAAAAGCGTGCCAACCAAGGTAAAGCTTGCTAATGTAACAACAGACAACAGAACCTCTCTTGAGTTATCTAATGGTTCCAAAATAAAAGCCATTTCAACATCATCAGACGCCGGTCGCTCTGAGGCTCTTTCACTATTGGTCATAGATGAAGCAGCACACATTGAAAACATGGAAGAGTTATGGACTGGCTTGTATAGTACGCTATCTACGGGTGGTTCATGTATCGCCCTTTCTACTCCCAATGGTGTTGGTAATTGGTTTCACAAAACTTGCATTGATGCAGAAGAGAAGAAAAATAATTTTAAAATAACTACGCTCCCTTGGCACGTTCATCCCGAAAGAGATCAAGCGTGGTTTGAAGAAATTACGGTCAATTCATCGCAGAAAGATGTTGCACAAGAACACTTGTGCAACTTTAATATGTCTGGTGAAACTGTTATTGATGGCAAAGATATTGATGCAATGGAAAGCTTGATAGCAGAGCCAGAGTATAAAACTTGGTTTGATAGAAATTATCATATATGGGAAAAATATAATCCAGAGAAAACTTATTTGCTTGTTGCCGACGTTGCAAGGGGCGATGGAAAAGATTATTCTGCTTTTCACATTATCGATACAATAGAGATGACGCAGGTAGCAGAATATCAAGGCAAACTAGAGATAGATCATTTTGCCGATCTGCTGTTGTCAGCTGGCTCTGAGTATGGTGAATGCATGATTGCCATCGAGACAAATAATCTAGGATATGCTGTCGCTCAAAAATTAGTAGATGCAAAGTACCCAAATATATTCTACTCTAGCAAGGGTTCAAACAATTATGTAGAACCTTATATGGCTGAAAATATGGCTAATGTCGTGCCTGGTTTCACGACCAGCAATAAATCACGACCACTAATTGTAGCCAAGCTCGAAGAAAGTATACGAAACAAATTTTTAACAATACGTTCGCTAAGATTGGTTAACGAACTAAGAACTTTCATATATAATAACAAAAGACCGGAAGCCATGAAAGGCTACAATGATGACTTGGTTATGAGTATGGCGATCGCTTGTTATATTAGAGACACAACTATGGCTTTAAATTATAGAAGTTCTGACTACAACAGGGCTCTTGCGGGCTCGTTTAGTGTTTCAAGAACTTCCTTAAACACAGCGATACCAGGCATGTTGTCATATGAGGCAGATAAAAGAAGAAAAGCAATGAGGGAGAAAGAAAGAAAAGCTCAAGAAGATATGTCCAAATATAATTGGATTTATAAGAAGTAAACATAAAAAATATTGTAAATATTTAAATTAACGTATATTTATTCGTGAGTTCTCGTTTCAAGGTGCACAATGGAAAAAAAAGATCAAAGTCCTTTATTTAGGTTGTTGACTAGAATATTTTCTGGTCCAATTGTAAGTTATCGTAAACAACAGCAAATTAAGTTTCGTCGAAAAGCTCTCGATAACTATTCTTCATATTTTAGTTCAGCATCAAAAAAAGAATTTCTAAAAACTTCATATAATCCTTACGAGAACTTGTATTCCGCTCACATGGCGAACCACAACAGATCAGAGAGATATGTTGACTTCAATCAGATGGAGTTTACTCCTGAAATCTCCTCGGCGCTTGACCTATATGCAGACGAGATGACTACCTCAAATGAGTTTCAGAAGCTACTGAAGATTGAGTGTCCCAACGAAGAGATTAAAGAAATATTGAGAGTGCTTTATTATGATATTTTAAATATTGAGTTCACTCTATTTGGTTGGTGTAGGGCCATGTGTAAATATGGTGATTTCTTCTTGTATATTGATGTAGAAGATGGCGTAGGAGTCAAGCACGCACTTGGGATTGAGCCGCACCTAATTGAAAGACTTGAAGGACAAGATCCTACTAATCCGAACTACATTCAATATCAAATGAATTCTGCTGGCCAGACTTTCGAAAACTGGCAAATTGCTCATTTTAGAATCCTGGGGAACGAAAAGTATGCTCCTTATGGTTCGTCTGTTTTAGAATCTGCGAGAAGAATCTGGAGACAACTTACTCTCATTGAAGATGCCATGATGTCCTACAGGATTGTCCGTGCTCCGGAAAGAAGAGTGTTTTATGTTGATGTTGGAAATATCGCTCCTCAAGATATCGAACAGCACATGCTAAGGTTTGCAGATCAAATGAAAAAGAATCAGATCATTGATCCAGACACTGGTCGTGTTGACTTAAGATATAACCCAATGTCCGTTGAGGAAGATTATTTTGTTGCTGTAAGAGGGCAAAATAATGGCACCAAAATTGATGTTCTTCCTGGTGGCACCATGAATAACGACATTCAGGACGTCAAGTATCTAAGGGATAAATTATTCTCTGCCCTAAAGGTGCCGCAATCATACTTGTCAAGATCAGAGCAAGGCAGTGAAGATAAAACAACTTTGGCACAAAAAGATATTATGTTTGCCAGAACTGTACAGAGACTGCAGAGAGCAATCATTTCAGAGTTAGAAAAAATTGGAGCAGTACATTTGTTGACTCTTGGTTTTCATTCTGAAGATGTGGTTAATTTTAAACTTTCCCTCAACAACCCATCTCAAATAGCAGAGATACAGCAGCTTGAGCAACTGAGAACTAAATTTGAAACTGCCACCAACGCTACAGACGGCCTCTTTAGTCGCAGATGGATCTCTAAGAACATCTTTAATATGTCTGATCAAGAGTTTAAGAGAAACCAGAGAGAAATGTTTTACGATAGAAAGATAGATGCAGATCTTCAATCAATTGCTACGTCCGAAGAAGATGGCGGCGGCGGTGGTTTTACTTCATCAATGACAGATAACGAGCCTGATGTAGAAGATTTTACGGGCGAGATAGATGATACTGATGACTTAGAAGGTGAAACCATAGCACCAGAAGAAGAGCCAGAGGGAGCACTACCAAATGAGCCTCCTGCTAAGAGAGAGGGAATGACTACCACTCCTGCATCAAATGGAAAGTGGTACGAGCCAGTAAAGACTGATAAGAGAGACATGGGAGCGAGACTTAGATCTTACGGCGCTCAGTACAGTAAAGAGTCGGGTGTAAATACCCCAAGAAATACATTCAAAGGATTATCGCCTTTAACAAAAGGAATTTATGAAAATCCTGATACTAATTATAATTTACTAGAAGAGGAGAAACAGGTTTTCAAAGCTAACACGCAGATACAGAAAATCGTGGAAGATTTGGAAAGAAGTTTGGAGAAAAAGAATGAGAAAAAAGCAGAAACATAATAAGAAAAGAAATACCGCTTTTCTTTACGAAGCTTTAACAAAAGAACTTACAAAATCATTTATTTCTAAAGACGACTCTAAGACACTAAAGATTCGAAACATAATTCAAGAAAACTTCTCCTCCGGCTCAGAGTTGAGAAAAGACCTGCAAGTATATAAAGCATTTCTAAAAGTAAAAAATGATGAAAATAGAAATGACTTCTTTCACTATGCAGATAATATGTACAATAAGATAGACTTAAAGAAACTATTCAACGAACAGTCTAGGCTCATCAAAGAGATAAATCACGAATTAGGCTCTGAAATATATGAAAATTTTATACCAGAATATAAAAAGCTTGCAACCATATATCAATATTTGACAGAAGAAGATGTTGCTAGAAAAGTCGAACTGAAAAACAGAATCGTAGAGCACACCGATACAAAAGGTAGTAGCGAGCAAGTTCAGCACATTGATAATTTAGTTTATAAAAATTTTGTAAATAATTTCAATAGAGAATACTCTGAAGACCTTCTAAGTGAACAGAGAGATCTGATTGCAAACTTTATAGTATCAGAAAACACCAAGACACCAGAGTTTGTATCTTTTATGAACGAAGAAGTTGGCAGGCTAAAGAAAGAAATCAAGAGATGCCTGTCTGTAGATGAGATAAAAGATGATGTTCACATGATGGAGAATGTCATAAAGATTGAAAAATTCTTAGAAGAATTTAGCAAAAGAAGTCTTACAGAAAGTGATATACTTAGTATACTAAAGATACAGCAGCTAGTGAGAGAGACAAAAGGTGATTAAAGTAAAGATAAAAATGCCTGCTCCTCCACCGGATGCAATGGTAAAGCTAAAAGCAAGAAGAACTTTAGATGGCTCAATCCTCGTTACAGATCATGAAGATATTGACATAGTCATAGTCCCAGCAGTAAATAAAATCTTGGCTATGCCAAAAGATGAAATGACAGACGATGTTTATGAGACGCAAGATAGATTTTATAAATTCCTATCGAAGAATGGTGTCATATTATTAGACAGTGTTCAGGCAGGAAATATTTATGGTGTTATGGAGGCAATGTATCCTCCAGATGCTGATGGAAAAGACCATGTACAAATAATTTTATATACATTAGATAAATTTATTAAGTCAGAAGAGCCTTTCTTTGCTTTTCATCGTGCATACAAAGAGACAGAACTGCAAAGATTACTTGAACCAACAGAAGAAGAGAGTACCGAACTAGGAGAGGTGCCACAAGAGGAAAAGAAGGGCTCATTACCAAGAAAGGGCGAGATATATCATTCGTTTAGAGGTTATTGAGGATGTCATTTCAAAATAAGTTCAAATGTAGGGTAACGAGAGTCAATGACCCTATAAATTTTGAAGTAATAGTAGAACTTGGACTAGACATTATGCACAGGTGCAAGATTAAGTTGCACGGAGTTAAGTACCATAAATACGACGCAAACAATCGAGACTCAGAAGAGTACACCAAGTTTCTTAGTTTAAAAGAGTTCGTAAAATCACGATTGCTTGGTAAAGAATTTATGATTGAATTTGAGAGCGATAATTTTACAAAAGATAAGGCTGGAAAATTCTTGGTCAAAATGTATGAACTGGATGACCATGAAGAAAGTATTAACGAGAAGTTAGTTAAGTCCGGCGCTCTTGAGAGGTTTGAATGATTGAGTTGTTTGCATTTTGTTTGATTTGTTATGGTGCAACACAAATAATTTGTTTTGGTAATATACTGGATAAAGTACGCCCTACTAAAGGTTGGGTGGGTAAATTACTATCCTGCCCTATGTGTACGGGCTTCTGGGTCGGAGCAGGAGTTTCAACTCAGTATCAGGTCGATTTATTGTCCGATTATATTCCTGTCGATATGATTCTTCATGGCTTCATATCTTCAGGAATTTGTTATTTTTTTGGTATGCTAGTCAATGACTACGGACTCAAAGTAATTTGCATTGGAGAAAAACAATGAGAACACTAAGTAATGTAACACCTAAAAAGTGGATGCTTCAGCCAGTTAGACGCTGTTGCTCAGGAAATTAGCTATGAAGTATTTGTTGAGAGAATTTTATCAATTGTGTGCCGACGGTTCTTGTCAAGACCTTTTATCAGAGGCTGAGAAAGAGCACGTAAAGCAAGGCGGAATGTTTTTGGTAGGAAAAATACAAGAAGCTGGAGCAGTCAATGGCAACGGAAGAACTTACTCAGAACAGATCTTGAACAGAGAAATAAAGAACTATCAAAAACTAATTCGTGAAAACAGAGCAGTCGGAGAACTAGATCATCCAGAATCTTCTGTGGTAGAGTTATCTAAGGTGTCTCATATGATGACAGAAGTATGGTGGGACGGAAAGAGTGTGATGGGTAAGATTAAAGTTCTAGACACTCCATCCGGAAAAACACTCAGGTCACTGATTGACTCGGGAGTGCAGGTTGGAATTTCATCTAGGGGAACTGGCTCTGTTAGTGAAAGAAATGGAGTTACCGTAGTTGAAGATGATTTTAACTTAATCTGCTTTGATATCGTTTCTGACCCATCTACCAAAGGTGCATTTATGCAACTGGCAGAAGCAAAAAGTAATTCACTAGAAAATCAACCAAGAGCCGATAGGTTGAATCGAATAATAAATGACATTGTGAGTGATCTATGAAAAAAGACAAGATAAAAGATATGATTCGTCCAATCGTCGAAGAATGTGTCAAAGAGATGTTTTTCGAGGGAGGAGTGCTATCTGGTATTATAAAAGAGGTTGTAAATAATATGCCGAGCCAACCTTCAACAGGACTGGTTGCAAAATCTGAAGCAGCTCATAGAAAGTTTCATGATAAAAGAATTCAAGAAGAAAAGAAGCCTGTGAAGAAGTCGCAGCATGAATCTTATTCTTCTTTAAGCCAAAGGGGAGACCCTAACGATCCTGGAGTAAATATTGACAATCTTTTTGCTACCTCAGCCGCCGCATGGCAGAAACTAAAATAGAATGAAAAGAAAACCAACACTTGTAGACGTAGAACTGAAAAAGGGAGAATCTCAAGAGTCACTTTTAAGAAGATTTTCTAGAAAGACAAAAAAAGAAGGCGTCATAGATCACATCAGAAAAAAGGGAACAAAGAGAAGGTTTGTTACCAAGACAGCTCGAAGGCTTATGAAGCAAAAAGAAGCAGAGAAAAGACGAAAAAAAGAATTATCTAGGAGAAGAAAATGAGTTTTAGAACCTATAGACCAGGAATAATGTCGACAGGACATTATATCATTTCAGGTACACCATTTATGACTAGTTCAATGATGGATAGTGCCGATAACATGACAGACGGCTTTGTCCTTGAGTTCCCCTCAGTTACTAAGTCGATTACTATTGTCAACAAGGCACTGGATTATACAGATCCAAACTTTGAGGCAACTGATACTATCGTTTACTTTCAAAGCAAGTCTGATGGAGTTGTTTCTGGATCTGGCGAAGTCATGAGAAAACAAGAATACGTGACATTACAGGGAGCAGATGCATCTTTGATGATGACAATTAGAACAAGAAAGCTATATTTGTCCGTCGCCCCTCATGCAACAGGATCTAATGTCCAGGCAAGATTTGAAGTTTTTGCAGAACTAACAGGTATTGTAGAAGACATGGAAGACTACAATCAAGTAAATTGATTGAAAGATAAAGCTATTCCCTGGCGTTAGTTCTTAGTGCGCCAAAGGAAGAAAGAAATGGTAAATGAAGCTTGAAAATATAGTAGATATTATCTTTAAGAAAATATCTTATGGTGTTTCAAGAACCCTTGGCACAACAAATCCTTTTGAAGAGCCCTTTTCAAGCCCTGTCGTCGTGTCTTCTGAAGATGTATGGGCAGAGACCAAAAAAGTTGTATATAATGATCCTGGTGCCACTCCTTCAGATATAATTGAATTCAAAGAAATAACCCTAACTAGAGCCCATACGACTGGACTAGCTTGGGTATGCAAAGAAAACAATCAAACAGTTCAAAAGTGGATTTCTCCTTCAAAGTACGGCAATTCATATACTGCACAAGTATATGTAACCTCTTCTAACGGCAAGACTTTGCTTAATAGACAATCAACTTCATATTATTTTGATTATGATGGCGGAGTGCTTCATTTTACTGAGGGGGAGTTACCAACAGAACTTCAAGACGTAATTGATAATGAGCCGGAAAATTACGAAGATTCTGTAATTATTGAAGGCTATAGATACATTGGCGAAATAGGTGTAGCTCCGCCTTCTGTTCAAGAATATGTCGTAAATATTCAAGATTTTATTGATGTAGAAGACAACCTTCTGGTGCTTGGTTCTACTTCTGGATCACAACAAACGACTGGTATGCAGGTTTCTAATACCCTGCAGTTAAATTCCGATTCTTTGCCTCAATTGTCTGGTAGTACTCTTTTTGACGAGTTTGACGCTACAAAATATAGAACGATCAAATATTATGTCTTGATAGAAGATCAAATTGACTCTCGCTATTTGTCCAGTGAAATCTTGGTAATACACGACGATAACGTCGCTAATGTCGTAGAATATGCCACAGTATCGACAGAAACCAACCAATCTGAGCGACTTTTTGCCGAGTTCAGTGCTAATTATATTGCGAACTCACAGAATATTCAAGTGATGGCAAATGTTAATTCTACAAATTACACCTTAAAATTCTCTACAATTAGTCTCGTATAAGGCTACTGCCTCGTTCTTTTTTGGCAGAAGTAATAAAAAAACTTGGAGGAAGTCCTAAAATGGCAAAAAGTAAGTTTATTTTCTCTACAGGTCTCGAATCCCGTGAAGGAAAGTTGAGTTTTGATGATTCCACTGGTAATCTCACCTTAACAGGCTCAACAGTATTTTCTGGTTCGGTAAAGGCCCACTATACCCCTTCGGCAGACGAAGATCTGGTAACCGTTGAATATCTGAATAGTCAGATATCAGCAAACGACCAGCTGGGTGAACTCAATGACGTCACACTCTCAAGCGTAAGTGACGGACATATGTTGGTTTACAACACCGACGTATGGGAAAATGTCGCAATGTCTGGCGACGCAACAATGGCAGCTGATGGTGCAATTACCATCTCAAGCGAAGCCGTTACTAATGACATGCTTGAAGGCTCTATTGCGAATGCAAAGCTTGCAAACAGCGCAATCACTGTAACAGCTGGCGACGGCTTGAGCGGTGGCGGTTCAGTTTCACTTGGTGGAACTGTAAGTTTAGCTATCGGAGTAGACGACAGCAGCATTGAAATCAATGGTTCAGATCAGCTTCAAATCAAAGCAGATGGCGTTGTAACTAGCATGATTGCTGATTCAAACGTAACAACTGCAAAAATTGCAGACCTTGCTGTAACAACAGCTAAGTTATCTGGTTCATCTGTAACAAGTGCTAAGATTGCTGATGATGCAGTTGTAACTGCAAAGATTCTTGATGCAAACGTAACAAGAGCTAAGATTGCTAATGACGCTATTAATGGCGACAAGATTGAAGATGATGCAATTGCTTCTGAGCACCTTGCTGCTGATGCAGTTGAAACTGCAAGCATCCTCGATGCAAACGTAACAAGAGCTAAGATTGCTAATGACGCTATCAATGGCGACAAGATTGCAGATGATGCGGTTGCTTCTGAGCACATCGCAGACGGTGCAGTTTTGCGTGCAGCCATCGCAGATGATGCTGTTAATGCTGACAAGCTTGCTGACACAGCAGTAACTGCAGGCGCTTATGGTGCTGCTACTGGAAGTGTCTCTCTTACTGTAGATGCTCAAGGTAGATTGACAGCAGCTTCTCACCAAGATTTATCAGTAAGTCATCTTGACACTGATGATCTTAGCGAAGGATCAAGCAACCTTTATTTTACAGATGCAAGAGCACAGGGCGCATTTTCTGGCGGAACAGGCGTGACCATTTCTAATGGTACTGCTTCTATCGGTCAGGATGTTGCAACTGACAGTGATGTTCAATTTGCTGACATTACCGCAGTATCTGGTACATTATCTGGTGATCTTACAATTTCTGGTGATCTTACTGTAAATGGTGACACTGTAACTGTAAGTACAACAAACATGGTTGTTGAAGATTCTCTTATTGAGCTTTCTAACGGCCTGACAGGTGCAGCAGCAAATGACGCTGGTTTCATTATCGAACGTGGAACTACAGGCGATAATGCAGCATTTATCTGGGATGAATCTGCAGATAGATTCATGATGGGTACCACTACAGCAACAGGAGAATCAACAGGAGATCTTTCCGTTGATGTAGGAACTCTTAATGCTAATCTTGTTGGTAATGTAACTGGTGATGTAACTGGTGATGTAACTGGTTCTGTGTCTGATATATCAAATCACGACACCGACGCTCTTTCAGAAGGTTCAAGCAACCTTTACTTCACAAATGCAAGAGCAGACGGTCGTTTTGATGTAAAAATGGCTGCTGCTGACACTGATGATCTTTCAGAAGGCTCAGGTAACCTTTACTTCACAAATGCAAGAGCAGACGGTCGTTTTGATGTAAAAATGGCTGCTGCTGACACTGATGATCTTAGTGAAGGTTCTAACCTTTATTTTACAAATGGAAGAGCAAGAGAAGCTATTTCTGTGGAGAATGTTAGCGGTGACGGAAGTCTATCTTATGACAATTCAACTGGTGAAATTTCTTACACTGGACCATCTCCTGCAGAAGTAAGAGCACATTTTGATGCTGAGAATGGAGTTTCTTTGTCTAGCGGAACATCTTCGCTTGACTTGAACAGCCTTTCAGCTACAGCTGTATCTAACACTTCTGACTCTTTTGCTTTCATCGATGGTGATGATAACAGTACAAAGAAGGCGACAATCGCCTCTGTCATTAGTGGTTCTGCTGGTTCGGGTCTTACCTTTGATTCAGCAACTGCAACACTTACACTTGACCCATCTTCTGGTGCAATCCAGACTCTTAATGGAACAAACAACGAAGTTGAAGTATCGAGAGTTGGAGCTACAGTAACACTAGGTCTAGCAGACAATGTGGCGGTTTCCGGCACTCTAAGCGCTGGCGGTAACGCTAGTCTTGGTGGTGACCTTACCGTTGCTGGTGATCTCTTTGTACAGGGAACAACAGTATCTGTAGATTCTACAGAAGTAAAAATTATTGACAGAACCTTGGTAATCGGCTCGGGCTCATCCGACGCTCAGGTCGCAGCCGCAGGTGGTGCAGGCCTCAAGATTGGTAGCGAAGATGCTGCTCTTGCTTCTATTTTGTATGATGGAAGTGATAGCTTCGACGTCACTGATCACATGAACCTTGCCTCTGGCAATGAGTTTAAAATTAATGATGTATCTATCTTGAGTGCGGACACTCTTGGTAGTAGTGTAGTAAACTCTTCCCTCACAAGTGTTGGAACAATTACTTCTGGTGAGTGGAATGGTACTGCGATTGCAAATGCATATCTTGCAGATAACGCTGTTTCAACAGCTAAAATTCAAGATCTTGCTGTAACAACAGCTAAGTTATCTGGCTCATCTGTGACAAATGCTAAGCTTGCAGACGACGCTGTTTCAACAGACAAGATTCAGGCTAGTGCTGTAACTAATGCTAAGCTTGCAAACGACTCTGTCACGGTGTCAGCTGGTTCTGCTCTTTCCACAACTGCAGCAGAAATTGACCTTGGTCAATCTGCAACACTTAGTGTGAATGTTGACGGTAGCAGCATCGAAGTCAATGGCTCTGATGCACTTCAGATCAAAGCATCTGGTGTTACCAATGCTATGCTGTCTGGCTCTATTGCTAATGACAAACTTGCAAATTCTACAATTTCTGGTGTAGCACTCGGTGGTACTCTAGGACAACTATCAAAGGCTACTAATAGTGGTCTAGCAATGTCTGATTACGACGGCTCAGCTGCTGTAAGCGACCTTGCTATTGATATGAATGATCTTGCGGCTGCAGAAGTTAACGTCGCAAATGACTCAATTGCAATCATCGACGCCGATGATTCAAACGGATCAAGAAAAGAGTCAATCTCTGATCTTATGAGTGCTGTTGCGGGTAGCGGTCTTGCTGCTTCTAACGGTGTTCTTTCTCTGGATCCATCTTCTGGTGCGGTTCAGACTATCAATGGAACAGCAAATGAAGTTGAGGTTTCAAGAACAGATGCGACAGTAACAATTGGACTGCCAGATGATGTAACTCTTGCTGGTGATCTTACTGCAGTATCTGCTTCGCTTTCAGGCGACCTTACCGTTTCTGGAGACTTATTGGTTTCTGGAGAAACAGTAACTGTTAATGCAAGCGAAGTTGTTATTGAAGACAAGACTCTTGTTGTTGCTTCAGGTGCCTCTGATGCGGAAATCGCAACAGCTAACGGCGCAGGTCTTAAGATTGGTAATGAAAGCTCTCCACTTGCTTCTATTTTGTATGATGGAAGTGATAGCTTTGACGTCACTGATCACATGAATCTTTCTTCTGGAAATGAATTCAAGATCAATGATGTGTCTATTTTAAGTGCTGACACACTTGGCAGCAGCGTAGTAAACTCTTCTCTCACAAGTGTTGGTACAATCAGCACTGGTGTTTGGAATGGTACTGCGATTGCTCACGATTATATTGCTGATGATGCAGTTGATGGTGACAAGCTTGCTGATACATCAGTATCTGCAGGTACCTATGGTGATGCTAACAAAACAACTACATTTGCTGTAGATGCGCAAGGTAGATTGACATCAGCTTCTCAGCAAAATCTATCAGTTAGTCATCTTGACACTGGTGATCTTGCAGAAGGCTCTAACCTTTATTACACAACAGCGCGCT